>Ga0209123_1002397_pt1 | contig 15953 bp, 13 predicted proteins | sample BarGraIncu00431A_FD_184500 | JGI IMG/M metagenome (GOLD analysis project Ga0209123, IMG submission 184500) | Arctic peat soil microbial communities from Barrow, Alaska, USA - Barrow Graham LP Incubations 004-31A (SPAdes) (version 2) | ecosystem: Environmental > Terrestrial > Soil > Wetlands >...
GGTGAATTTTATGGTTTAACTCCTGAAGAAAAACGAGAAAATTTTCTGGTTACAATGGACGAGACGCGAGGGCGGGTGCCAGTATATGCAGGTACTAATGGAATTACAACCCGGGAAAGCGTGATGTTGACCCAGTTGGCCGAAGAATGCAAAGTGGATGCAGTCTCTGTTTTGACGCCTATGTTTTTGACACCCAATCAGGATCAGTTAATAAAGCATTACAAGTCTGTTGCGGCCAGCACATCGCTACCAGTAATTCTCTACAGTAATCCTCCCAAAACAGGTGTGAATATTACGCCGGCAACAGTGGCTAAACTAGCCGAAGTTTCAAATATCGTCAGTATCAAAGATTCCAGCGGCGACTTGACGTTGACGGCTGAATATATCCGTTTAACCCAAGGGAGAGAGGACTTTTCTGTACTGATGGGACGAGATACGTTGATCTATGGCGCCCTTTTATATGGTGCCACCGGGAGTATTGCTTCTTGTGCCAATGTAGCACCAAGATTGTGTGCTGACATCTATGAAAAATTTATAGCAGGTGATTTAGCTGGTTCTCTGAAAGCCCAGCTGGCTCTTGCCCCTCTTCGCATCGCTTTCGGCATTGGTACCTTCCCTGCAGTGATTAAGGAATCGCTTACTATGCTCGGGATCGAAGCTGGACCATGCATGGCACCCGCAGGTCCTATGACCAATGAAGAACGAGCACAACTTCGTAAGGTGTTAATTGAGATGGGATTATTGAAATAATCATTCAGAGTTAGGTCACAAATTGTTGTCAGCGGAATCAGCTTACCCCATTACGGGAGCTATCTAAAAAACAAAGAAATAAGGAGTTTATTAAAATGAAAATTGGATTTATTGGACTAGGAATTATGGGTAAACCTATGAGTAAAAACTTAATAAAAGCTGGATATGAACTGATTGTTGTCGATAGAAATCAAGCTGCTGTGGACGAAGTGGTGGCATTGGGAGCGACAAGTGCACCTAATGCTAAAACAGTAGCCCAGCAGGCTGATATTATCATTACTATGTTGCCTAATTCACCTCACGTAAAAGAGGTTGTATTAGGTGAAAATGGTATCCTTGAAGGCGCAAGAAAAGGCACTATTTTTATTGATATGAGCTCCATCGCACCACTGGTGAGTCGGGAACTCGCCGAGAAACTGGCTGAAAAAGGCGTTGATATGCTGGATGCTCCAGTCAGTGGCGGTGAACCTAAAGCCATTGATGGTACAATGTCTGTCATGGTTGGTGGTAGACAAGAAGTTTTTGATACCTGTTATCCTGTTATGAAAGCGATGGCTGGTTCTGTTGTGCGCACGGGTGAGGTTGGGGCAGGAAATGTAACCAAACTTGCCAATCAAGTTATCGTCGCTCTCAATATTGCCGCAGTGTCGGAAGCTTTGGTCCTCGCCAGCAAAGCGGGCGTGGAGCCAGAATTAGTGTACCAAGCCATCCGTGGTGGACTCGCTGGTAGTACTGTTCTTGATGCCAAAGCACCGCTGATGATGGATCGCAAATTTGATCCAGGATTTCGGATTAACCTTCATATTAAAGACTTGGCTAACGTATTGGAAACGTCCCATGAGATGGGTGTTTCCTTGCCGCTCACCGCTGCCGTCATGGAAATGATGCAAGCCCTCAAAACAGACGGTATGGGTGATGCTGATCATAGTAGTTTGGTGAAATATTATGAAAAAATGGCAAAGGTTGAAGTGAAACGGTAATTTATTATAATAGAACCTCTTATCGTTAGATAAGAGGTTCTATTATAATGTTGAAGAAAGTGATATCATTGCCCAGCAACAAGGGAAGACGAGGCAAGAAACAGCTAAAAATGAGGGCTAACCACATGACATTTTTGGAAATCATAAAGAAACAATAAGGGAGTCTCTTATTGTTAATAAAAGTAAACCGAATTGCATGATTGGTAGTTTGCTTTTGGGGAAAGTTATATTTACATTTATTTATTTATTGACATAAAGAGGAGTTATTTCATAAAATGATGAATTAGAAGGTGATAATAAATAAAAATTTTAGTATATGAAATTTGGAGTGATAATAATGAGCGTTAACAAAGAGTTGTTAAATAATAGTATTATTAAGGCCGTTACAATACTCAATTGTTTTTCCTATGACAAACCTAGATTACGGTTAAAGGACGTCAGTGTACTGACTGGGATTAATCAACCCACTGCCTATCGGTTACTTAATACATTAAAAGAATGTAGCTTGATTGAACAACATGAAAACGAGTACTCATTAGGTCGTGGGTTTCTCAAATATGAGGGGATAGTCCTGAGTTCTATGGAAATTAGACGCATCTGTCTTCCGTATATTGAAGAATTATCGAATAATTTAAAAATAAATGTGAATCTTGCAGTTTTGGATGATAATGAAGTCATTTATGTTGCTAGGGCCGAGACGTCTTATTGTGTCTACGGTTATTTTCATCTTGGAATGAGACGCCCGATTAATTGTACAGCCCTTGGGAAAGTCCTAATTTGTAAGTCGCCTGAAATAGTAAGTGAAGTTTTTAAGCGAGGCGTGCGTAGATATACTTTGAATACAATCATCGATGAAGGAAAATATCTAGAAGAAATCGAGAAGGTGCGTTTACAGGGGTATGGAGTAGATTTTGAAGAATGGAGTAATGGGATAAATTGTATCGCTGCTCCAATTTGTGATTCGACGGGCGCGATCGTTGCGGGGATCAGTATTTCAGGACCAACAAGCATCTATTCCAGGGAAAAGATCCTTGAATATGTACCACTACTATTTGAATATTCAAACCGAATTTCGGCCCGCATGGGATCATCTGGAGGTTTGTAGATTAAAAAATATATGTTTTTAAGGGTGCCATTGGGCAGCCTTTTTTTTCGGCTGGAAATGAAAATTACTAAAATTTGCAATAATAAAAAGTGCCAAAAATTTTTTAAAATATAAGTTGAAAACAATTGATTGTGAATTATTTGAATTAAAAAATATTTATAAAAATAAAAGGAATTTTCAAATATAGATAGAATACATTCAATATAAGAAATAATATTTCAATATAAGAAATAATATTTCAATATATGAAATAATATTATTGAAAAAAATGAAATAAAAGATGATGTTGAGTAAAGTCCCATGGAGTATGTCATCAGAGGAGGGTTGTGCAAAAATTTGAAAATAAATTAACCATCGGATTTCGATTTAATAATGAAGAAAGGATAGTGTGGATTTGTTGGTTAACAAATCTACCAGGTGGATTTTATGGAGACTAATAATTCTGCCACAGTCAAGAAGACTAATGTTCGCTGGATAGTCGTAGCTGTTTTATTCTTTATTACCGTCATCAATTACGCCGATCGCGCCACTATTTCACTGGCCGGTCCGTCGATAGCCAAAGAATTAGGAATGGATTCTATAGCAATGGGCTATATCTTTTCGGCCTTCGGTTGGTCATATGTTATTTGTCAGTTGCCAGGAGGTTATTTATTAGATCGGTTTGGATCAAAAAAGGTTTATGCCTTCAGTATTTTTTTCTGGTCTTTATTTACATTATTTCAAGGTTTAGTTGGCTTTCTAACTGGAGCTGCCGCGATTATTACATTGTTTGCGTTACGGTTCATGGTTGGAGCTGCCGAAGCACCTTCCTTTCCGGCAAATAGTCGGATTGTTGCGGCGTGGTTTCCTGCCTCAGAGCGGGGGACGGCATCGGCTATTTTCAATTCAGCCCAATATGCTGCAACCGTAGTTTTCGCGCCGCTTATGGGCTGGCTTGTATACACTTTTGGCTGGCATTATGTGTTTGTGGTCATGGGCGTGTTGGGAATGCTTTTCACATTAGTATGGCAAAAGTTTATTCATAATCCTAAAGAACATCCCATGATTAATGAAGCTGAGGTTGAGTATATTACACAAGGCGGTGGCTTGGTCGATATGGATCAGGCGAAAAAAGACGTTTGTAAGCAAGAAGGATCTGACATGTTGTGTGATGTGGATCAATCTAAAAAAGCTGACAGTCAAGCGGAAGGGCCTAAACTACAATATATTAAAGAACTGCTGAAAAATCGCATGATGGTAGGTATCTATGTTGCCCAATACTGTATTAATGCCATTACTTATTTCTTCATTACTTGGTTTCCAGTTTATCTGGTACAGGCGCGTGGAATGACAATTCTCAAAGCCGGTTTTGCCGCATCTGTACCAGCTATCTTTGGTTTTCTGGGCGGTATTTTGGGTGGTATTATATCCGACTTCTTGTTGAAAAGAGGATATTCTTTGACGGTTGCCAGGAAGGTGCCGATTGTAGGGGGGATGTTATTGTCCATGAGTATGCTTGCTTGTAACTATGTGGACACTCAATGGATGATCATCGCCATCATGGGCCTCGCCTTCTTCGGTAAAGGTCTTGGCGCACTTGGCTGGGCGGTTAACTCTGATACGGCGCCAAAACAAATCGCCGGTTTGAGTGGAGGACTATTAAACACTTGTGGCAATATCTCCAGCATCACGACCCCAATTGCCATTGGTTATATTATTCAATCAACAGGATCTTTTAATGGTGCGCTTATCTATGTTGTTATACATGCTTTTATTGCTATTGTCAGTTACCTATTTGTTGTGGGAGAAATCAAGCGCGTTGAACTTAAATAAATGATAATCACAGTCACGTGGGAAGTGGGTGCTTCCCGCGTGACTCTGATTCTGAGTAAGTCTTCATAAAATACTGGGAAGATTGAGTCAGTTATAATAACAGAAGGAGGTTTTTATCAATTATGGGTAATCAAATAAAAAATGGTGCTAATTCTGGTACACCAATTATTACAGAGATGAAAGTCATACCTGTAGCCGGATATGATAGTATGTTACTAAACCTTTGCGGCGCACATGGTCCTTTCTTTACCCGAACGATAGTAATACTCAAAGATAGCTTAGGACATGTTGGTGTTGGTGAGGTTCCAGGGGGCGAAAGCATCCTGCGGACACTAGAAAAATCTCAATCCCTTGTCGTCGGGCAATCAATCGGTCTGTATAATAATATTCTCAATACCATACGGCAACAACTATTAGGCAAGAGTACAGCAGGTCCCCAATCTACGGTTCATAAAGTAACTTCCGCAGCCGAAGAAGCTGTGTTAAAACAACCTCATGAAATCAATCTACGGGCAGACAATGTGCTGACTGGGATCGAAGCCCCATTACTAGATTTGCTAGGTCAGTTTCTTAATGTGCCGGTGGCAGCCTTACTAGGTAGTGGGCAGCAACGTGATGCTGTCAGAACTTTGGCGTACCTGTTTTATGTTGGCGACCGTACAAAAACAGACTTGCCATACCTTAGTAATCCCAATGCTAACGATGATTGGCTCCGACTGCGTCATGAAGCAGCCTTAACGCCTGAGGCCATTGTTCGTCTCGCCGAAGCAACGACTGCGCGTTACGGTGTTAAAGATTTTAAATTAAAGGGTGGCGTAATGAGCGGCGATGAAGAAATGGAAGCAGTGGCTGCCATTGCCAAGCGTTTCCCTGAGGCCCGCATCACTCTTGATCCTAATGGCGCCTGGTCATTAGAGGAATCAATTCGTTTGTGTAGCAATAAACAAAATGTAATGGCCTATGCCGAAGATCCTTGTGGTCCTGAAAATGGCTATTCTGGTCGGGAGATTATGGCGGAATTTAGACGTGCAACTGGTATGCCGACGGCAACAAACATGATTGCTACTGATTGGCGGCAATTGGGACACTCATCCAATCTTCATGCCGTGGATATCATTCTGGCCGACCCTCATTTCTGGACCATGCAGGGCTCAGTACGTGTTGCCCAACTATGTAATGAATGGGGATTGACATGGGGATCTCACTCCAATAATCATTTTGATATTTCCCTCGCCATGTTTACCCATGTAGCAGCCGCTGCTCCAGGCAATATTACCGCCATTGATACTCATTGGATTTGGCAAGAAGGCCAGGAACATTTGACCAAAGAACCTTTCAAAATTGTCGATGGATTAATCGAAGTTCCCAAGAAATCAGGCCTTGGTGTAGAAGTCGATATGGTACAAATAGAAAAAGCACATCAACTATACAATAAAATTGGCCAGGGCGCCCGGAATGATGCTATGGCTATGCAATATTTGATGGCTGGTTGGCAGTATGATCCTAAACGTCCTAGTATGGTACGCTGAAAAATTCCAACCTAACTAAGGAGGATTATGGTCATGATTGAAAATGTTATGGGTTTGCCTTTCCCCACTAAGGTATTTCGTGGCCCAGAGGCGCTGAATTGTGTAGGAGATTTTTGCAAGCATCACGGTGAAAAAGCGTTTATTTTAGGTGGGAAAACAGCTTTACGTAGAACCCAGGAGAAAATATATTTAAATTTGGCGCAAGCGGGCATCCAAGTTGTTGCCACCGAGTGGTATGGCGGTGAATGTTCACAAGAAAACATTCAGTGCTTAGCCAATGAGGCCATTAAACATAAGGCTGATATCATTATTGCTGTTGGTGGTGGCAAGGCTTTGGACACTGGTAAAGCAGTTGGCGCTAAATGTGATTTGCCAGTGATCACTGTCCCCACAATTGCTGCTACTTGTGCGGCGGTAACGCCTCTGTCCGTACTTTATAATGATAAGGGTGAATTTGCGGATAATCTTTTTTTAGAAGAGTGTCCCCTAGGGACCATTATTGAAACATCCATCATTCTTGATGCACCGGTTAGCTGGTTCATTGCAGGGATGGGAGATACTCTAGCTAAAATGTATGAGCTGCGTGCGGCGGCATCTTGTATGCCAGCAACAAGTTTAACAATTTCGGCCGTTAGTAATGGGCAGATTTGTTATGATATCATCCAACTTTTTGGTAATGAAGCACGAAAAGCAGTGGAAGATAAAATAAGCAGTACCGCATTTGATTCAACGGTAGATGCCATTATCTTATTTGCGGGATTGTCGTCTATTTTTGGTGGACGAAGCTTGCGTAATGCTGCAGCCCATGGCATTTATAACGGATTTACAAAAATACCCGCGACACATCAGGTCGCTCATGGATCTATTGTAGGTTATGGTAACTTATGTCTGCTTGCCTTAGAAGGGCGAGGGGATGATGAAATTATAGCAGAAATTAAACTTGCTGACCGTTGTGGAATTCCAACGATTCTCAGCCAGATTGCGACTTTATCTGAAGCAGAATTACATTTGGCTGCCGCAGCAGCTGCAAAAACTTCAGCCATGTCTTGTATGCCCTTCGATGTTACAACAAGCATGGTAATTGATGCCATCAGGCGAGTTGACCGTTTATCGGCGCAATGTTTATAGGTGTCTGAAATGACGCTGTAGTAAAATAGTATCTTATTCTGGATTGAAATTTGGGCACCAAGCACTCCTGCTTAGTGCGGTAAAGTAACTCAGATAAATGATCACTGTCATCAAAATAGCAATAGAAAATAAGGAGTGTTTGAATATGAAAATAGGATTTATTGGTCTTGGTATAATGGGTAAGCCTATGTGTAAAAATTTATTGAAAGCTGGGTATGATCTTGTCGTCTGTGATGTATTTAAAGCTGCAGTTGATGAGATTGTTGCTGCTGGAGCCAAGTCGGCTACAAGTGCTAAGGAAGTAGCAAAGCAGGTAGATATTGTGATTACCATGTTACCTAATTCTCCCCAAGTCAAACAAGTTGTCTTGGGAGAAAATGGTGTGATTGAGGGGGCAAAACCTGGCACTATCGTCATTGATATGAGTTCCATTGCACCCCTAGTCAGCCGGGAAGTCGCAAGCAAATTGGCAGAGAAGGGTGTAGACATGCTGGATGCTCCAGTAAGTGGCGGTCAGCCTAAAGCAATTGACGGCACAATGTCCGTAATGGTTGGTGGTAAACAAGAAATCTTTGATACCTGTTATCCGGTCATGAAAGCCATGGCTGGTTCTGTTGTGCGGACTGGAGAGATTGGTGCAGGAAATGTAACCAAGCTTGCTAACCAAGTGATTGTTGCTCTCAATATTGCCGCAGTTTCTGAAGCACTAGTACTCGCTAGTAAAGCGGGCGTAGAACCGGACTTGGTGTATCAGGCAATCAGAGGTGGTCTGGCTGGAAGCACTGTTCTGGATGCGAAGGCGCCTCTGATGATGGATCGTAAATTTGATCCAGGATTTCGTATCAACCTTCATATTAAGGATTTAGCTAACGTGTTAGAAACCTCTCATGAAATCGGTGTTTCTCTGCCGCTTACGGCAGCAGTCATGGAAATGATGCAAGCCCTCAAGACTGACGGTATGGGTGAGGCAGACCATGGTAGTTTAGTAAAATATTACGAAAAAATGGCAAAAGTTGAAGTGAAACGCTAAAAGATAGTAGTTTATAAACTTAGGTCTAAAGAGATAAAATGAGGAGTGTCTAGCATGTACAAAAATATATTAAGAGAAAAATTGACTCGTGGTGAATTAACATTAGGGTTATTTGTACCCTTTTACGCGCCCTCCTTGGTCGAAATTATTGGCTATGCAGGACTAGATTTTATCGTTATCGATAACGAACATGGTGCCTTTACAGACGGCCAAATTGAAGAATTGATTCGGGCTGCCGAGTTAACCGGCGTTGATCCTATCGTACGAGTATCTTATGATAATGCAGGTATTCAAAAGGCTCTTGATCGGGGGGCCAAGGGTGTCCAGGTACCAATGGTCAATACCAAGGCTGATGCGGAAGCCGTTGTTAGAAAGGCTAAATTTCCACCATATGGTACTAGGGGGACGGCCTATTCTGTGCGGGCTGCCCGGTTTGGCAACGACTCAGGGAAAGAATATTTAGAGGCTGCCAACCGTAATACCCTTGTTAGTGTGCATATTGAAACACCGGAAGCAGTGAAAAATTTTGATGAAATCATCAGTGTGCCTGGCATTGATATTGCATTTATCGGTCCGACAGATTTGTCGGTGACCATGGGCTATCAAGCGGAAGGGCCTACTCATCCGGCGGTTCAAAGTGTTATTAAAGAATTGCTCCGCAAGGGCAAGGAAAAAGGCATCATAATGGGAATTATGGCCTTCGGCATCGATGATATTGGCCGCTGCGCAGGCGAGGGCGCGAGCTTTGTGACCTTGGTAGCGTCGGGTCTGATCTCAGCTAAATTTAAAGAAATGGTAAAAATCGGTAGGGAAGTAATTTGATAAGTAAGTAGGCGAGTAAAAAAAGGTAAAGCAAGCAAATCCACGGACTCTATTGTAAAAACAAAATATAGATTGGTAAGTAACACCTGGTGCGTATATGCAACAGGTGTTGCTGTTATTACATCTGTTGCTGTTTAAAATAACGGAATATACAGTTATTTAATCGTTGAAGTGTAGTATAATAATTGCAACTAAATAGTAATGAAGGGTTGATTGGGATGGGCAATATCCTAATAGGGTAATCCGAAGAAGGACAGGAAAAAAGGGTGATAACATCGGGGCAATAAAAATATTAAAATAGAGGCGGCGACAATATGAAAACTAAAGAATACTTCCCGGTAAATAAGGAGTTTCGTAGTAAAATTGTTGTATCAGGTAATAATAGAGCTGGGCATAGGGCCCATCTTAGATCACTAGGACTTCTGGATGATGACTTCGTAAAGCCGTTTATCGGAATTGCTAATTCGTGGAATGAAATGCACCCTGGTCATGTCCATCTGAGGGCGGTCGCTGAAGATGTGAAAAAAGGCATTATTGAGGCAGGCGGTATTCCGTGGGAATTTAATACGATAGGGATTTGTGATGGCGTTACCCAAGGGCATATTGGTATGAGATATGTGCTACCAAGCCGTGATTTGATTGCCGATAGCATTGAACTCACTGCAGAAGCACAACAGTTGGATGGTATGGTGTACATTTGTTCGTGCGACAAAATAGTCCCCGCTATGTTAATGGCCCAAACTCGTTTAAACCTTCCGTCTGTTATGGTTACTGGTGGGCCGATGATGCCGGGTTTCTTTAGGGGAAAATCAGTGGCTGTGCCCGATATGCGGGAAGGTGTGGGCAAGTGGGTAGTTGGGGATTATAGCGATGAAGAGATTTATGAACTCGAGTGTAGCGTATGTCCTGGCCCTGGATCATGCGCGATGACAGGAACGGCAAATACCATGTCCTGTGTTGCCGAAATACTGGGTCTCAGTCTCCCTGGTTGTGGGACCTCCCATGCTGTCGAGTCCACGAAAAAACGGATTGCTAAGAAAAGTGGCCGAGAAGTCGTAAGAATGGTAAGAGAAAATATTCGACCATCAGACTTTGTAACATATAATAGCTTCGAAAATGCCATTATGCTGACATCTGCCCTGGGCGGCTCAAGTAATGCGTCGATCCACATCCCAGCCATTGCTAGTGAGATGGGATTCAAAGTTAACCTTGATGACGTGGAAAGAATCAGCCGTATTACGCCGCATATTACCAACCTTAAACCGGCTGGACCAGATGCATTTTGGGACTTAGAACAAGCTGGTGGCGTACCTGCTATCGTTAAAGAGCTATTACCGATCCTCCATAAGGACGAGAAAATTTGCAATGGTCTTACCCTTGCCGAAATTGGTGAGCAGGCAATCAACAAAAATAAGGAAGTCATCAGACCCCTTGATAATCCTGTCCATCCTGAAGGCAGTTATGCTGTACTGCGTGGTAACTTAGCTCCTCTGGGGTGTATCGTAAAACAAACTGGCGTCGATCCTGCGATGATGCAACACACTGGACCGGCTCGAATTTTTGATGGAGAAGCAGATGCTGAAAAGGCAATATATGGCGGACATATCAACAAAGGTGATGTGATCGTTATTCGCTATGAAGGTCCTAAAGGAGGACCAGGCATGCCAGAAATGCTTGTTGTAACGGCGGCAATCGTAGGGGTGGGGCTCGGAAAATCAACGGCTATCGTTACTGATGGACGTTTTTCTGGTGGTACACGGGGGCCAAGCATTGGCCATGTTGCGCCAGAAGCTGCCGCGGGCGGGCCATTAGCTTATGTTAAAGAAGGCGATATGATTAAAATCGACATTCCTAACCGCACCCTTGATCTTATGGTGAGTGAAGAAGAAATGGCAATCAGGAAAATTGAGATGCCGATCAAGAAACGTGAAATCAAGAGCCCGGCGCTGAGACGTTATGTTCATTTAGTTGGTGACGTTTCTACTGGTGCAACTTTAACAAATTTTTAAACTATTTTCCAAGGCTATGAAGGGTAAGTTTGATTGTAAATTTATGAAATTTAACTTGATAAAATCTAGACCAGGCTACAATAAGAGTAAGCAGAGTTTCCCATACAATAGTAATTCCCTTGATCTATTGATAATTTATGATAAAATGAAACCAATGATATACATAAATATCAATAGATCAAAGGAAGGATGACTCATATATGCAGATTAAGATGGATATTACCTCTGAAACTCGCTCAGTCAGAGATGTTGTGTATGAAAAATTGAAAGAGGCAATTTTAATGGGAGATTATAAGCCTGGATTTCATCTAAATGAAAGACAACTTGCACAGCAATTTATGATAAGTACGACACCTTTGAAAGAAGCACTACGACATTTGGAACAAGAAGGGTTAGTTGTAACACGATCTAGAGTTGGTTCGTTTGTTTCAGAGGATGTTATGAATTCAATCGAGGAAATTAACTTAGTACGTTCTGCAGTAGAGGGGGTAGCTGCCCGGTTAGCGGCTACCAAGATCGATGAGGACGAGAGCATTCAGTTGGGCCAAGTAATTAAAGAAATGGAACTTTATACAAAGGAGAGAAATCCTGAAAAAGTACTGGAAGTAAACACCTATTTTCATAAATTAATTCGGACTTTTGCCAAGAATAACTACGTGTTTAAGCAAATTGAAGCCATCCGGTCTTTTGATTTAGGCCCTAGAAATAAAACATTATCAAATTTCGATGAATTAGATCGCGCTTTTAATGAACACAAACTTATTTATAAGAAGATCATCATGAGAGATCCCGATGGAGCGGAAAAAGCAGTCCGTGCGCATATTGACCGTAGTACCCGATTTGTATTAGAGGGCCGTATTATTGACGGGGAAAAAACAAAATAAGGATACTAAAGTAAATGACGAAATATTGAGATAAGTATTGACATGTTTCAATAGTGTGATAAAATGAAGTTAAATAAATGATCTGATATATCAGATATCAGATCATTTATTTAACTCATTGTTGTTTAAAGACAACCTTGGCGCAAGGCAAGGTTGGTAATCAGCACGAATCGATTAAAATGAGGAGGGGTAAACATGTCTCAATCTGTAGAACTTCTTGAAAAAACCAAGCAATCATTAGAGAAAAAAACCAATTATCGGTGGGTGGTCATGGGGTTGATTTTTGTCATCTGGGCTATTGCCTGCGCCGATCGTGCCAATTTGGGTATTGCTTTGCCATATATGAAGAAAGAGTATGGCATTAGTAATACGGAAGCTGGAGCAATCATCAGTTTATTCTCCTTTGCTTATGGTGTCGTCCAGATCCCTATGGGACTCATTTATAAAAAATTAAGCAATAAGGTGACCGGGATACTATTTCCCATGTTCATGATACTTACGTCTGTATTCACCGGCTTGATGGGAACGACTTCTTCCGTTTTCTTGCTGAAGTTTTTCCGTGTCGGTTTAGGACTTTCTGAAGGCCCACTAGGCATTGGGTGTACAAATATCATTAACCGCTGGTTCCCTGCCAAAGAAAAAGGGACGGCTACAGGACTATGGATTGCAGCATCCAAGTTAGGCCCGTTAATTGTACCTCCCCTCTGTGTTGTTGTAATTGAATTGTGGGGATGGCGAGAAATTTTCTATGTTTTTGCCATACCAGGCATACTATTTTCTGTCCTCTGGATGTTCATGGTAACTAATTCGCCAGCAGATAATAAATTCTGTTCAGGGGCTGAATGCGCATATATTCGTAGTGAAGAAGGACCAATCCTTGTCGAAAAACAGTCATCAGCAGTTCGTAAGGAATATGACTTAAGTTGGCTGGATAAGTTCAACCGGACGCAAAAGGTTGTGCAATTGACAACACTCCGCCAAGTATTTACTTCATGGAATGTCCTAGGAACGGCTATTGGTTATGGCTGTATGATTGGAGTTAGCAATATCTTTATGTCATGGATACCCACCTATTTGATGAATGTAAAGGGCTTCGCATCAATCAAAATGGGTTTTCTAGCATCAGCGCCATTTTTGGGTTCTGTCCTGGGAAATTTGCTAGGCGGCTACATTTCCGACAATTTTTTGGGTAAGCGTCGTAAACCAATGATGATGCTGGGTGCTTTGGGGACAATTATTATGATGGTTGCTTTGATATATGCCCCCAATAATGCAATATATCTGGGATTAACCCTTCTTATGGCTGGTCTGATGGTTGGTATCGGTTTTGCCGGATATTCAGTCTACCCTATGGGTTTGGCTAGCAAGGAAACATATCCAGTTGCTTTCGGCATCGTTAATAGTGTCGGACAAATAGGTGGTGCTTGCGCTCCCTTGATTGTTGGGATGTTATTAGATGCTTATAGTTGGAATAGTGTCTTTTTCTATTTGGCTGGCAGTGGAATATTATGCTTGGTCGTTCTCGCTACCATCGTTGAGCCGATCGTAGAGGTAAAGGAAACTGCTTAAAAGTACATTGCTATTTTATATGGGATCAAAATTAAAAAAAACAGCGATGCCTAGTACTGAAATGTGGCTGAAAAAATCAGCCATTTTATCACCGGGCATCAAACAGAGAGAAGGACAATTATTATGAAAAACAATCTGAAAGCGCGCCTGAAAAACGGTGAAAGTATTTTAGGGACAATGATCACGGTTTTTGATAATCAGGAAATCGCCAAAATGTTAAAAGTATGTGGGTTTGATTATTTTGTTATTGATTGTGAGCATGGGGCCTTCGATTATAGTAAGGTGGCTAATATACTGGCAATTGCCCGGGAAGCTGGCATTGCCGGAATCATTCGTATCCCTGAGGTCAAGCGGGAGGTGGTGCTAAAATATATGGAAATGGGGGCAACGGGCCTCTTGTTGCCGAATACAGATACGGCTGAGCAAGCACAGTTGTTGGTAAAATACGCTAAATACTTCCCAATGGGTAATAGGGGGGTATCCCTACTGCGCCCGCACACCGGATTCGAACCTGTAGATAATGCAGTTGAATACATGAACCGCATTAATGGTGAAACTGTACTTATGGTGCAAATTGAGTCTCCAGAAGGAGTAACAAATGTTGAGGAAATGCTGGATATTGAAGGCATCGATGCAGCTTTCATCGGGCCGAATGATTTATCCCAGAGCATGGGTATAATGGGACAATATGAGAATTTAGAATTTATTGCTGCCGTAGATCATGTGATTTTGTCGGCAAAGGAGCGGGGGAAATATTCAGGAATTCATTTGAACACGATTGATGCATTACAACCTTGGCTGGCTAAAGGTATGGCGCTCAACTTATGGGCAAATGATGTGATTCATATGATGACTGCAGCTAAGGATGGGATGGCTAAATTCAGGAAGTAATGTAAGTTTATAATTTTATTTTGGGACAAATGTAGAGGGATAGCTGGATGGACTAGCATAGTACAACAAAAGGAGATGAATCATCATGAATAAACAGATTGTAGACAAATCGATTCGTTTAGCCAAGTATCCTAATATAAAGATTGGCTTTACTACTGCGAACTTTGCGAAATTTCTCCTCCCAACTGCACCTAATGTGAAAATGATGATTGATTTTGCTAGTGATTATGGTTTTGTTTTCATCGAATTGCGCGATCCTGAAGCCAATCTGACACTAAACGAATGTATGGAGCTAGCGGTTTATGCCCGTCAGAAGGGGGTGGAGGTAATTTACGCAGTGAATGTGGGCGCAATGGACCCACGTTACTTTGAAGTTCTTGCCCGGGGTATTGGGAACGCTGCTCTTTTTGATGGGCCTAAGATGATTAGGACTGGAGCCAATGGACCTGAGTTTGCAAATGACGAAAAAAAATTGTATTGGACTGCTGAGGACTTTGGCAAGTTAGTACAAAATATAAATCAAGCGGGCAATACTGCAAAAATGTTTGGCTTAAAACTTTCCGTTGAGAATGCTCGGGAAGGAGTGCGAGGGGATGGGGTAAAAACCTTTGGCACCTCAGAATTATTTGGACCGTTAGGTATAAACACCAACGTTGGCTGGCAATTAGACACCGCGAATTTCTTCTCTGCATCGCGGGTTGCCAACGATCCCAATGAAGTTAAAAAGTTATTCGAAGAAAACGTGGAAAGAATTGATTATACCCATTTAAAAAGTTCTAAAGATGGTCAATCCCAGCCAATTATTGGTAGTAATACCTTGTCTTTAGGTGTATACTTGGAACTTCTCTCCCAAAAGAGTAAAATATATGTAGCCATTGAACTCCCTTCGGCGGAAACCCTTGAGGAAGCTTATAGTAATCATCGTAAGAGTACTGCATATTTATGTACCAGTTACTAAAGAAGGTTTCAGTAGTGCCGATAGGGACATCATAGATGTATGTTATAGAGAAGAGTTGGAATTAAATCCTCGAATACGTATTGAAATGGTAGGAATTCAGGATACATTTGGTGAAAGTGTTACTCCTAAAGAGTTGACTGTAAAATATGCATTTATGGCCCAAGGTATAGTATTGACGGCTAAAAAGTTGCGAAAAGCAAGTAATTTGATTGCCAATTCAAAAAAAGTGAAAAACGGAGGTTCTTGTAATGATTGAATCCATGAAGAAGTATATGAAGGTTGGAATTGTAAATTTTATGGCCTATCCCTCTACAATAAAAGGAGAGGGTCCGATACTAGAAGCTACTCGGAAAATTGCGGGTGACGATTATTTCGATGCCATTGAGGTAACTTGGATTAAAGACAATGATACGCGCAAACAAGTAGCTGACATGGTGAAAACCTCAGGCTTAACCCTAGGTTATGGTTGTCAGCCAAGGCATCTTA
>Ga0209123_1002398_pt1 | contig 15944 bp, 18 predicted proteins | sample BarGraIncu00431A_FD_184500 | JGI IMG/M metagenome (GOLD analysis project Ga0209123, IMG submission 184500) | Arctic peat soil microbial communities from Barrow, Alaska, USA - Barrow Graham LP Incubations 004-31A (SPAdes) (version 2) | ecosystem: Environmental > Terrestrial > Soil > Wetlands >...
TTTTAAGGGTTAGCTAGAGTGAAATTTGCGATTGTCGGAATAAAGTGTACTTTCAGGTACTGCTAGTATCATGCCCTTATAGGGCGAAAAAAATACTGCCTGTTTTACAGGCAGTTAATTATTTATAAATTTAAAGAAAATATATAATACATTCTTTTTTGTATGAATTCTATTAAATTTAAGTCATACTATTGACAAATTATAATAAATATAGGATAATACTATTATAGTTAAGATGGAGGTGCAAATTATGGAAGCAATCTTAGAGAGAGTAAAAGAAGTTATATCTGAACAATTAGGTATAGAAGATGTTGAAAGTATAACAATGGAGACAACTTTTATAGATGATTTAGGAGCAGACTCATTAGATATAGTAGAACTTATAATGGCTTTAGAAGAAGAATTCGACATGGAAATACCTGAGGTAGAAGCTGAAAAAATAATATCAGTTGGTGATGTTGTAGAATACATTCATAAAGCTAAATAATATAGAGCTTAAAGTTTATACAGTTATTGTATAAACTTTTTTATGTCTAAAATCAAATTATGTAAATAAATTTGTAGGGCGAAATAATAGTGAAAGAGGGTAATGTATTTTAATGCATTACCCTCTTTTAACGTAATAAACTATATATAACAGCTAAATATCAAAAGATTATGTTAAACTATTGACTTAAAATAGCACTATTGGTATAATATATGTAGAAAAGATGGTGGAATTAATGACAATAAATGAAAAGTTAGATATACTCCAAAGAGATATTGGATATCAATTTAAAAATAGTAAATTACTACGAGTATCACTTACGCATAAATCTCATGCATATGAATTAAAAAACACAGATAAAAATTTGTATAATGAGAGATTAGAATATTTAGGAGATGCTGTTTTAGAGCACATTACATCTGATTTTTTGTTTAATATAAAACCCGCAATTGATGAAGGCGATATGACGAAAAAGAGAGCAGAAATAGTTTGTGAAAAGTCTTTAAGTGATGCATTTAGAAATATAAATGGTGAAAACTATATATTTTTAGGAAAATGTGAAATTGCTACGAATGGTAGTACCAAAGATGCAATTCTTGCTGATGCTTTTGAAGCATTACTAGGTGCAATTTACATTGATAGTGATTTTCTTACAGTTAAAAAAATAACACTTAAACTATTGGAAGAACAAATATCTGCTTCTTTAAAAGGCGAAACAAAAGTTACCGATTATAAAACGTTATTACAAGAAATACTACAAAAAAAAGGTACAATTAATATACAATATAATGTAGTGGAAGAAACTGGTCCTGACCATGATAAAAGTTTTTTTGTTGAAGTTTTATTGGAAAATGTTAGAGTTGGAACTGGTACTGGAAAAAGCAGAAAGCAAGCAGAACAGAAGGCAGCTGAGGTTGCATATGCAAAATATAACTAAAATTAATATTGATTTAAGTTATGAACTTAAGAATATATCAAATAAAGATGATCAGTATACAATTCCAATATTTATACCTCACTTGGGCTGTAACAACGAATGTGTATTTTGTAATCAAAGAAAAATAAGTGGAAATTCAAAAATTCAAAATATTGAAGAAATTAGAACTGATATAGAGGAGCATCTTGAATATTTTAAGAAGAAAAAAAAAGTTCAAATTGCATTTTTTGGTGGAAGTTTTACAGGAATACCTATAAAACATCAAATAAAATATTTAGAACTTGCTAATGAATATATTTCAAAGGGAAAAGTAGATAGTATACGTATTTCTACAAGACCTGATTATATAAATATACGAATAGTAAAAATGCTGAAAAAATATAATGTTGCAACGATTGAACTGGGTGTTCAATCTATGGATGAGATGGTTCTAGAATCGTCTAAAAGAGGTCATACATCTATCGATGTTATTAGAGCAGCAATAATTATCAACTTGCTAAATATTGAGCTGGGATTTCAAATTATGGTGGGTTTACCGAAAAGCACTTTAACATCAGAAATTTTGAGCATGTTAAAATTATTAAAATTTAATCCTAAACAACTTAGAATATATCCAGTTTATGTTTTAGAAAAAAGTCAATTATATGATATGTATTTGAAAAACGATTATATTCCTTTGACTTTAGATGATGCAGTAGCAAGGACTGCTGAAGTAATAAAAATATGCAGAAGTAGTAATGTACAAATTATCCGCATAGGACTTCAATCAACTCAAGAAATATCTGCAAGTAATTCAAAAATAGTTGGACCCGTTTCAGATAATTTTGCTGAATATGCATTATCTAAAATTGTACTTGAAAGATTAGAAAAAGAGATTATAAACAAAATCAATGTTGAAAATGTGGAAAACTTAAAACAAAAAATTGAAATTTTAGTTAATAAAAAGTATATATCGATTGCAATTGGTCCTAACAGAATAAATAAGAATTATTTACAAAACAAATATAATATTGATTTATCAGTTAAAGGAGAATAAGTTATGAAAAAAGTCATGTTTGTATCTAGTAGTGGTGGACATTTAACAGAATTACTTAAACTACAAAGTTTATTTGCTAATTATGAATATATGTTAGTTACAGAGAAAACCAAAACAACAGATAAGTTAAATGAAAAATATAACGTTAGATACATGGATTACGGTTCGAGACAATATATTTTTTCGTATTTTTTTGTTTTCATTTTTAACGTACTAAGAAGTATAGAATTAATGATTACTTTTAAACCTAATGTAGTTATAACAACAGGAGCTCATACAGGTGGAATCGTTTGCTTTATTGCAAAAATATTTGGTAAAAAAGTAATATACATAGAATCTATGGCAAAGGTTAATACATTATCAATGACTGGGAAATTTGTGTATTTATTTGCAGATAAGTTTTATGTACAGTGGGAAGAACTTGAACAAAAATATAAAAAATCCGAATATTTAGGGAGATTGATATAAATGATTTTTATAACATTAGGAACTCAAAAACAAAGTTTTAAAAGATTACTAGATGAAATTGAAAGTTGCAAAATTTTAGATAATGAAGAAATAGTGGCACAAATAGGATATACTAAATTTGTTAGCGAAAAAATTAAAACAATTGATTTTTTAGAAACAGATGAATTTAACAAATATATTCAAAATTCAGAATTTGTTATAACACATGGCGGAGTAGGATCAATATTTGATGCATTACTAAAAGATAAAAAAGTTATAGCAATGCCAAGACTTAAAAAATATAATGAACATATTGATGATCATCAGATTGAAATATGTGATAAATTAGCAAGTCTGGGATATATAATTAATTATAATCCTGATAAATATGAAGGTGAAGAAAATATTACAGATTTAGAACAAGAAGTAAATTTTTTAAGAAGCAATATTTTCCAAAAATATGTAGAAGATACTTCATATTTGCCTAAATTGAACAGATGTATAGAAGAATTACTTTTAAATTGATATTTTGATTAATGCTACAAATAATACTTAAGAGGTGTTATTAAATGAATAGCAAAATATCAAGGGCTATAATTGATACATTATTAATTATTATAGGAACATTTATAATGAGTTTAAGCATTAATTTTTTCCTATTACCAAATAGAATAACAACAGGTGGTGCAAGTGGTATTGCTACAATATTATATTACAAGTTTAGTTTTAATGTAGGACTATCAATTCTTATTATAAACATTCCACTTTTTATAGTGTCAATAAAAAAATTAGGATTTAAATTTAGTTTTAAAAGTATATTTACAACACTATTGTTTACCACTTTCATAGATATAGTTACATATAATGGTTACATACTTCATAACAGAACTGACATGGTTATATCTTCAATATACGGAGGTTTGATATTAGGACTTGGACTCTCATTGGTATTTAAAGCAGGAGCAAGTTCAGGTGGTACAGATTTATTAGCACATATTTTACAAAAAAAACGTGGTAATCTTAACCTTAGTAAAATAATGCTATTTATAGATATGATTATAATTATAGCTTTAATAATTTTATTTAAAGATATAAACTTAGGGTTATATTCAGCAATAGCAATATATATTTCTAGTAAAACTATAGGAGTTGTATTTGAAGGTGTAAATTATACAAAAGTAATTAATATAATAACAAAAAATAACTATGAGATTACAAATAAGATTATTGATATAATGAAAAGAGGGGCAACAGTAACAAAATGTATGGGAGCATATTCTAAAGAAGAATATATAAATATAACTTGTATTGCAACACTTCCAGAAATATCAAAGATTAAAAAAATAGTTTATGACATAGATTCTAATGCCTTTATATATATATCTAATGCAAATGAAGTATGGGGAAATGGATTTAAAATTTTTTAGGAGGAATATAATGAATAATTTAGAAAAGATTGCAAATAAAAGTAGAATTGATATTATTGATATGATATATAATGCAAAATCAGGACATCCAGGTGGTAGCTTATCTGTAATAGATATTTTAACTGTACTTTATCATAAAGAAATGAATTTAAATTTAGATACTAAAGGAAAAAGAATTGATAAATGCATATTATCTAAAGGGCATGCAGCGCCTGCGCTATACGCAACTCTTGCTTCAGTAGGAATTTTAGATAAAGATTTACTTAAAACATTAAGAAAATTTGATAGTACATTAGAGGGACACCCAAGTATAAAAATACCAGGAATTGATTCTTCTAGTGGATCTTTAGGACAAGGATTATCTATTGCAAATGGTATGGCACTAGCCAAAAGACTAGGTGAAAATATTGGATATGTTTACGTTATTTTAGGTGATGGTGAATTAGAAGAGGGACAAAATTGGGAAGCATTTATGACAACCAATAAATATAACCTTAATAATGTAATAATATTTATTGATAATAATGGATTACAAATAGATGGAAGTATACAAGATGTTAAAAAACTTAGTAATCTTGACGAGAAAATAGCTTCATTTGGGTTAAATGTTATTAAATGTGACGGTAATAATGTAGATGAAATACAGGTAGCAATAGCCACTGCTAAAAAATCTATTAAACCTAGCTGTATTATTGCAAAAACTATAAAAGGTAAAGGTGTAAGTTTTATGGAAAATGAAGCAAGTTGGCACGGTAAATCACTTACAGATGAAGAATATATACAAGCTAAAAAAGAATTAGAATCTAAAATATAAATAGAAACGAGGTTTAATGTATGAAATCTACAAGAAAAGCATATGGTGAATTTTTAGTTGAATTAGGAAGAATAGACCCAAATGTAATTGTTTTTGATGCGGATTTAGCAAAAGCTACATGTACAGATATGTTTAAAAAAGAATTTCCAGATAGACATTTTGATATAGGTATATCTGAACAAGATATGGTTGGTACTGCATGTGGAGCAGCGCTTAGTGGTAAAACAGTATTTGCTTCAACTTTTGCAATGTTTTTAGCTGGAAGAGCATATGAACAAATCAGAAATACTGCTGGATATTCACATGTGAATATCAATTTATGTGCAACACATAGTGGTCTTGCAGTAGGAGAAGATGGCCCGTCTCATCAATGTATAGAAGATATTTCGCTCATGAGAGTTATACCTGGAATGACTGTACTTTCACCAGCAGATGATATTTCAACAAAAAAAATATTAAGTGAATGTTTAAAATTAGACGGTCCTAAATATGTAAGACTCGGAAGAAGTGATACAATGGATATATATTCAGAAAATGATATATTTGAAATTGGTAGCAGTAAAACTTTTGGAACAGGCACAAACGGAACAATATTTGCAACTGGAAATACTGTAAGTATTGCACTAGAAGCAAAAGAAGAACTAAAAAAAAATGATATTAACGTTAGAGTAGTTGATTTATTTAGTATAAAACCAGTAGATAAAGATAATATAATAAAATGTGCTACCGAATCTGAGATACTAGTATCTATAGAAGATCATAGTGTTATAGGCGGAATAGGTAGTCTAGTAGCGGATATTTTATGCGAGTATTATCCTAAGAAATTAATTAAAATTGGCGTAAATGATACATTTGGTAAATCAGGTAATGCTAATAAAATATATGAGTTATTTGGTATTACAAAGGAGAACATTATTAGTAAATTTATGTAAGGAGGTAGCTATGGAGCCGTTAGCGTATAGAATGAAGCCTAGAATCTTGGAAGAATTTTTTGGACAAGAACATATCGTAGGCAATGATAAATTATTATATAGATTAATAAAATCGGACAAGCTAACCTCTGCTATTTTTTGTGGACCACCAGGTACTGGTAAAACGTCTTTAGCAAGGATAGTTGCTAATACTACTAAATACAACTTTGTAGAGTTAAATGCTACAAGTGCGGGCGTTGCAGATATCAAAAAGATAGTTGAAGATTCAAAAAATATATTTGTTAATCCTAAAGGAAAAACAATTCTATTTGTAGATGAAATACATAGATTTAATAAACTTCAACAAGATGCACTTCTTCCATATGTTGAAAAAGGTACTATAATTTTAATAGGTGCAACTACTGAAAACCCATATTTCGAAGTAAATAAAGCTTTAGTATCTAGGTCTACTATTTTTAAATTTAAAGAATTAGAGCCTAAAGATATAAAACAAATCTTGATTTCTACCATTAAAGACAAAGAACGAGGAATTGGTTCATACAATTTAGATGTAAAGAATGAAGTAATAAATTTTTTATCTGAAATATCTAATGGTGATGTAAGAACTGTTTTAAATGCCTTAGAAGTAGCAGTTTTAACAACAGAAATGAATAGTGATGGTATTATAGTAATAGATAAAAGCGTAATTATAAATTGTACTCAAAGTAAAAAGAGTATGTATGATAAATCAGGTGAATCACATCGCGATACAATAAGTGCTTTTATAAAATCTATGAGGGGAAGTGATTCCCAAGCAACTGTACATTATTTAGCTAGAATGATAGAAGCTGGAGAAGATCCAATGTTTATAGCACGTAGAATTGTAATTGCTGCTTCTGAAGAAGTTGGACTTGCAAATAACGAAGCTTTATTAGTAGCTACGGCAGCAATGCAAGCCGTATACCAAATAGGAATGCCAGAAGCTAGAATTATACTTTCACAAGCTGCTTTATGTGTAGCCAATAGTAAAAAATCAAATAGTGCATATTTAGCTATAAACGCGGCAATTGAAGATATAAAAAACATAGATACAGGAATAGTGCCTGCGCACATTAAAAATACACCGATAGCCATTATGACGAAAGAAGGACATAACATATTGTATAAATATCCACATGATTATGAAGATTCATGGATTGAACAACAATATCTACCTGATAAAATAAAGGATAAAAAATATTATATACCTAAAAAATGGGAGAAAAAACTATGAGAAAAAAAATAAATATATCGGTTAATAAACGTATAATTAAAAATATTAAACAAGGAGCAGAAGATAATATAAATAAAGGTATAAATATATTAAATGATTATAAAGAAAAGAAAAATGAAGAGAGAAGTAAAAGAATACATACTGATAAAGAAGAAAATTCAGAAGGTCATAATATAAAGTTTAAACCAATTATACTTTCATTTATAGTCATAATATTATTTTTTGCAACATATACATTGCTAGAGTATGCTCCAATACTTGGATTTAATGTATTTAATAATAAATCTCAACAAAATATAGTAATAGAAAATCTTTCACAGGAAAAAAACATATATAAAGAATATAATAATGAGTTATTAGTATATTCAGATCAATTTCTTATGACATACAACACAAATGGTAAAAAAACTTGGGAATATAAAATAGAAAAAAATGTTAATTCTGAAATTTATATAAATGGTTCATATATGGTAATTGCCAACAAGTCTAATGGAAACATTTACATTTTTTCTGGTAAAAACGAATTGACTAACAAAAATATAGATGGTGATATTGATGATGTTTACTTAGATGAAAATGGTAATGTTGCCATTGAATATTCAAGTAGTGGATATAAAAAAATAATTACAGTATTTGATAAATACGGAAAAAATAAATATAGTGCATATATAAGTTCAGCATCTATTTTAGATATTAAACTTATGGATAATGCTAAAAAACTTTTACTAGTACAAACAGATTCATCATCACTTACAATCGGAACTAAAATAAGTATTATAGATTCAGATAAAACTGAAAGTATACAAGAAATTTTGAAATTAGAAAACAAATTAGTATATGATTTGAAAATCATAAATGATGAGGTTATTTTAGTTACAAATGATAGTATTGAAAAATATAATTTAACTACAGGTGTTAATAGTAAAATACACAGCTTAGATGCAAATCAAACAAACTATATAGCTTTATCTGACAACTATTTTGCTGCTATAGAGACTAATAATGATAAATTTAGTTTTATTACAAATAAATTTGATAATACAAGCATATCTAATATTGAATTAGAAGCGTTGCCTAAATATATTAAAAATAGTGGGTTACTTACTTATGTTGTATCAGAAAATAGTATTTCAGTAGTAAATAAATGGGGGATAATTGTTAGAAATATAGATACTAAACTACCTCCAACAGATATTGTAATATTTAATAAGGAGAAAAGTTTAGCATTAATATATTCTAATAGAATAGAAATCGTAAAATTATAATGAAATTATTGCAGAAAATAATAAAAAGTGATATAATATGAAAAAGGGTGGTATGAAATGATTTTAGATGGTATAATTATAATATTTTTAATTTTTAGTGCATATTTAGGTTACAAAAAGGGTCTTACAACAATACTTATAAGTTTATTAGGGTTTATAATTGCTATTATACTTGCATTTATGTTTAAATCTACTTTAGCAAATTTTGTTATAGAAACAACAGATGTTGACATTACGATGAAACAGTTTATTGGCGAAGGTATAGATAAAGCTATACAATCTAAAGCTGATACAACTGTACCTAAAAACAATTCTTTTTATACAAGTATAGTTGAAAATATGGGAGTAAATGAAACGGTAGATACTCTATCTAGCAATGTTGTTAAATTTATATTGGAAACAGCTGCCTTTATACTAATATTTTTAGCTGTAACTACATGTGCATTTATATTACAGATGATGCTTAATGTAGTATTTGATTTACCAATATTAAGTAGTATAAATAGTATTGGTGGAGTTGGTATAGGATTACTAATGGCACTATTCAAGATATGGATAGTACTTGCAATAGTATCTATGATTGTTCCAATGTACGGACAATTAAAAACAATAATAGATTCTTCTACAATAACTAAAATGTTATATGATACAAACATTTTAGTGAAATTATTATCATCAGGTTTGAAATTTTAAAGGGGAAAAGAAATGAATTTAGATCAATCAATAATAGATATTTCCAAAAGGGGTAAAAAAGGATTACATTTTATAATTGCTTCTATAATTATTTGGAGTGCTGTTTTAGTTGTATGGCTATTACCAATAGAAGATATTTTAACAAAAAATCTATTAACTTTTTGTATTACTGCGCCGCTTCCACTACTTGCATATATGATTTCTAAGATAATAAAATCAGAATTTTCATCAAAAGGAAATCCTTTGAATAAATTAGGACTTTTGTTTGCATTTAACCAATTTTTATATATATTAATAGCTATGTGGGTTTATCCAACAGTGCCAGATAAAATGGTAATGGTTTTAGCAATTATATTTGGTGCACATTTATTACCTTTTGGATGGTTATATAATTCAAAAGCATATTCAGTAATGTCTATCGTTATATCTTTTGCTGCAATTATTATTGGAATAATGTTTAATACAGTTGTACTTTCAATAGTTATGATAGTATTTGAAATTATATTTTCTATTTGGTTAATATTTGAAAACAGATCTTTAAATTTAAAGTCATAAAAATAAATTTGAATTTTAACTTGACAAACCATTAAAAAAATAGTAAAATGTACATACTAATAACAATAAATATATATTACAGAGGAGAAATAATGAATAAAAAAGTTAATAATACCAAAGTAAAAGGGAATGTATTTACTTTGTTTTCTAAAATATTTATAGTGTTAACAATAATAGGAATAATAGTTTGGGGCGGAGTTTATGCTGTAAACTATATGATTGGCGAAGATGATACAACAGCTACACCTGATGGGAAAGAAGATGTATCAGCAACAAAAAAAGACGTTATAAGTGCACTTATCTGTGGTGAAAGTGAAAATCTTACAGATACAATGATATATGTAAGATATGAAGTTTCTACAGGTAAACTAGCATTCATGTCAATACCTAGGGATACATATGTAACAAATTCATATTGTATAGGTCATAAATTAAATGCAATATATAGGGGTACAAATATAGATCCATTGGTTAAACAAGTAGAAGATTTGATAGATGTAAAGATTGATTATTATTTAGTTGTAGATAATAAACTTGTAAGAGAAGTTGTAGACGTACTTGGTGGAGTTGAAATTAATGTACCATTTAGAATGAAATACGATGATATAGAACAAAATTTACATATAAATCTACAACCTGGACTTCAAGTTTTAGATGGTGCAAAGGCAGAACAGTTTATAAGATATAGACATAATAATGATATGACTGTAGGATATGCATCTGGTGATATAGGAAGAACTAAAGCTCAACAAGATTTTATAAGAGCATTTATAAAAGAATTATTATCTCCTTCTAACATTATAAAGTTACCAGAATTAATAAAAACTGTGCTTAATAATACAGATACAAATATAACTGTTAGGGAAGCTTTGAGATATGTAACAGATGTTCCGAATTTAAAACTAGATAGTATATATTCGTGTACTGCTGCTGGAACAACTCCTACTATAGATGGACTATCATACTTTGTAATGGACAAAGAAGAAACACAACGTATAATAAAAGAAGATTTTATTAAAACAACTGATAGTACAGTAGTTACACCAGTTGAAACTGATACCAAAACTAATCAATAAAAAATGCAAGCAAATAAAACAACATATAACGTTTTTTACGTTATATGTTGTATATTTTATAAATTATTTCTTCCTTCTATATAATTTATTATTTCTATTTATTTTATTTCTTACATTAAGTAGTATAATTATCAATATAATCAGCATAACTGATATATATAATAAGTATGTATTGGAATTGTTGTTCTTGTCTGAGTATGCTTTTGTTTCAATTAATTGTAGTTCATAAGTATTATTAAGTTGCCAATTATTATTTTTAACATTCACATATATTTTTCCATCTACAACGTTATCATTTATTGAAATATCAGATAAAGTGTAACTTAAAATATATGGATTTTTATCAGTTAAACAATATATATCTTTATCTATTCCAAGAATATAATTTTTCTTTGATTTTTTATCAATATATGATATCTTAAATGTATCTTTATCTATAATTTTGGTCTTATTAAAATTTTCAAATGAATTATCAAGTAACATTTTAGTATCTATGAATCTAGTTTTTTTGCTCAAGATGTTTTTTAAACCATCATACACACAACACACTATGTTATTTCCATTTAAACTTGAGTAACATATGAAAACATTACCTGCTTCTGCAGTATACCCAGTTTTGCCACCTAGAACGTAATTTAATTTATTAGCAAGTAATAAATCAGTGTTTTCTAAATTTCGTGGTACTAGCGTTTTGTTTGTTTCTTCTATTACATACTCCTTAGTTTCACATATAGTTCTAAAGGTTTCATTTTGTGATGCATATCTCATTATAAGTGCCATATCATATGCAGTTGAATAATGATTATCATCGTGAAAACCATGAGGATTAACAAAATGTGTGTTTATACAGCCAAGTTCTTCTAATTTTTTATTCATTAGTATTGCAAAATTTGGAATGCTACCACTTACAGCTTCAGCCAAAACATTTGCTGCATCACTTCCTGAAGGAAGTAGTAATCCATATAGTAATTGTCTTACCGTTAATATTTCACCCTGTTTCAAATATATTATAGAACTACCATAAGGAACATTTAGAAGAGCTTCATTACTAACGGTAATATTAGAATCCAAATTTAAATTTTCAATAACTAAAATAGCTGTTAATATTTTAGTGGTACTAGCTGGAAATATCTTTTTATTCATATCTTTATTATATAATATTGATAGTCCATCACTGTCTAAGACAATAGCGGATTTTTCTGTGATATCATCAAAATTCCCATATATAAAGTTATAATTAATTATAAATAAAGTTACATATATAAATGTAAATATTATGCGTTTATACAAAAAAATCACCCATATATATTATACACTAAAATACATATAAAAGAAAGGGTAAAATATGAAAGAAATAAAAAATATAATTAAAAATGCAAATCGTAATAACATAATAAAATTAGTGTTTACAACCGTTGTTATAACTATTTCATGTTGTATATCGATATATATACAAAAAAATGAAACGAGTAATATAAAAATAAATGATAAGGAATTCAAGAGTGAATATGGAAAAATTGCAGTTTATTTGAGTGGAGCAATAAATAGTCCAGGTATATATAATTTTAATGAGGGAATAAGGTTAGAAGAGGCACTAAACATTATGGGAGGAATAAAACCAGAGGCAGATATATCAAAATTAAATTTATCAAAAGTTCTATATGACTCTGAAAAAATTGTTATTCCGTATATACAGGAAGAGAAAATAGAAGTTGATACTAATAATAATCTATCTAGTTCCGATACAGTAAATATAAATGAAGCAACAGAAAATGAATTAATGACGTTATCGGGTATAGGTGAAGTTACGGCTAAAAAAATAATTGAATATAGGAAAAATGGAGATTTCGAAGTAATTGAGGATATAATGAAAGTACCGGGTATAGGAGATAGTAAATTTGATAAAATTAAGGATAAAATAACGGTAGAATAATATAATTAAATATAAAACATAAAATATATAGAGGTAAATAATATGAGATACTATTTGTACTTAGATAAAGAATTTTTAAAATCACTATTTGCTTCAGTCTCTGAAGTTGATTTTGATATTGAAATAATGGAATTTTCAGTACAAAAAGGTGAGACATTAACTAAAGATATAAATATAGCGCCTAATGTAAACAAAATTTCAGGAAAAGCAAACTGGCATAAAGAAGACAAAGATATAGATGAAAAAAATGAATATAGGAATCAAGTGACGGGTGGTGTTACTTTATTTGCGGGCGAAAAAAATACTTATAATACAATTACAGAAAGAAGATATATAAATATAGATGATGTGTCAGGAATAAAAAATCTTGCGTTTTATAACAAATTAGTAAAAAGATTAGAAGAAATGTGTAATAAAGAAGATTGTATATGTATTGAAAACGGAAAAATATGTCCTTGTAAATTAAAAAATTTATACGCGGATATAGATGATTCGCAGTATCCTAAAAATAATCAATTCTTTTATATAAACAACAAATATATTTGGATTGATAGCGATAATTTAGCAACGGATTTGTTTTTTTTAAGTACAATAACTTCAGAAGTGAAGGTTATAGGATTTACAATAAACAAAATAGATAATATAGATATAATAAAGGCTATAGCAATATTTATAGAATAAAAAAGTAGAGGATATAATCCTCTACTCATCTGTTATAATGAATGTATCAATGTTTTGTTTAACCAATTCAATAAATTTTTCTGTTAAATCTTTATCCAATTGTGAACCTTTAACTCTATTCAATTCGTCTATGGCAAATTGTATTGTCTTTACTTCTTTATACGATCTTTTGGTAGTAATTGCATCAAAAGAATCACAAATTGAAAGTATTTTAGCTAAATAAGGTATCTTATCTTCGGCTATGCAATTAGGATACCCATTGCTATCTACTCTCTCGTGATGACAATTCACTATTTCATGAACGTCTTCAAAAATATCGGCAACTGATAAGATATTGGCACCAATAGTAGGATGATATTTTATTGTTTCGTATTCATCATTTGTAAGGGTATCACTTTTAGTTAAAATATTATCTGATATTCCTATTTTACCTATATCATGAAATAATGCTGCAAGTTTTAATATATCTCTTTGTTTATTATTTAAACCCAAAGCATTAGAAAATCTTAATGCATATTCACAAACTCTTTTAGAATGTGATGCTGTATAATTGTCTTTAGCATCAACTGTTTTAAGTAGCACGTTTGCAAAATCTACAACGTATTTCTCAAGTTGTATATTCATGTTTTTAATGTTTCTAAGTTGGTTAGTATATTTAATACCACTTTGTATAGTGAGTATTAACTGATCAAATCGTGAGCTTTTTTCGAAATATGATTGTATATCTAAGTTCGTCATAGCATCTATCGAAGGTGCTAAATCTTTATTAACGGACATCATTATAATATATATTTCTTTATCAAATTCTCTAACAAGTTCAACTACTCTATCACCATTTACAGGTGACATTAAATAATTTACGATTAATATATCAAACGATCCAGATTTAAGAGCCTCTATAGCAGAAACTGGCTCTGTAAATGGGACTACGATATGTTTGTACTTAGAAAGGATTATAGATAACATATCCATCATAGATATATCATCATCAATAACCATTATTCTTGCACTTTCAATAGGTTTGTTTTCCATAATTGCACCTCTATATTTAGATTATATCAAATAAAACAATAAAAAACAATACTTTATTGTAATAAAAATATAAATATAATAATTTAATATAAACCCAAGGTTTATTTGTATTATATAGATTTAAATTTACATAGAAAGTTAAAGGTAATAAATGCAGTATGTCGAAATTTGTAGAACTAATTTAAAGTTAATTGTAATATATAAAATGATTTTTAAACATAATAGAAGTGTTATAAATTGATATATTAAGTTTTGTTAGCACTATTTGTCGTACGATTTATGCAACCAAACTATTGACATTTAAAATGCTGTATGTTATATTATTAGCAATCCACGAAGGAGGTGATTACATTTATGGTTTAGTATTTTTAATCTTTTCTATATTTTTATCTTATTATTTAATTTCAGCCTATTATATTTCTATTAAATCTAAATTTATTATTAGTAATAAATATTTAAGTTCTATTAAATTAAATATCGGTTTTTTTGAATCAAATTCTACAAAATACAAAAATATTTTAAACAATCTAGGAAATCCGTATGGAATCAATTTATTAAAATTTAATTTTATTAAATACATTATTTCACCATTAGTTTTTATTCTAGTTTTTTTTAGATCACACAATATAGTTTTAGCATTAATATATTTTTTATGTTTTTTTGGTATTCCAAATTTTTTAATTTATATATACACAAAAAATGAATCTATAAAAATAATAAGTGACATATCTGAGGTATCAAATAATTTAAAACTAGCACTTTCTTGTAATATTCCTTTACACGAATCATTAAAATATGTTAAAGATAATATTGAATATGCAAGATTTAGAGAAGGTTTTAATCTTTTTATAAACGATTACTTAATGTACAATTTCAACATGATAAAAGCTATAGATAATTTCAAACTAAAATTTAATTCATATGAATTTAATATGTTCTTAAATATAATTCTTCAAGGAGACAAAGAAGGTAAAACTATAGAATCTTTAACAATATTTTCAGAAACATTAGAGTTATCATATTTTAAGTATTTGAAATATAAAGAAGCAAAAAGAATAATATTCGTTACAATAGCATCTATAATTTCTTTAATTAATATTACTATACTGGCTATATATCCTATAATAATCCAAATAACAGAAAATCTACAAAATATATTTAATTAGAAAGTGAGGAAGTGATGTTAAATGAATAAATTACAAAAAATTATATTTAAACCAAAAAGAACAAATACATTAAAAAGTAAAAAAGGAGCTGAATTAGTTGAGAGTATACTAATGATTGGAGTAGCCATAGCACTGGTTGTGGTAGTATTTTATCCTCAAATTATGCTTATAATGAACATGGGTATTAGTAATATGGAATCATGGTTTGTAA
>Ga0209123_1002400_pt1 | contig 15919 bp, 13 predicted proteins | sample BarGraIncu00431A_FD_184500 | JGI IMG/M metagenome (GOLD analysis project Ga0209123, IMG submission 184500) | Arctic peat soil microbial communities from Barrow, Alaska, USA - Barrow Graham LP Incubations 004-31A (SPAdes) (version 2) | ecosystem: Environmental > Terrestrial > Soil > Wetlands >...
ATTTATTATAAGAACAAAAAACAAAGAATGGATTATATGCCTAAATATAGGCTAATCCATTCAATATATAAAAATATTGTAATTATATTTACATTATTTGGTTCTGCTAGCTTGATAGCTATGGGGTGGAAGGTGAGTATATTGTTGGAATAGATATTTCTAGTGAAAGATCTGATCAACTAACTTTTATTCCATTTTTAAAAAAACTAAGGGAGCAATTATCAGAGATATTTGATAGTGTAGTAGCTGACGCTGGATACGAAAGTGAAGAAAACTATATGTATTTAGAATCCACTGGGCAAAACACATTTATAAAACCTCAAACTTATGAAAGCATGAAAAAGAGAAGCTTTAAAAATAATATAAGTAAACGAGAAAATATGAATTATTATGAAGTAAATGATGAATATACCTGCCATAACAATAAAAAATTAAAAGTTATAGATAACAAGATTAGAAAATCGAAGTCTGGATATGAAGCTAGTGTAACAGTTTATGAATGTGAGGATTGTGATGCGTGCAAATATAAACCAAAATGTACAAAAGCAAGGGGCAACAAAAGACTAAGCGTATCTAAAAATTTTATACAAAAAAGATTAAAGTCATTAGAAAATATAACAAGTTCAGAAGGAATCATGTTAAGAACTAATAGGTCAATTCAAGTTGAAGGAGCATTTGGAGTTTTGAAACAAGATCATGGTTTTAGAAGATTTTTAAGTAGAGGAAAAATCAATGTTAAAACCGAATTTACCCTTTTATGCTTTGGATATAACATAAATAAATTTCATAACAAAATCCAAAATGATAGATGTGGAATTTTATTGCATGAAATAAAAGCAGCTTAAAATTCAAACTAAAAAACGACATTTTTAAATTAGGAGATTTGAAGATCTTCTTTTTGTAGTGTAAAAAAAATAAAGAGGAACTTAAAAACACCAATATAAAGAGTAGTTTTTTAGTACTTTTATTAAAATCAATAAAGAAAAGAGGCTGTCTCTTCAAATGATTTTTTAATCATTTTGAGACAGCCCCTTTTTTATTTTTTAGGTTAATTAATTTGCTGAAAATATTATGAGAGTACAGGATGTTTCTAAAGTACGCATGCAGAAGCAAAATTTATGAAAGATGTGAATAGAATTAAAATGTGGAAAGCTTTTTAAGAAAGATAAGCTCTGCCAATATTGAGTTTGATGAAGTTATGAGAGAAATTATAATATTTCTTAAACCTATTTATGGTGTAATTGTTCATGAAAAAGAATTTTTAGAGTTTTGGGATTATGATAAGAAGCAGTGGGGTAAGCATAAAAATAATATAGTGAAATAAAATAGCTATTTTGATTTAAAGAGTAAGCAAGATTATAAACTGATAAGTTAATATATTTTAGACTAGTGTAACTAATCTAGTTTTGAGTAATTAAAAAAAACATAATAGTAATAAATTCAGAAACAAAAGGAGTATATTAATTTTGCCCCTTTTTTTGCCCCTTATAGGTTAAGTTAAGTAGGTATTACCTAAACTTAGTTAAAAAGTAAAATGGCTATTTATAAGGGTTTGGAAGTTATATAAACTTAGTAAAAACCATTTCTTTCGAATCTGAAGGTCGGGAGTTAGAATTATAAATGTTAAAGAAGTATAATTTCCATATTTTAAAGTAACAGAAAAATAAATACCAGGGTGGCATCGCCACCCTGGTGCCACCCTTAAGTAAAATATAATTAAATATAATTGATTAATTTGGAAGTGAGAAAGTTATTATTAATCTGACAAATGGCTCAAAATCAATGCTTGCAAGATATTATTAAATATACATAGATAAGATATAATATGAGGTATAAACATATAACACAAGTTGAGTAATATAAAAGGGCTATAACAAAATTTGAATAAATTTTGTTATAGCCCTTTTATAGATTAGAGCTTGTCACTTTTGCCACTTGCCACGTGGGTGGCACTATTTTTATATTGACACATTATGAAGATATGATATAATAGAATATATTATATAATAATCTTTATTCAATAATAATGGAGGAATATAAATGAAAAAAATATGGATATCAGGCGCTTTATGTGTAACAATACTTTTAATGGCTGGTTGCTCTAGTAGCAAAACACCGGTTAAACAAACCACACCACAGGTAAGTACTCAAAATAGCACGAATGTAGTATCAAAAGGAGACCTTACACTTGAACAATTGAAAAAATATGATGGTCAAAATGGAAAACCAGCATATGTAGCTATAGATGGCACAATTTATGATGTTACAAATGCTAAGGGGTGGAGCAATGGTAAACATAAAAATGGGCTAACTGCTGGTAAGGATTTGTCAAAGGAAATAGGTGGATCACCTCACGGAAAAGATGTACTTGCAAATCTAACAGTTGTGGGAAAAATAAAATAGAATTATCAAAGCAGCCAGTTTATAGTTTTTATATAAACTGGCTGTTCTAATGTTAATTGCAATGTTTATCAGATTTGAATAAATTTTGTTATAGCCAGTTTATAATATTTAAGCTTGTCACTTTTGCCACTTGCCACTTGGGTGGCACTATTTTTTTAAAATTTGGCATATTATTTAAGATATAAAATATTTATAATATATAAGAAATAATATGCTGTATGTAAATAGGAGGATTTTATGATATATCTTGATAATGCTGCCACCAGTTTTCCGAAACCATTGGAAGTATACACCGAAGTATTAAGATGCATGGAAAATTATGCTGCAAACCCTGGAAGAAGCTCTCATGATATGGCAATTGAGGCTTCATCTAAAATTATGGATACAAGGCAAGAGCTAAGCGAATTTTTTAACATCCCTAATTTGTTAAATATTATTTTTACATGTAATGCTACTGAAGCACTGAATATAGGAATAAAAGGAATGCTAAAGCCAGGAGATCATGTAATAAGTTCAGTAATTGAACATAACTCAGTTCTAAGACCATTAAATTATCTAAGTGAAAAAGGAATAACAACTACTCTTCTTCCTGTAGATGAAAATGGATATTTGGATATTAATAATCTTAAAAAAGAAATACGTAAAAATACCAAAGCAATAATAATAAACCATACTTCAAATGTAATAGGAACAGTTCAAGACATAGGAGCTATAGGAAAGATCGCGAAAGAATCAGGAATAATCTTTATGGTTGATGCATCACAGAGTGCAGGGGTTATACCAATAGATGTAGAAAGAGAGAATATTGACTTATTAGCTTTTCCAGGTCACAAAGGATTATATGGTCCCCAAGGAACAGGAGGCTTATATATAGCAGAAGATTTAAAATTGGATTCATTTAAACAAGGTGGAACTGGAAGCGAGTCCTTTTCTATGAAGCAACCTGACTTTTTACCAGATAGATTTGAAAGTGGAACCTTAAATACACCTGGAATAGCAGGATTATGTGCAGGTATATTGTTTATTAAAAAAATAGGGATAGAAAACATAAGAAAACATGAAATTATGTTAGTAGAGTATTTAGTAAAAGAATTATGCAAATTATCTTACATCAAAATCTATGGAGGAACTGAATATAAAAACAGAGGGGCAGTGGTTTCTTTAAATATAGACAATATAGATGTTTCTAAAGTAGGAGAAATCCTAAACAAAAAAGGAATAGCAGTGAGAACAGGCTTTCATTGTGCACCTTTAATACATGAAATAATTGGTACGAAAACTAGAGGCACAGTTAGAATAAGTCCGGGGTATTTTAATAAATTAGAAGATATTGAAGAACTTATTAAGGCTTTAAAAGATATATATGAAAAAAGATCTCTTTAAAAAATGCTTAAAAAACCTTGATATAGGAATGGAAGGCCCCATATATAAAAAGGCCCTTTTATAGGGCCTTTTTATATTATACTACTAGCAGCATTGACGTTTGTTTTCAACTACTAAAGCTGAAAATGTTGCGTTGTTAATAACAGTGGTTCCAACTTCAGTGCTTACAGCTGTTACAACTACAGAGTAGGTGCAACAATCTTCTGGACAAGCATCACAATCACATTCACAAACTATAAAAGTAAAAGCTTCAGATCCAGTAGATACTAATCTATCATATACCCAAACAGGTCCAATTGCAGTTGGAGTAAATTGATTGTTACATAATTTGTAAATTTGGAAAGCAAGAGTTACGGTTGTACCTGCAGTAACTATATTACTTGCAAATTCAAATTTAAAGCATGGATTATTAAAACGCTCAGTATTTAAAGTAATAGGAGTAAGTGTAAAAGCAGTACCTGTAGTTGTAGTTTCTAGAATTGTTAATGGGAATGCTGTTTTGCATTTTAATATAACTTCTGCTTCTTTTTCTTTTTTACAGCAAACAACTCTGTCATCATTATCATGAGGCCTTGACATTGAATTCATATATTTATTCCTCCTTAAATTTAAACATATCCTCAAATAGGTAGAAGAATTCTAAAAGTACTTCAGACTAAGTTTAATATATCAGAATTCTTATACTATAATATATGAGGTAGACCTATAAATGTGCTATATATTTAGCACTTTCAGTATAACCACTTTTAGTTGTGATAGCATTTTACATAGTAACCCAACAATACATAGGCTACAAAAATGTAAGTAGAGTTCATTACATAAATATACTTACATTCTAACATTTTTTCAAAATTAAATTAGTTATTATATTCTACGTATTCACAATAATCAGATTCATTCTCGAATAAAGGCTCAAGGTTTTGATCAGGGAAGAATTTTGGAACTGGTTCTCTATCAAATCTATCACAAGGATTTTCTTCTGGTTCCTCTTCACATTGAACTGGAACTGGGCAATAACCATATGCAGGAATTAATAATTGAACAATTAGTTCGCATTTTACAATTAGATGGAAGCCTAAAGTTATATCTAAGAAACTTTCTCCACAATCATCTCTATAAAAAGTTCCATCTAAACATTCTGCTACCAATTCAAGTTTTACAATTTCAGCATCAAGATCTTTGGATTTACCTGTTGGTATTGTAGTAGCAGATATTTGTGCTATTGAATCTGGACAATATAGTTTTGATATAACTTCTGTACGATTAATTTCAAATTTCTCGCTTTCTGTCTCACCGCAAGAATTGATATAATCTGCGTAAAAAGAAATTTCAAAGGAAACTATTAATTTTTTAAAATTAGGGTTTGCCTTTAGTGGAATTTTTTCCACTGAACAAAGTTTTAATTGAAAGTCCCTACACCCTGAAAATACTCTTGGGTTATTGAGTGGGTTACTTCTTAATTCTTCATCTGTGTCTATAGTATCTGGTCCACAAGCATAAACTAAGCATCGTTTTATTAGGCATTGGTCAAAAACTTTAGGGATTTCAATGCAAACCAACTCAGTTGGATCAGGAAGGTGTCCTTGTTTGTTAACAATACCGGGTCTTGGAATAAACTCATCACGAGTAATAGCCATAAATTATCCTCCTTTTATGTTAAGTGATACACTTCTAATTCGTGTTCCTTATATTAATGTATGCTAGTAGCTTTAAATTGTGATTGCCATTTTTATTTATTAAAGCAAATAGTTTTTAAACTTCAATTTATAATCATCTAATACTATATTATGCAAATACTCAATGTTTGGACCTAAGATTTACTATTAGGGAATATATTAATTCGTTATGAAATATAATTTCTATAAGGAGATGAGTAAAATGAAAATGTGTAGTTCATGTTTATTATATGATAATGAGAATCATATATGGAAATTCTATGTAAATAATAATATGGAGCTTATGTACAGTATTATGTATGGTGAAGATAAATGGACAAAAGAAAACAAAATTGACAATGATGTATTAGATTTCAATGTGGATTTGGATAAAGATAACAAAATTTATATTATATATAGTGTTGGGACTGGCCTTCTTAAGTATTGTGTCTGGGAAGAGAATAAGTGGTTAAGAAAAACCATTTATAGCTATAAAGGATACGAAATGACAGAGTTAAATGTAATTTTAATTGGTAACCTAATGCATTTATTTTTCATCGGAAGAAATAACATAAACAAAGCCAAGTGTTCTTTAGTGCATTTGTGCTTAAATAAGGGAGAGAATCTAGTTAATAAAATAGATATCATACCATTTTTAAAAGAAGTCTTTGCTCATTATCAAGTACATCATTTAGACAATGATGTATTATACTTAATATTCATTAAGCGTGATGAAAATGAAGTAGCAATAAATTATACAGAATACAAAAATAATAAATGGAGTATTATAAGAAGATTATATGGTATTACTGGTAATAATGTTGATTTCTACACAATATTACGAACTGATAAAGTAAATATAACGAATTTGTCTAAAGAAGGATCCCTAAATTTATTAGAACATGTAATAATTGAAACTGATGGCAAAATGAAAAGCTATAAAATACATGAAAGTTATAATACTCCAGGAAATTTTTTAATGGCTGAAATTAATGGAATGCTTTTCGCGATATGGACAGAAGGCAAGGATATCTTAGCCGCTTCATATATAAATAAGTGGAGTGAACCTTATAAATACTATACTGAATTAAACAATGAGATTACAAAATATAAATATTTATCTTCAAGTAATAAAAATATCAATATAAAGTGCAAATATATTCTTGGAACTAAACCTCCTGAGATACAGTTACTTTTGCCTGTGAAGAAGAATAATGATGATAAAGTTGTATCTGTTCAAACCAATAAAGTAAATCCAACAACTACATTAGAGTCTGATACTAATAAAATCAATACTGGTATTCAAGAGGAGCTTTCAGTTTTACAAGAATCCAATAGAAATCTAGAAAAAAAACTAATAGATTTACAAATGAAATATCAACAAAAATTAAGAAATCCACAGGAAATAGATGATAATTTTATTAAAGTTACAAATTTGTTGAGAAAATCTGAAGAAAAATTAAAAATAATAACTGAAATACAACAGGGCTCTATAAAAGAATTGGCAATAATTAAAACCGAGAAAATATCCAAAGACATATTAATAGAGGAATTAGAGTATAAATTACAACAACTTTCACATGACTATGAAGATTTGAATAAACAGAAAATATTAAAAGATAATATTATAGTTGAATTAAAAAATCAATTAGCTGATTTGAAAAATCAAATACATGGATTAAATATTGAAAATGTAGAATTGAGTCAAGATTTAGAATATCAAAAGAACATAGGAATTTTAGATAGAATTTTAAAAAAGAATCTTGAAAGGTAGTTATCACATTAAAAACATATATCCATATTATGGAGTATTAACTAATCTATTTTCTAAATAAATTAATAAACTTGATTAGACATAAGGGAGATGTGTAGAGCTATGATTGTAGAAGAAAATGAATACCTAGTTGTTTATTCAGGTCACAATACTTCTTCACTTTTGTACCAAAGACTTTTAAGGAAATCATGTATTATTGAATTGGTTTCAACCCCTGTAAAAATATCCTATGGTTGTAGCCAATCTATTAAATTTAAAGAAATATATATGGATATAGTTCTTGATGAAATTGAAAAGATTAAAATAAAACCTAAAGGTGTGTACAAAATTGTAAAAAAACCAAGATTTGAAAATTATGAAAAGATATAGCTTGAATCTATATAAAATTTAGGATTTGGTATTTCCAGATCCTTTGTTTTTTTATGCATATAATCTATTGCCCATGCATACTTTTTATTAAGGATATTAAAGGATGTGATTAAAATAGATGAAAGTATTAGAAAAAATTTTTATATTGTTTCAAATATAAAAACTGGTACCTTAACAATAATCGATAGTCTTTGTAATACAATTATAAAAGAAATAGAAGTTGGAAAAAAACCATTTAATTTAGTATTAAAGGAAGAAAACATTATAGCTGTTGCATGTGATATAAGTAATACTATTTCATTTGTTAATTGCATTAGTGGCGAAATAAAACAAAATCACACTCCGAATGATGGTAACCTTCAAATAGATAACATAAGTAAAAAAATATTTGTATCAAACACTTCTGAAGTAAATATATATGACATTAATCTAGAAAAATTGTTAGGGGCTATTAAAGGTTTCTCAGCAATTATTGATTTAAAGCTTAATAGAGATGGGTCCCAATTATATGTTTTAGATACTTTACTAAAGGAATTAAGAATCTATAGTACTGAAAATTATAAGCTTATTAATTCATTTAAAAATTTAGGTATGAACCCAAGATATTTATTAGTATCTGAAGATGACAAAATTGCTTTCATTTCAATAGGAAGTAGTATATTAAAAATTGATATTATTTCAAAGAAATTTATAGTTCTAAATTTACCGAAAGGATCTTTAATGACTGGAATGATATTAAAAGACCATACCTTATATGCTTCAAATCTAGGTTTAAACAGAATAGAGTTAATCAACACTGATAATAACAAAGTTTATGATTTTATATTGACTTCAACACCTGGACCTACCAAACTTTTTATAACTAAAGATAACACTAAGCTCTTGGTTACTAATAGAAACTATAAAAGTTATGGAAGCATCGATATATTAGATTTAAAATCCAATGTGCTAATTGCTTCAATTTGTATGAGTACATTTAATAGCCAACCCTATGATATTATTTCACTAAGTCTTCCATATACATACCTTTCTCCAGTTGCAATAACTAATTTGCAACAAATCGATAAGGAAATAACCATTATTGCAAAAAAAATATTTGCATCCTATACTAAAAATGTTTATTTTCCTAATATAATTATAAATTTACCTAAAGATATAAATTCATTTTATACTTTTAAAAATATAATATTTAAACCTGGTATTATTGCTAACAATTCAGAATTAAGGAATCACTTATCTGTAACATCGGGATTTTCAAGTATTAAGTTTATTGCAAGGGTTAATTATATAATTGATTATGTACAAAACAATAAAAAAGAAAGTATCAATGGATTTTTTGAAAAGCCAATAGAAATTTTTTTGGATATTCCCAAAGATCGTGAGTTAGCAAAGTTTGAACTCAACATTAAAACAATTACTAAACTTATAAGTACTCCAGAAATTCTTGATAATGTTATTAGATTTGGAGTTAATAGCAGGATGGAGTTAAAGATAATAGGTGAAGAGGAGATATATCTTTCTAGCCCAAACGAAACCTATGAAAATGATGGAGAGGATTTCGAAGCTTTCAATGGTTTTGGTGGCTCCATTTTTATGGATGAAACTATTTTTCCTGTTTAGATATAATTATATACTGGGTTGCAGTACTTTTTGATTAATCAGAAGGTGCTGTTTTTTGTGCGCCCGGCATGGGCGTAGTCTAACGGGTGTAAGTCCCGAGTGCGGGTTGATAGTGCCAAGCACATAGCCGACACCAAGGGTGTCCTTAGCGATGAGGAATCTGAAGGAAGGTCTAGGCAAATCTCTGGTCTGACGAACAGAAACTACATATAAGGCATGGGAATGTTGGGTAAGGTTGCAAAACAAATCGAAGCCCAAAACTATTCAAAACAGACTATGTAAATGTAGCAGATGGATGGAGAGAAAGATTGCGTTCTTACCCGGGGAGAGCTCATGGACATGCTAAGATGTAATTCGATGCGTGGTTGAAACAAGATTTATCATGAGCAGTCAGCAGATGCCATAGTACCAAAGCAGTTAAATGATTTGGGAAGGGCTAACTATAGGAGGTTTTGGAAATTTTGAAGAACTCAAAGAAATATGTTAAAATCAGAAAACTTCATAATGAAGACTATCTATGTGATGTAGGATTGGAAATCCAAGACAACATAGAAGTGAAGAGTATTTCTTCGGCGTCAAGAAACGGAAGAGACGACAAGAACCGAGACACTAGTAACCTGATGGAGAAAATTCTTCACCGTGACAATTTGAACCAAGCATATAAAAAGGTGAAGAAAAATAAAGGAAGTAGTGGCGTGGATGAACTACTAGAATACCTAAAACGCAATAACAGCCAACTTCAAAAGGATTTAATAGAAGAAAGTTATACCCCAATGCCAGTCCGAAGGGTGGAAATAGATAAACCCGACGGTGGGAAGAGACTCCTAGGAATACCTACGGTAGTAGATAGGGTGGTACAACAGGCAATAGCGCAAGTTTTAACACCAATCTATGAGGAAAAGTTTTCAGAAACAAGTTTTGGATTCCGACCAGGAAGAAGTCAACACCATGCGATTGAAAAATGTAAGGAATACATCAATGACGGTTATAAATGGGTCGTTGATATTGACATATCTAAGTATTTTGATACTGTAAATCATGATAAACTCATGTCCATCCTATCCAAGGATATAGACGATAAAAGGGTATTAAGAATAATAAGAAAATATTTACAATCAGGTGTAATGATAAACGGAGTGGTTGCAGAAACAGACATCGGATGCCCGCAGGGTGGACCAGCTAGTCCATTACTCAGTAATATTTATCTAAATGAATTGGATAAAGAATTGGAAAGGCGTGGACTAAGATTTTGTCGCTTTGCGGATGATTGTAATATCTACGTGAAGAGCAAACGCTCTGCAGAAAGAGTAATGAAGTCAGTTACAAAATTTCTGGAGGAAGAACTGAAACTGAAAATAAACCTAAACAAAAGTAAGGTAACTAGACCATGGAAACTGAAATATTTAAGCTTTTCATTTTACAATGGCAAAGGTGGAATTCAAGTACGAGTACACCCGAAAGCTATAGAAAAACTTAAGAAAGACATTAAAGAAGTAACTTCAAGAAGTAATGGGAAAAGCCTAAAATGGAGATTCCAAAAACTGAAAGATAAACTTCGGGGATGGGTAAATTATTTCAGAATTGCTAATATGAAAACAATAGCAAAAATGTTAGACCAATGGTTAAGGAGAAGGATACGCCTCTGTATATGGAAACAATGGAAAAGGGTCAGAACGAGATTTAAGGAACTTAAAAAGAGAGGACTATCCAAACAAAAGGCTTGGGAATATGCAAATACACGAAGAAGTTATTGGAGAATATCCAAGAGCCCAATTATGAATATTGCATATAAAGATAAAGACCTAGAAGATCTAGGTCTAATCAGTATAACAAAATATTATCTTAGAACTTGTTAGTTCTTATAGAACCGCCATGTACCGAACGGTATGCGAGTCTGTCTAACAATTCAAAAAATCTATAAAAACAGTATAGTAATCATACTTATTACGAAAAATGACCGTTAATATGTGGTTTAGAGAATTAGTAGATATATTTCTTATCCAAATATATCTACTAATTTTCTAGTTCCAAGTATATTTATTAATCTTCTTAGATTATAGGCAAAGCAAATAAATGCTCCTTCAGAGTTAACAGATTGAAGTCCTCTAGTTAAAAAATATGTATACCCAAAATGTCGCTTAATTGTCCCGTATGGGTGCTCAACTATGCTCCCTCTACGTTTATATATATAATTTTTCTCTAATGTTATTTCATCAACTTTTTCAATAATATCCTCATCACTAAACCTACTAATAGATCTTCCTGTTTTTGAAGAAGTGCAGAGTTCTTTCTTACCGCAATTTAAATAATCCGTACAAATATAACGTTTATAGTCCTTACCATCTTCTCTACTGTTCCATTTAAAGGGAACCGTATACCCCAAAGGGCATGTATAAGCATCATTTAATTTATCAAAGATAAACTTTGTTCTATCAAATCCACTTTCTATTTTTTTCTTCTTCTCTTTCTGTCTCTTTATTAAAACTTCAGTTTTTTCGTCTACTGTGTTTACTATTTCTTTCATGTTATAGTATCCAGTATCTGCAACTAAAGAAATTTTGTCCTGATCATTGAAAATTTCTTTAGCTTTGGATGCCATATTAGACAATTGGCCTTGATCATTAACATCATTTGTTACTTCATAATCAACTATAAACTTATTTGTACTGTCAACTATTGTTTGCATATTATAGCAAACTTCGAATTTACCATTATTCTTCATGGATTTTGAGTCTGGATCGGTCAAGCAAATTTGTTTTTTACCCTCGCTGTTTAATTTATTTTTTATTGTATTTAACTGATTTATTCGTTGTTTATATGTTTCAACTTTTTCAGTTAGTAGCAATTTCACACTTTCATCAATTGTAGAATTTATAAATTCATTGATATACTCATTAATTTTAGATTCATAATACTCCACTTTCTTTTTAATTATATTTTCATTGAAATGTTTATTTTTAGCGCTATTAGCCTTTAACTTTGTACCATCAATAGCAAGTAAATTACCATCTATTAACCCTAATCCCTTGATAAATAAAATAAAACCTTTAAAGAGTTTCTTGATAGCTGCCTTATTGTTTTTCATAAAAGCTGAAAGAGTTCCATGATCCGGACTAATCTTTTTCACCAACCACATTAACTCAATATTCCTTTTTGTTTCTGTTTCCATCCTACGAGAACTCCTTATTCTATTTGTATAACAATATATATATATTTTAAGGATGTCCTCCCGCATATATGGCTTCTGGCCTGGTCTAGTTCCCTCGAAGACTTTGAAACCAAGTTCCTCTAAGCGTAAGGAATCAACATAAGCATCAATAACCCTTACCGGATTATTTTCACTTACATAATCATCTAAGATATTGGGTAACAATTTAATTTGGAATCTATCTTCTCCTAAAATGAACGGCATCGTATCAACCCCTTACAGTATATATTCGACACAAATGCGCTATTTCCTTTTTGGTTTAGAACTTAATATAATAATTGTTAGACAGACTCATGCGTGGTGGTGTGAGAGGTCGGCTAATCAAATAATGATTAGCCTCCTTGTTATTTTATAGTAACCCCTATTCATTTTACTATATTTTTATTGGTTGTAGAATTTGGTTTACATTGTAACATCTTATTTGTACTGGAATAAAATATATTAGCAGTTTATAGAAAATATTTCTGCAAGAGGTTAAGCTGTGTTTAAAGATGAACTTTATTACGTAAATTATAGTAATGATATTTATGAAAAAAATAATTATTATTGGCATGCTTCTGATGATAAGGTAAATGGTAACTATTGCAATGAAAATTGTATTCCAAGCAAATGTGAGAGGAATTATTGCAACTCACAATGTAACATGTGTAATAAAAATAACTGCAAACTCATTTGTAGGGTTTGCCCTACAGGAGCCACAGGTTCTACTGGTGTTACCGGTGCAACCGGAGTAGCAGGAACCACAGGTCCTACAGGAGCTAATGGTGCAACTGGTGTAACGGGCCCAGGTACCGGAGCAACTGGACCTACTGGACCTACTGGGGCAACTGGAGGTGCTGGAACACTACCATCAGTATTCGGCTATATCTATAATGAAGGTGCACAGGTGGTACCTTTAGAAACGGATGTACTTTTTGATAATAATGGAGTACTTTCAAACGTTGCACATGTTATTGGAACATCTCAAGTGGTTATTCTTGTCGCTGGTATTTATTTTGTATCGTTTATTGTTTCAAGTGTGGAACCAAATCAGTTTACTGTATTTCAAAATGGTGCTCCTGTGGATGGTGGTACTTTTGGCTCTGGGGCAGGAACACAGCAAAATCCAGGGGGTGTAATTCTTAATGCTGGTGTAGGGGATATTATAACTCTAAGAAACCATACTAGCGCAGCGGCAGTTACCTTACAAACACTTGCTGGCGGTAATCAAACAAATGTTAATGCTGTTATGATAATTACATTGATAGGATAGCTAAAATTTAGTTATAAATCACCACTATAAAATCAAACTGATTAAGACAATAATATACAACAAAATAATTAATATTTTTTTATGCACCTTTTCACGAAGAAATAGGTGCATAAATTCTATATATTTATTTCACTGCTTAGTTAAAAAAGGATATAGAAAACCAATGTCTATTGCAAATTAGTATCTTTAGCACTTAAGACATTAAAAATAAACAGAACCTTATTCTTTTATTAATGATTACTTTAAATTATTAATTACGGTATTTAAGAATATTTTCATGTGAAAGTAACAGTATATTTTTATCAGAATAGTATATAGCAGTAGTATATAAATTATTACTGTTAGGAGGTAAATTTGTGTTTAAAGATGAGATTAATTATATAAATCAAATGAATTATATTAATAACAAAAATAGTCATTATAGTTGGTATGCTTCTGATGAAGAGAAGGATCCTGATGATTATGTTAATAGTAAATGTATTTCAAGTAAGTGTAACAAGAATAACTGCAACTTAAAGAGTAACATGTGTGATAGGTGTAATTGCAAATTCCGTTGTAACATTTGTCCTATTGGAGCAACCGGAGCAAGAGGAGCAACAGGAGCAACAGGAACAGGTAGTGGAACTACCGGAACAACAGGAGCAACAGGTGATACAGGAGCAACAGGAGTAACTGGAGCAACAGGTGATACAGGAGCAACAGGAGTAACTGGTGATACTGGAGCAACAGGAGTAACTGGAGCAACAGGAGTAACTGGAGCAACAGGAGCAACGGGAGTAACAGGAGTAACTGGTTTTACAACTCAGCTAAGAGGATTAGAAGTTCAGCTACAAAACGTTGAAGCAACATTTGTTGATGCTGGAGATACTGTTATATTTGATACAACAATAAATGATTTATCAGCATTTCTTTCTTATAATAATATAACAGGTGAGATAACAATTTCACAAACAGGAGTATTCTTTATCAATTGGTGGGTATCTACAGATGGTTTAGCCGGTGGAGTAGACTTAGTAATTACGTTCGCTATTATTACTTCACAAGGTGATAATATACAAGCATCAACTCCTATCCAAACGGGTCAAATAAGTGGTAATGCCTTGATTGAGGTTATTGCAAGTCCAGTAACCTTACAACTTGTAAATGCGACTGATGGAACTATAGCCTTTGGTGCAACTCCAATTAAAGCAGATTTGACAATTATTAATGTAACATTTTAATTTTAGTCCCATGAAAGGATATGTTTATATACTTTCATGGGACTTTTGTCATTCTGTAAATTTATTAATTAAATACCATATTATGTATGAAATTATTAAAATCATTTAAATATATATATATATATAGATATTAGCACATTTTGATGTAACTGCATATTATAAATTAGCAATAACATTGATAGTTATTGCAAGTAAGGAGGATAAAATATTTGGACACGATAGGCCTTCAAATTCAAAGACAAATAGCCGGAACAGTAAATACAAGTTCTAACGTAATATTTGACACAGTAGTAAACATTTATGGAGCGGTAGTTTACAATTCATTAACTGGTGAAATAGTAATAAACAAAACAGGAAGGTATTTTATTAACTGGTGGGTAGCAACCCAGACAGCTTTAGGAGCAAGTAATATAACTTTTTCAATTCAGACATCTCAAGGGGATGATTTGATAGGAAATTCACCTATTAAAACTGGTGTGGTTGTTGGTTTTGCTCTTATACAAGTCGATTCTGCACCAATTGCATTAAGGTTAATCAATTTGACATCTAATAGTGTGTTTTATTCTACTTTGGTACCAATTAAAGCAAATTTAGTATTAGGCGAAATACCAGAAGAAGTTGGAAGTATAACTGGAACTACTGGATCTACAGGAGCCACAGGAGTAACAGGGGCTACAGGAGTAATTGGTGATACTGGAGCAACAGGAGCAACAGGGGCAACAGGAGTAACTGGTGATACAGGAGTAACAGGGGCTACAGGAGTAATTGGTGATACTGGAGCAACAGGAGTAACTGGTGATACTGGAGCAACAGGTGATACAGGAGCAACAGGAGTAACTGGTGATACAGGAGTAACAGGGGCAACAGGAGTAATTGGTGATACTGGAGCAACAGGAGTAATTGGTGATACTGGAGCAACAGGAGTAACTGGTGATACTGGAGCAACAGGAGTAACTGGTGATACAGGAGCAACAGGAGTAACTGGTGATACTGGAGCAACAGGAGTAACTGGTGATACAGGAGCAACAGGAGTAA
>Ga0209123_1002401_pt1 | contig 15908 bp, 11 predicted proteins | sample BarGraIncu00431A_FD_184500 | JGI IMG/M metagenome (GOLD analysis project Ga0209123, IMG submission 184500) | Arctic peat soil microbial communities from Barrow, Alaska, USA - Barrow Graham LP Incubations 004-31A (SPAdes) (version 2) | ecosystem: Environmental > Terrestrial > Soil > Wetlands >...
ACCAATACGATGGGATACACTTGGCCCAGCCAGCCTTGGATGATGTTTTTACCTTTATTGTTGACGATTGGAATTGGGAACAGGTCAGATGGGGGACAATAAACGCATTGGCTAGCACCAACATTGAAACCATTTGTTCTATCGAAATACGTACCACTCACGACAACTCACACCCGGTAATTTGCCATCAAAATAGTGATTGGCACAATGGCTATTTTATTGCCGTATGCAAAAAGAAGACATAGCTTCCTGGTTGTAGATCTTTTTGAGCCCCCAATTAATAGACTGGCGTGGCCTGGCGGGACGCTGGGAAGTTGTGCAAGCTGTTTCCCAAGTCCGTGCTATTCTTTTTCCCTAAACAGAGGTCCCCGTTTTTCTATCCAGCCCTTCCCGTTGGTTCTTAGCACGACACACCATAATAACCCTCATCTGCTCCACCTCTAAGGCTCTATCAGGATAACGATTGCGTAAACCACGGACTCCGCTTTCGGTTTTAATCTTGTGCTTTGGCAGCCATTCGCACTATAGTATTAGAGAAAGACAATAAAATGCGGACACGGGGGGCAATCCTGCCGTTGGATATGGAGGCCGCGGCAACAGGGGAGGAATGCGTTCTGCCAAAAAATAAACTACAAAATAGCGTTGGCGGCTTCGCCCACCATAGTAGTCCTGTGCGGATGCGAAGAAAGGCGCCCTTGGTGGCCGCAGTGGCCCTGGCCTTGGCCGGTCTCACGATCATGACCAAGCGGCGCTCTTTCCCAGGCTTGACTCTGCTCGCCATTGGTTGCCTCAGCCATTGCCGGAGAAAACCGGTACACGGTGTACTATCGCGGCCGCTCGACGCTGGAGCGATGACACTCCGGCCGGAAAATGAGGTGGCGATGGAGGAGTGTCTGACCATTAACCGCACTCCACAGCAGGTTTACTCTTACTGGCGCAACTTTGAAAATCTCCCCAGTTTTATGCGCCACCTGGAGTCGATACAGGTAATCAGCCATAAAAGATCGCTCTGGAGGGGGGTCACCTCGGCGGAATGGCAGGTGGAGATAGTGGATGATTTCCCCGGGGAAATGATCCGCTGGAACTCGCTCGATGGCTCGTATGTTATCAGTGAGGAAGTCGTGGAGCTGCGAGCGGCACCTGGAGGGCGCGGCACCGAGGTCAGGGTTGCCATACGCCTTTTCCCGCAGGGAGGCGCCCTGGGACGTGCCGTGGCCACATTGAGCAGCATGCTCACCGCCCGTCAGCTGAAAGAAGAACTGAATCTCTTGAAACAGATCTTGGAAACGGGTGAAACTGCGCAGGTGAAACCGAGCGGTTGCAGCAAGGAAGCATCTTCCGGTTCAGCCCCGCTTCAAAACGGCAAAGGCTAACGGCAGAGGTTCTTTAAGGAGGCCTGGCACTGATTCCTGACAAATTTTTTTACCGAACCTATTACATGATAAAGCCACTGGTGCCGCGCAGGCTGCAAATTTTCCTGCGCAGAATGGTAGCACTGAGGCAAAGGACGGCGCACCGGCAAGTCTGGCCGATAGACCAGGGGGCCGCCGAGCCGCCGGCCGGCTTCCAGGGGTGGCCCGGGGGGAAGCGATTTTCACTCGTCCTTACCCACGATGTCGAGACGGCGCGAGGTGTGTCCCGGGTGCCCCGTCTGATGGACCTTGAGCAGGAACTCGGATTCCGCTCTTCCTTTAACTTCGTGGCGCAAGGATACCATCTTCCCGTAGAACTGCGCCGCCGGCTGGTGCAGCGAGGGTTCGAGGTGGGCGTTCATGGGATGGAACACAATTACAAACTGTACCAGTCGGCTGCCGGTTTTGCCGAGCAGGCAAAGGAGATTAACCGCTACCTCAGGGAATGGGGGGCCGTCGGGTTTCGCTCTCCCTGTGTCTATCACAATTTCAACTGGCTGCACCGGCTGGACCTCAGTTACGACGCCTCCTCCTTTGATTCTGATCCGTTCCAGCCCCAGCCAGACGGCGTCGGCACCATTTTCCCCCTCAACATGGGCGGGGGGCCCTCAGAGCGGGAGTATGTCGAGCTGCCCTACACGCTCGCCCAGGATTTCACCGTCTTTATCCTCTTCAGGGAGAAGGATATCGCGATCTGGAAGCAGAAGCTCAAGTGGATCGCCGAACATGGCGGCATGGCGCTGCTCATTACCCACCCCGATTATATGTGCTTTGCCGACCGACCGGGTTTCGAAGAATACCCCGTGGAATTGTACCGGGAACTGCTGAAGCATATACGCAGTGATTTCATGGGGGAGTACTGGCACCCCTTGCCGCGCGAAATGGCGACTTTTTGGAAGGAGAGGAAATTGTAGTTGGCTTCTGGGGCCGGACCAAGCCAACCTGGGGCGGAGAATCCATTCGCAGGCTGCACGCAAAGATTGTCCGTCCCAATGCGTAACGCTTGCGGCTCTTCGCGTTATAACTGCTGGAAATGAGGTTGGGCAGTGGGGACAGACTTGATATCGAAGCCTCAAGGGGTATCTAAGTCAAGTTTTCACGGCCTGGCCCCACGCCCCCCGGTGCGACCATGAACATCAACAATTCCGGGGAAATTTAAAAATATATTCCGTTCTATTTGCCAATCGATTATCAGTGCCTGACACGACTCCCTGGCCAGCAAATTCCTCGGAAGCTAAGGACCTCCTACCCTCGGCGCGCCAGTAATCCTCGTTTTGCTGTGCATCTCCTGACCAGGCGAAGCACCCCGTCGCGCCCAAACGCCGCAGTCGCGCGGCTCCAGCCCCGCTCCCCCGCGTTTCACCCTATTCTTTCTTCATCCACCCAGTCCTGGTGAGCGGCGTTCCCGGCGCTGCGGTTCCCCCCTCCTGCACCAGGGATTCCAAGGCCTCCGGGGCGTGCTCCGCGACGAACTTTACCGCGTGATCCTCCAGCGCCCTGGTCGCCCGCAGCAGCGCGAGGGGAGGGCTCGCCAGGGGGTTGGCCAGGACGGTCAGCCCCTCCCGCTCGCCGCAGGTCACCACCGCCGCGATGCAGACGCCGTAGCTCAGTGCCAGGGTTTCCAGCTCCATCCCGATTTTCTCCAGGGTCTCGTGCTCTGTCATGACGGCCGCCTCCTTGGCTCTTGGCGCATCACCCTGACGCGGGCGGCATGACGTCGAAGTTCTCCTCCTCCTCGAAATACTCTGCAGGCGCCGTCTCCGCCGCCAGGCAGGCCCTCAGTTTTGCCAGTGCCTTCGACTCGATCTGGCGTATCCGCTCCCGGGTCAGGCCGCGTTTCCTGCCGATGCTGTCCAGGGTCTCGGGAGCGCCGTCGTCCAGGCCAAAGCGCAGCGTCAGGATATGCTTCTCGGCGCCCGTGAGGGTCCCGAACCACCGGACCACCTGCTGGAACTGTTCGAGGCTCTCCATTTGTTCCTCCAGTACCGGGTTCGCCGTGTCCTCGATGACGTCGCCCAGCTGGAATTCCGTGTCAGAGCCGACCGGCTGGTCGAGGGAGAAGGTATTTTTCAAAACCACCAGGAGCCGGTGCACCCGGGAAAGCTCCACGCCGAGGTGCTCTGCCACCTCCTGGAGCGCCGGTTCACGGTTCAACTCGCGGGTCAGTTCGCGGTTCGCCTGGGACACCTTGCCGAGCAGTTCGCTGACGTGCACCGGCAGGCGGATAATGCGCGACTGGTTCAGCAGCGCCCGCTCGATGGACTGCCTGATCCACCAGGTGGCGTAGGTGGAGAATCGGCACTCCTTGGAGAGCTTGAAGCGGTCCACCGCCTTGATGAGACCCAGGTTCCCCTCCTCGATCAGGTCGAGAAAGGGGAGCCCCCGGCCCCGGTAGCGCTTGGCCATGCGCACCACCAGCCGCAGGTTGCAGACTATCATGCGGTCCCGCGCCGCCCGGTCCCCGAGGTCTATCCTGGCCGCGGTCTCCCTTTCCTCCTCGCGGCTCAGAAGTTTGTTCCTGTGTATGTCGCGCAGGTAGAGCTTGACCGCGTCCTCGCCCTGTTCGATCTCAACCGTTTTGCTCTCCTGCTCCAACTCACCCGGCTCGATCTCGCCGATTTCCGAGAGTTCCCCGGCGTCGGGGTCCCTCCCGGTATCGAAGGGAAGCAGGGCCTCCGTCTCCAGCAATTGCGCGCTCCGCATGACAAGTCTCCTTCCAGTGTCCGTACCCGTGCCTGACTACTACATGGTACGGCACTGAAAAGGATTGTCAATATCGTCTAATCTATTTGGAGTTCCGGGGGCACATTACAAATAAAACTTCCCGACGAATATCGGGCCACATAAACCTTCCGTGACGAGCAATTATTTGTATTTATGTCCCCGGAACTCCAGACTGCGCGCAATCTGATCCGTCATGGCGGCATGCGACCGGATCGGGACTGGTTGCAGTTTGACTGCGCTCTCTCCTACGGACTTTGCGAATACCGCCGCACCCTGGCCATGCTGCAGGCCAATGGCTGGTCCTCACGGCGCTGCATTCCGCACGGCGGCCACCAGATGTCGCTCAACATAGCTGCGGGGCTTGGCCTGGGTGGCAACGAGAGCTACCCTGATTTGTTCCAGCCTTTCGGAGGTTTTCCCGACGGCGTCAGGGTTGAGTGCGGATACATTACCATGCCGGAACTCGTCGGCATCGGCTTCGAAGGAAAAGCGGACCTGTACCGGGTCATGCGCGACTTGGCTGAATAAAGATTATCAATACCTGGCACGAATGGCCACAAACGTCACCATGCTTGGGACGGTTGGCCTGGGGAAAACGCATATTGCCACTGCGCTCGGCCATACGGCCTGCCTCGCAGGGAAGTCCGTACTCTTCGCCACTGCCGTCGACACCATCAACACCCTTGCCGCGGCCCATGCAGCCAACCGGCTCAAGGTTGAACTCAAAAAGTAACTCGTCCCGTCGCTCTTGATCCTAGATGAACTCGGCTATCTACCAATCGACAAGCATGGCGCCGACCTGCTCTTCCAAGTCATCAGCATGCGCTACGAGCGGGGTTCCACAGTGACAACCTCGAACCGGGCCTTTAAGCAGTGGCCGGAGATCTTCAACAATGACAGCACCCTTACCTCAGCAATCCTGGATCGGTTGCTGCTTCATGCTGAAACGTGTGTAATTGAGGGAAAAAGCTACCGCATGAAGAATCAACTCGAAGCATAAACTGTCCAGCCGAAAACCGGCGCCCGACACCACGAAGAAGGTGTGGAGTCGAGCGCCGTCCGCATTTGTAAAGCGCCGTTTTTACTCCATGTTCACGAGACCGCTGTCACTCCAAAAGCCCCTTCCCACCCGCGCGCCCAAAACAGGGGCATACGGGAACCTTACTTCCGCCGAAAAGACCCGTTGTAGGGCAAATTTGGGCGTCGCGAAAAGGACGGTTGACGGCGCGGAGGAATGCCTGTTTCTCCGCAGGATTGAGCGGTTACGAAAGGGAGAGGCAAGAGATGGACGAAGGAAGAAGCAGGGATGATGGGAAGAATCCGGGGGCTCAAGGGGACCGGATATTGATATATTGATAACTTGGGCTCAATGGCCCCAGAAGATTCATTCTCTCGGGAAGCGGAAGAATGTTTGCACCAGAAGATTCATTTTCCGGGGCAGCGGAAGAATATTTTATCAATGCCTGGCACGAATGGCCTCTGCCGGGATGCCGTCCAGCTCCGAAAGAGCCGCAGCTCGCGGCGCCTGCTAAGGCAAAAGCCATAGCGCTAAACATTTTGGTAAAGGCACGATCACCGACAGCATCACGAATCTTTTTCGCAGACGAGCGCGATCCCCTTAAGAAGGCTCTCGACCCTTCCCTTGAAGGGGTGGGAGGGTTGCTCGTTATTTAGTTTTCGGGAACCATTGCGGCGGGACGGGAACCTGGCAAGTTTAACGCTCACTAATAGAGCGTCCAGGAGGACACCATGAGCTGGCAACTCTCGGTTCGATTGGCTGAAACTGTTCTCAAGTCCCCCCGAGTCATCCCCTCTGAAGAGATAATCGCCCTTATCAAGCGGGTTAATCCCACTCGGCTCCCCTTGTCGGATACTGAGCGGGAGCACGGCTACCAGATCAAGAACCGGCTCCAGAACCTGCTTTTGGAAAATTACGGTGCAGCCTTCCACCTGGCGCCGGATCCCTACCTCCCGGACCTGCTCCTCATAAAGCACAACACCCTCCCCTCAATCGACGCCTGCCATGCCGATCTGAATGCCCTGTCCCCAGAGGCGCTCGACGCGGTCAGTGAGGTCGCTGACGCCCGCTCAGCAGCCCCTCCCGCCAAAGAAGAGACCAAGGCTACCCCCGCGAAACCGGGGGGCGGCAACTCTGCGAAAGAGTCCCTCAAAAGCGCCCAACTGCTCCTTGAGCGCTACGAGTACCCTGAGGCGGAGGAAATCCTGGCCGCCCTGCGCATCAGCGACCCCGACGACCTGCCGGTCCTGGAAAAGGCCGCCCGGCTGCTGGGCGAGGAAATGGGCGCCTACCGTAGAGCCATCGAGCTCCTGCTGGCGCAGCCCGGTCAGCTGCTGCAGGACAAAGCGGTCCGGGAGATCCTGGCCCAAAGCTACTACGGAAACGGCATGATCTCCGAGGCTGCAGCCCTCTTCGAAGCGATACCCCCGAGCGATCTTGGCAAGAGCGCCCTCTTCTCCTACGCGGACATTTCCTTCAGGAAGGGAAACCTGCCCCAGGCCTATCAGCTTCTGAAATTCTCGGAGGGAAAAGAGGGGTTTGTCACGGCGCATGCCGGGCTGAGACAGGAAATCGAGGCGGCCCTGCTTGAGGAAGCCCGGCCTTTCCAGCAAGAAGCCGAGGCGGCCTGGGCCGGCGGCGACCCGGAGCGGGCGCGGGCCCTGCTGCAGCGGGCCCTTTCCCTTTACCCGAACTTCCAGGAAGCCCGCCGGTTGGCCGGGGAGATCGAGGCACGGGGTACCCAGGCCGAGTTGGCGGGGCTCTGGGCACGATTTGACATTAGCGAGACCGCGGCGCAGAGACTCGACCTGCTGGCCCGGCTTTTGGAGCAGGACAAACAGAATGCCGGAAAAATCAGGGCCCTCTCAGCAGAAGAAAGGTCCCGGCAGAAGCGGGAGGCGCTGGAGGAGCGCCTGCAAAGCCTCCAGGCACTCGTCGAGCAGGAAAGCTGGGGGCCCTGCGCCGATATCGTGCTCTGGCTGTCGCACCAGGAGGACGAGGACTGCTATCGGCGCGCCTGCGCCCTTTCCCCCCTCTTCTCCCTGCTGTTCCACAACAGGAAACTGCAGAGGCTTTCGGATGAAGAGGCGAAGGAGTTCTGGCTTCGGTTCGTGGGGCTCAAGCGCCCCGGGCGACAGGAGCAGTCTGAAAACTGCTGGGACACCGTGCAGGAGCTGAAGCAGTATTTCCAATCTTGCCCGCTCTTCAAAGAGGAGTATGACCGGGTGGCAGCAGAGGAGCGGGAAAAGGCGCGGCAGGAGGTCCGGCAATTGCTCGACAGGCTGGAGGCACTGGAGGACCAGGAGGAGGTCCAGGAAGAAGAGAACCAAGAAGAGGACCAAGAAGAGGAGGATCAGGAGGAAGAGGACCAGGAGGAGAGCGCCTTTAGCCTGGCCACCTTTAACGAGGCGAGACGGCTGGTCGCGCAGTTGCGCAAGCGTACCCGTGTGCTGCCTGCGGAGGATGCCTCCTGGTTTAAGGAGAGGGGGGAAATGGTGCTCAATCGACTGGCGCCGGGTTGTGACGACGAGGGAAGCATCCTTGACTATCGGGAATATCTGACTTTGGGAAATTTGGCTAAAGCGGCAAAATACCGGCAGTCCCATGACTTGCCCTGGATGAAAGAAATGATCCAACGGGTCGACGATGAGATAGCGGAGCGCTTTGCCATCGCGGCCGAACCGATTGCCCTGGTCGTCGCGCTGGACCTGGTTGCAGACCTCTCCACCAAGCCGACGCCGTCCGGTTTGGACTATCTTTGTTCCTCACAGCGTCACCTGCTCTTTAGAGAGAGCGACGAAGTCATCGTTGTGGTCAACGTCTGCAACATGAGCGCTACCAGATACCGATCGCCCCGGTTCAAGGAGCTGAGCGTTCTGGACATGTTGCCGGACCGGGATGTTTTCCTTTTCCAGGATTCCAAGAACAACACGCTGTGGCGCGCCACGCTCTCTGAGGCAGAGAGCCGTTTTACGGCGGTATTTAGGATGGGCGATCATTTTTTCGCCCCGGCAGGCGCAAAATTGACCGGATTCTTTATGTCCAGTACCAAGGACAACGTCTATTACGCCTTCATCGCGGACGGCGACCGCGTGCAGGCCGTGAAGCAGAGCATCGACCAGGTCAGCACCGTCGTGAGGACCTTTGAAACGAAAGGCAATCATAAAGGTGCACACAGGCTATCATGGTGGCCGGACCGGTTCGTGATGTGGACCGACGACAGCACGACCGTCCTGGAGAGCAACCTTACTCCACCGAGGAACTGCAGCAGATTGGGCACCAGCCACGGACTCAATTGCCTCACAATCGACCTGTCACGAAGCCAGATCTACGCGTTTAGCGCCGGAGCCGTCAATGTTGTGAATCCCGGCCTGTGGGCCGTGAAGCAGTATCTGAGAGCAGAAAGCGTTGATCATATGGAATTTCCAACGTTAGCCAATGTTTGTGTCGAAAGAGCCACGGTGTTTGTCAAGGTCAATGGAGTTGGCATGTTCTACAACATGGAGACCGACAAGTTCAGCCAGAAGTTTTGTCCCGAGCGCATAGTGGCCACCGGGACCCCGAGCAGATGGTATTACCTGGAGCCGGACATGACAAAGCCCGTCATTTTATTAAAGGACATCACCGAGGAGGTGGAGAGCCTGCTGGAATGGCAGGTTTTCCATCCAGCAGAAGAAAGCGAGGATGGGGAAGCCGGTAATAGATTTGTGGAAAACCTCCAGAATCCCGAATACTTCAGCATTATGAAGCCGGTCAGCCAGTCAGAAAATCCCGCTGCAGTTTCATGATGAAGGCCCGAGGGGGCACGGACCTTGCGGGGTCTGGATCTGGACAACCGTTGGGGGCTGTCGGCAAGTGTGGCTCAATTCTGGGCACACCCTTGCATCATTCATCCGGGGCATGCCAAACGTGATGAGGGGACTTGGGGGCGATGAGGCGGCACCTAAGGCGAGCAAGCCGCAAATTCAGCACCAGCACAATAAAACCTTGCAAATTAAGCACATCTAAAATATAGTGTCCCCTTCGGTTTTTAACGACAGGATTGGTGGCACGAATTGGTAATAGGGAATGCGTATGAAATGCAAATGCGGCGGTCAAATGGAAGTTTCAATAGTGGAGTCTATCGCTATGCTCAAATGCACATCGTGTGGGCGTGGGGAACTTATCCCACAGGCGAAGCCACAGGAGGTTTTTGACTTCAGGGCGCGCGTCAATCTGACTACGGCAAAAAAGCATTCAGTTAAGAAGCCACGCTGAACTGTGCTCCCCTTGCTACCAGCCACCGTGAGAACCTGTTGCCTGCGAAGGTTTCCAGTACAAAAGTTCGTTATGGCATAGGTGACTGTACCAGTTCGCAGTCCCCCCCATGCCCCTCCCGTATCTCCTGTGCGCTAACTCCATGAATTATTCCCCTGATCAGCACCCTTCCGGCCACTCCCTGGCTCCCTTCCGTACCTGCAGTCCCCAGATCTTCACCCTTGAAATAGTAATCTTCCCGAGAGAGGTACCCTCCGGCCTGTTCAACCTGAGGACGAAACGGTGGATGAGGAGACGATTGCTATCGGTGCCGAGTCATGGTACAGGAAAAGCGCATATCTTTTTGAGGCGATTAGGGAAGCGAATCATGGAGCCATACATCTGGCAGCAAAAGGAATGGCCGCACTTCACCTGGGACAGCGCTACCCTGCTGACCCCTCTGGGAGAGTGCCGGCTGCTGCAGGGAAAACTGTTAGCCAAGCTGGAATCCTTGGGCTTGAATCGGAACCTCGAGGCCCAGGCCGACATGCTGGTGGAGGAGACCGTGAAGACCGCCGCCATCGAGAACCAACAGCTGGATGTCCGGTCCGTGCGTTGCTCCGTGGCCCGCAGGCTGGGACTTCCTTCGGCTGGGATGCCATTTGACCGCAGCATCGACGACCTGGTTTCGGTCCTTCTGGACGCAGCGCAGAACTACGACCTGCCACTGACGCGGGAACGCCTTTGGGGCTGGCAGGCAGCCCTTTTCCCCTCCGGGTATTCGGGGATGCACAAGATCAAGGTCGGCGGCTGGCGGGACTCCGGAGAACCGATGCGGGTCATCTCCGGCCCGAGAGGCAGGGAGAAGATCCACTATGAGGCCCCACCCTCAGTTGCGCTGGAAAAGGAAATGGCAGAGTTCCTACAGTGGTTTGCCGGGAGCAGGGGAAAGATCGAGGGGATCGTTCGCGCGGGTCTTGCCCACCTCTGGTTCGTCACCATCCATCCGTTTGACGACGGCAACGGCCGACTCGCCCGGACCTGGCCATGGCGCAGGACGACAGCCAGCAGGCCAGGTACTACAGCCTGTCGAGCCAGATCATGGCGGACCGCGAGAGTTACTACGAAATCCTGGAGAAGACACAGAAGGGTTCCAGCGATGTGACCGGCTGGCTGGAATGGTTCCTGAACTCTTTTTCCCGGGCGCTGGCGCGATCGGAAGAGATCATGAACGGAGCCTGGAAGAAGGCCCACTTCTGGCAGCAGTACGACCAAAACAAGCTGTCTGAGCGCCAGAAAAAGGTGGTTAACCGTCTGCTCGATGCCGGCCCGGAGGGTTTCGAAGGGGGAATGACCACTCAGAAATACGCCTCCATGACCGACTGCAGCCGGGCCACGGCATTTCGTGAACTGGACCAGCTATTCGAAATAGGTGTATTTCAGAGGGTGGGGCAAGGGAGAGCAGTGAGGTATCAGCTGGCAAAGGCGAAGTAAACAGAAACTCCGGCGACCACATCGGTACCAGTTATTTCATTAGCTTTAAATAGATTTGTCCCGGTTTCCCGGAATTTTCTTTCAACCGCCTTTTGAGCCCGCTCCGTTTCGCACCGGGTCCTGGCGATCCAGTTCCCTCCTGACCGCAATACCGATTTTCCCCAGGGTGTAGGGCTTTTGAACATAGGCCCCAGCCCCCAGTGCCTGCAGCGCATTGACCCTTTCCGATTCGGAATATCCGCTCGTGATGATGGCCCTTTGATCCGGTCGGGTCTCCAGGATCTTGCGGTAGGTTTCCAGGCCATCCATGCCGCCCGGCATGACCATATCCAGCACGACCAGGTCGACGTCGTGAACGCCCAGGTATGCCACGGCAGCCTCGCCACTGGCCACCGTCGCAACCAGATAGCCCAGCTTACCGAGCATGTTGGCTGCAATCTGCAACTGATCCTGCACGTCATCGACGACCAGCACGCGCTCCGTCCCGAGGTAGTTTTCCAGGACCATTCTCTGTGAAGTCCGATCCTCCTGCTCGCGGGTGGCAGGAAGGAAGAGCTCGATCCGAGTCCCCTCCCCCTCACGGCTCTGGAGGTCGACAAAGCCGCCGTGGTCCTTGACGGTCGTCCAGACCACGGTCATTCCCAGGCCGGAGCCGCTGCGCCGCATCGATTTCATGGTGAAAAACGGCTCGAATATTCTAGGGAGATCCGCCTCGGCAATGCCGACCCCCTCGTCGGCTACACTCAGACAGACATATTCGCCGGGCGGAATCTCCTCATAATGCCGCAGCGGGGTTTCCAGGTACCTGTTGCAGGATGAAATACGGATGGTACCTCCGGCGGGCATCGCCTCGGCGGCATTGTTCAGAAGGTTCATGACCACCTTGCCCAGATGCACCTTGGAACCCTTTATCATCAGCAGTTCCGGCGCGAGATCGCTTTCCAGCGCCGTCGTGGGGTGATGTTTCCAGGCCGTGTCAAATTCGAGCGAGCCCAGGTATTCCGAGACGACCGCGTTCAGATCGACGACCTCGCTGATTTTCACCCCGCGTCGGCCGAGGGTCAGGAGATCCTGAACAATCGCGGCCGCCTTTTGCCCGGAGCGCTGAATAAGGGTGATTTTATCGCGCAGCGGGCTGTCCGGTGGCAGTTCCAGCAGCAGCAGGTCAGGATAGGCGACCAGGCCTACCAGGATGTTGTTCAGATCATGGGCGACCCCGGAGGCAAGGCGGCCTATCGCCTCCATTTTTTGCGATTGCAGCAGTGTTTCCTCGAGCTTTTTCTGTTTGGTAATGTCGCGAATAATCCCCTGGGTTCCGATAAACTGGTCGGGACAGGGTCTTTCACCCTGGTAGATGCCTTCCAGCGAGACGCTGAAATATCCCGGCGTTTCGCTCTGCCCCTCCCGGGGCTGTGGCAGAAGCAGGCGCAGTTCCAGGCCATGGGTGGCCCGTTCTCCGGTCCGTTTTTCATTCATCCGGTAGCGCGCCTTGGCTAGGTCCTCCGGCGCGACCAGTTGGAATATCGGCTGACCGAGCAGGGCGTCGGAAGAACAGTGGTATTTCGCTATGGCCGGGCTGATGAAGGTTATGCGACCGGCCGGATCCAGGCGAAAGATGATGTCCGGAATCGCCTTGATGATGGAATCGAGGTTTTTCTCGCTGGACTTCAGCAAAATGAGGGTGCTGTCGGCGGCTTCCCGGGCAGCGATCTGTATTTTTCTCGTCTTGATGATGGTAAGGACGGCCCAGTTCAAAGGAACGAGGACGCTCGGCAACAATGGCGAGAATAAAGAGCCCCGGGCCCGCAAGATGAGCACGACGGCGATCCAGCTACCCGCCAGCAAGGCCAGGCAGACTCCGGCGCTTGGCAGAATGCCCAGCCGGGCCACAGCCAGTCCGGCAACTGCGGCGACCAGGAGCCCCGCCAGGACCTCCCAGAGCAGGAAACTGGCGTTCCGGATGACCGGCCGGCCGACGAGCAGGTTGTCCAGCACCTGGGCGTGGACATCGGCATGGGTCAGCAGTGAGCGGGCAGCTGTCTGATAGGACGGCGCCAGGCCGGCGGCCGAGGAGCCGAGAAGGACGTACTTTCCCTGGAGCCGGTCCGGCGCTATGTTCCCCGCAAGGATGTCGCCTGCGGAAAGCCGCGGCGTCGCGTCGGCGCGGCGGGAGAACTGCACGATCAGGTTCCCTTGGGTATCGACCGGAATGGACCGACCCCCGACCAACAGATCAAGACGTCCGATTTCCCCCTGCAGTATCTGGATTTGTGGGTTCTTTCCATATTGCATCAGGACTGCCAGTGCGAGCGACGGGTAGAGGCCATCCTCGAACTGGATCAGCATCGGCACCCTGCGCAGGATACCATCGCGGTCCGGTGCCGCGTTAAGAAACCCCGAGTAGGTTACGGCATCGGATAACGAGCGACGGTTGCCGACAACTCCTTGAGCCGTGAAAAAACGCGGATTCTTCCGTGCAGACGCGGGTTTGTTGATCAGGACAATGCTGGCCGAATGCAGCCTGCCGTGGCCCGCCCCTGAGGCTTTACCCTGGAAGAGAAACTCATAGCCGAGGACGAAGGGTCCATGAGCCAGGGTGTCGGCCAGGTAGTCGTCGTGATCCTGCGGATCGATCGTGCCACCCGGGGTTTTGGCGGGGTGGCGCGGCAAGAGCCCGGTCTCGGCCTGTTGGTTTTGCCATGAGGTACCATCCGGTTCCGCGAGGATCAGGTCAAGCCCGATACTGGCAGCGCCCGACTGCTTGATGGCCTGGAGCAGTTTTGCCAGACGGTAACGCGGCCAGGGCCATTGACCAAAGCGGGCCAGGCTTTTTTCATCGATGTCTACAATGACAACCGACGCCGATGCCGGTTGTGCGGGCGCAAAGGCCAGGACGCAATCGGTGGTTCTGTTATTTGTCGTGTCAACAGATGTCGGATGGACCAGATAAGCCAAACTCGCGACCAGAGTTACCAGGAGCCCCGTGAGCAGGAGGGTCCGGTTTGTCCCGCACTTTTTGTCTTTGGGAGCCGTCATATTCACCTTTGAGCTATCTGACGTCGACCTCTACCCGGCGGTTTCTGGGTTCGCTCACATTGTCCGCAGTCGGGATCAGGGGGTTTTCCTTGCCGTGCGAAGTCGTCCGGATGGTCTCCGCAGCGACCCCCAATCCGACCAGCAGATCCCTCACCGACGCGGCCCGGCGCTTGGACAGCTCCGTGTTGTACTCCCTGCTTCCAACAGTATCGGTATGTCCGACGACCGAGATGTCGGCCGAATTGCGCTCCCGAATGGCGGCTATGATGCCTGGTAGCAGCTCCGCGGACTCGGAGGTAAGCGAGACGTCCCTATCGAAATAGAGCAGGAAGTGGCGCGGGCGTGCGGGCTGAATGGAGAGGGCCTCGGCAAAAATCCCCGCGATCTTTTCCCTACCGAGATTTTCAGGCTTTGTCGGGCGTTGCCGGGTCGCCCCGATGCTGGTGGCCTGGTAGGGAGCGTCCAGGGCCACTTCACCTGCCTCGTTAGTGACGTAGACACTGCCGACCTTACCATCCGGGTCGGGCGCCAAGGCTACCAGGGTTCTTTTTGCACAACCAAAGGACAGGGTGATCAGGAAAAGCAGCAGTGTCAGTCGTAGCGTGGCATGCATAAGCGGCCCCTTGCAGAGTTTTCGCGCTCGTTTTGCTCTATCCCGGCAGGCGGCGCCGGGACAGCAGGATTCTCAATCCACCCGGATAAGAACGTGGGTACCCCGGACTCCGACGGTCGCGTGTGGCGTTTCGATATGCACCAGACTCGGTGCCAGTTTGGCGATCTGTCCGGAGATAAAGGAAGCAGTTCCATGGTATATCCGGGCGATGAAGGACAACTTCTTTTCGCTGGGCTGGAACTGGAAGCTCTTGAGGGCAAGACTGCTGTTAAACCCCATGGAGATGACCGTATCGTCCTCAAGGATCAGGCCGGTCTTCCCGTCCGCGCCGGTATTGATCACATCGGCAAGGTACAACTTCAGGTTGGGCTCGGCCTTGATGAACCGGCCGGCTCTCTCGACGACGACCTCCCCGGCCAGGGTTTTTATGATGCCGATGTGATCCGCTGCGGCTCCCTGCGCCAGCGAAGCGGCAAGAAAGAGTGCTGCGAACTGAACCTCAAAGATGTTCCGCATAGCATCCACCTCCCGGGACAAAGTTCCAGCTGCCTGATTCATTTGCGAGGATGATTAATATATCATTCATTACCATTTTTTTGTCAAGGCGCGACTTGGAGGTCAGAAGCCCGACCAGCCCTTGGTCGCCTTGGTCCGGCTCCACTGCCGGACCCCATGGCAAAATCAGATCGGTCAGGCCACAGGGAGCGCAATGGGATCTCCCCTAATGCTCAGTGAGAAACAATAATGTTGAATCCTTCGTCGGGCAGTGGGGGAACGAAGTAGCCGGTAATCAGCTCAAAATCCTCCTCACTTGTTTGGAACGGATGGGAGCCGGATGCATTGCGCTCCTTTAGACGGACCTTGCAGACTTTGTCGGGAACGTCCCCAAAATGCAGTTCATGGGCGGCCCCGGTTTTGTCTAACAGGCTTCGGGCCCATTGTCTGTTTTGCAGGGTGTTTGCCGGAAAATCAAGGACCACGGACATCCCCGCGGCGAGAAGGGCCTCGACATGGCCCGCAACCACCATCCGAAACCGACTGGTGCAGCGTATATAGTCAGCAAGGGTTCTGATCTCACCGGGGTACATCTGGGAGATCCAATCGTCTTCAGCTACCAGTACGGTTTTCGCTTTCTTGGCAAGCGTACGCGCCGTAGTCGATTTTCCCGACCCGATTTTTCCGCACACGAGGTACAGAGTCGCCGGAGATTGAACCAGCAGATCCGTCCCGTAGGAATTGTCGATAGTACAGAGCCACCGTCCTTGCGAGTCACGCTGGAACACATAGGTGGCCTGCCGTTCAATGTCGAGAGGTTCTCCGGACTTCATTCCGTTCAGAAGAGTACGAGCAAGAACCAGGGCTGTCCCGCTCCCTT
>Ga0209123_1002402_pt1 | contig 15903 bp, 8 predicted proteins | sample BarGraIncu00431A_FD_184500 | JGI IMG/M metagenome (GOLD analysis project Ga0209123, IMG submission 184500) | Arctic peat soil microbial communities from Barrow, Alaska, USA - Barrow Graham LP Incubations 004-31A (SPAdes) (version 2) | ecosystem: Environmental > Terrestrial > Soil > Wetlands >...
TCTTGAGTCACAAGTTCTTTAATAAAACCGAAGCCTTTTGAGTCATTGAAAAAATCAACCCTACCTTTTTTTATTGTGGAAGTATCTTCCTCATCCCTTTTTGGAACTCCAAGTTCAATGCTATTTACATCTATCAGCTTTTTCTTTGATGGATCGGGTGGTGTATCTGTAACATTCCCATATTCATCTACATAAGCCATCATGTTCTCGAGCCCACCACCTTGTGAGTTTTTCTTCCGCTCTTCACTTTTTTGTTGCTTGTCTTTTTGTTTCTTAAATCTTTTTGTCTCTTTGTCTTTCTTGTTAATGCTTTCTTGCGATTTCGCCATACATGTTTTATATTTAATGTTTGTAAACTTGTTTATATGTTCGTCTGGCGGTATTTCTTGGCAAGCCCAAGTGCTAATTCCGCCTCTTTATATTCTATGGTTTTATCCGTTAATTAATGCAGTTTGTTTCTTCAAGAATATATTTCTGATTCCAATTTTTTACTTTGTTCAAAACTGTTGGTTCCCATCTACCTATACGCTACTATTTTACTTCTAATCTCTATAACAGGTGTGTGCACAGTTTTTTATTTATTCCTATTTATTATATCCATCACAATGATATTATCAGCATAAACCTGCCAATGCTTTACATGATTATCTTTAATAATCGCTGTCCATGCAGCAGGGATTCTCCAGTGGTTGCTATTAATGTTATTTTGCAGATTTTTATAAGTCCCACTAGCATATCCAAGAAAACAAATTAAAGAATCTTTTTCGAGTGTTTCGTTTATCTCAATCTTATAATCAGGAAATAATGCAAAATATCCAATCCATGCCTGCTTTAAATTATCTTTACCTGATACCTTGTTGTCCTGGGAATCAATAAGCACATGGTCATCTGACATTATATTTAAAATATTATCTACATCGGCTCTATTAATCGCATCAACAAAATCCAAAAGAATGTTATTTTTCATTTTGAGATTTGTTTTTCTGTCTGACAGAAAAAGTTAAATTATAAAATCGGAAATAATAAAACAAATATATTAAATCATCTCATCCTTTTTAATGTCAAATCAGCATGATAGCAGTACCAATAAAGTTATGCACAACTCTATTCTTCTCGCAATAAATATTTACTAATCATTCGAAATTTTAGTTAGATAGGCGAAATTCAATTGCGTTTTATTTTTTTGTCAAAGATATGAAAAAAGTAATAAATCATCAAAAGGAGATTTGATTTTTTCTAAACTATTTTTTAAACCCTCTTATTTGGAATACCATTCAGGTTGTGCTGCTACTATAAATCCGATTAAAATAAAAAGAGGTGAAATAGTTCCTCGCCATTTCACCTCCTCAATTGCTTTTATTTCCGGCCCACCATGCCCCGACCTGATGGGGATTAGCACTTCGTTAAACTTAAATTATACTTAGCAGTTGATTCTTAGCCGTCTGTTTATATTGAACTCACGTTGATTTGCATGACTCGCCATGATACTTTTTAGACTTTCGAATCTGTTTTATTCATGCTGGATTGAAAAGTATTTGTCAAATATTTCAGGCAAAACTCTTTTTTCACTCTTTCAAAGTCGTTTTATATCGTAAACTTGCTTCTGGTTATTATTGTAAAGAATATCTGTTAGAAATATTGGTTTGTTTAAATTTAACCACCATTATCCTAAATAATATTTCAAGCTCGCGTAAAGTAAAAAGAATATACAGACGACAGAAAACTATAAGCTTTAATTCATTAATTGCCTTAAAACGACAATATAGGACGATATGTGGTAGGAAAAGTATCATATTATGATAAAAAACTATAGTTTTTCTTGTCTTGTATACTCTATTTTTGCATAGTCGGAATGTGTCATTTCCAACAACAATTAACCTTCTAATATTAAATTTAATTCCATGAAAAGAAAAATCAATTTTCTATTGGTTTTACTCCTGTTTGGAGTAGGCCTCGTTTCTGCACAGCAGAATCTTTCTGTTTCAGGAGTTGTTACCGATGCAAGTGATGGAAGTCCACTAGTTGGAGTTTCTGTGGTTGTTAAAGGAACAACAAATGGAACGGTAACGGACGTGAATGGTAAGTATAGCCTGAACGCTCCCCAAGGTTCGATGCTTGTTTTCTCCTACATTGGTATGGAAAAACAAGAAATTTCTGCCAAAGTCAAAGTCATTAATGTTAAACTTCAATCGGATGTCCGCATGTTGGACGAAGTTGTGGCGATTGGTTATGGAACAATGAGAAAGAGTGATCTTTCCGGTGCTTCCGTTTCAGTGGGTGAAGACAAACTGAAAGGGTCCGTTATTACGAACATGGACCAGGCATTGCAGGGTCGTGTAGCTGGTGTTACTGCCGTTTATACTTCCGGTCAACCTGGTTCTTCAGTTTCTATCCGTGTACGTGGTCAAAGTACAATTAATTCCAATGCCGAACCACTTTATGTTATCGACGGTGTACCTGTTCAAATTAAGGGACACTCCGGCGCTGATTTTGGTTTGGGCGATGCGTTGGGTAATGGTTCTACTTCTACCATTTCTCCACTTTCAACTATCAACCCTTCGGACATTGTTTCGATGGAAATTCTTAAAGATGCTTCTGCTACGGCCATTTACGGTTCGCAGGCTTCCAACGGGGTTATTCTGGTTACTACCAAACGGGGTAAAGCAGGTGAAGCTAAATTTACATACGAAGGAATGTATGGTATTCAACGTCAGTCAAAACGACTGGATATAATGAACCTGCAACAATTTGCTGAATTTAGCAATTCTATTTCTGCTGAAACAGCAGGACGTGAACCACGCAGCGAATTCCTCGATCCGTCCATTTTGGGTCATGGAACCAACTGGCAAGATGCCATTTTTCAACTTGCTCCTATGCAAACCCATACAGTAAGTGCTTCGGGTGGTAGCGACATTATGAAATACTATGTGTCCGGTTCATATATGGGACAAGATGGTACTGTTATCGGTACAAAATTTAATCGTTATTCTTTCCGTACCAATTTGGATGCTCAACTTAAAAAATGGTTGAAATTAGGTGTAAATATGGCATATTCTACCACCGATGAACGTCTGGGACTTGCCGATAGTGAAGAGGGAATTATCAATATAGCCCTGAAGTCTACTCCCGATGTACCCATTTACGATATTGATGGTAATTTTACCGGAGTTTCACGCGAGGGTCAAGCAGCGCAAATAAACCCGATAGCCAAAGCATTGAGTGAAGATAATTTACTAAAACGTTCATCGTTGAACGGAAATATCTTTTTAGATCTTTCATTTACGAAAGCATTGACACTTCACTCTGAATATGCAATAGATATGGGTTCTTCGAATGCTGAACGTTTCTTGCCAACTGCAAAATACGGTACATATGAGCGCTCAATTAACAGTGATTCGAGACAAACCAATCAAAACTTTTTCTGGCAAGTAAAAAACTATTTGACTTTTGCCAAAGATTTCGATTTACACAAAATTACTGCTATGTTAGGTCAGGAAATGTCTGAATCGACATGGCAATATATTAGTGTAAGTAATACAAGCTTACCGGACAATACCATTCACAATCCAAATTTAGGAAGTGGTACTCCAAAAATCGGTGCCGGATTTGGCAGTGGATCTAAAGTCTCTGTTTTTGCCCGTGGTACCTATAATTATGCCGATAAGTACTATGCTACTTATACCTTCAGGGAAGATGCTTCTTCGAACTTTGGTCCAAAAAATCGTTGGGCACCATTCCATTCGGGAGCTATTTCATGGCGTGCTACCAATGAGGATTTTTTGCAAGACTTGAAACCAACTATCAGCAATTTGAAAGTTCGTTTAGGTTGGGGACAAACCGGTAATGACAATATCGGAGGATACCGTTGGGGTTCCAGTATTTCCAAGATGTCAACCGGATTAGGTCTTGGATATCGTCAGAGTAATATTGCCAATCCTTACATTCAATGGGAAACGCAAGAACAAACAAACATTGGATTGGATTTAGGTTTATTGAATAATCGAATTGAATTGACAGTAGATGCTTACGACAAAGTTTCAAAACATATGTTGATGCAAATGCAATTGCCTTCGTATATGGGAACACAGGGTAATTCATCAAGTGCATTAGCTGCACCATACGGAAACTATGGAACCATAGACAACAAAGGGTTAGAGTTTGCATTGACTACACACAATTTTACAGGTGCATTTGTATGGGATACAGAATTACAACTATCGTTTAATAAAAACGAATTGTTGGCCTTAGACGGAACCAGTGCTGCAGCTATTGAAGGTTACGGACAATGGAGCGACGTTGTATCGAGAACTGAAATAGGTCAACCGCTTTACAATTTCTTCGGATATAAAGTGGTAGGTGTTTTTCAAAATCTGGCCGATATAAAAAGTAGTCCGACACCTGAGAAATATCCTACAGATGGAAAATCGTTCAGTCGTACCAATACTGTATTTGTTGGTGACTTGAAGTTTGCCGATATTAGCGGACCCGATGGCGTTCCTGATGGTAAAATCAATGAATATGACCGTACGAATATCGGTTCACCCATGCCAATCTTTACTTTTGGGTTCAATAATACCATGCGTTATAAAAACTTTGATTTGAATATCTTTATCAACGGCACTTATGGTAACAAGGTATTAAACTATACAGGTCGTGCACTTTCGAATATGAAATCAATGTGGAGCAATGAATTGGCTATTGTTACCGATCGTTCTCGTCTCCAACAAGTGGATGCAACATTGACATATCCCCGCACAAACTCTACAGGTGGAATTGTGAACAACTGGTTTGACGATATTGATAATGTGAGCGTAGCTAACCCTGGTACTAAAATGCCTCGTGCTATTCAAAACGACCCGAACGACAATGCTCGTTTGTCTGATCGTTATATCGAAGATGGATCGTATTTACGGATTAAAAACATTGCCCTGGGGTATAATTTCCCAAAGAAAATGTTGACAAATCTCCATTTACAATCCTTACGAGTGTATGCTAATGTTCAAAATCTTTATACATTGACAAAGTATACTGGTTTCGATCCTGAAATTGGTGCCAGTACTACAAGTACCAATGTATATGGCTTAGATAACGGACGTTATCCGTCACCTCAGGTATACTCCTTCGGATTAAATCTATCATTCTAATTTATTGAAAGGAAAAAATATGAAAATTCTAAATATTAAAAGTTTGGCGATTGCCACCTTGTTCCTGGTCGGAATGACTTCTTGCGAGGATTTTTTGAATCGCCCCACCAAAGATAGTTATACCATTGATGGATTTTACCAAACGGATGCACAATGCTTTCAGTCGGTAAATCCAATCTATAATTCACCCTGGTATGATTTTCAACGTGGATTTGTAAAAATTGGTGATGTGCTTTCGGGGAATATCTATTATGGAACCGATAATGTATATCAATCGTTCAATCTTAAATCGAGCGACTTAGACATTCGGAGTGCTTCGGCTTCCTTGTGGTCAGTGAATGCATATTGTAATGGCATAGTCGAAAATATCGATATGAAAACAGGACCTGCTGTAACTCAAACTACAAAAAATACCGTAAAAGGTGAAGCTATGACCTGGAAAGCAATGTCTTATTTCTATTTAGTTCGTTGCTTTGGTGCTGTTCCTATTATACACAACAACGGTGCAATTATTTCTGCTAATGAGTCGAATTCTTTGAGAAGGAATAATATTGAAGATGTGTATACTTATATCGTTAAAACCTTAGAAAAAGCGATTGAATTACTTCCTGCTAAAAATCAACCGGGAAGGATTGACCGATACAGCGCTTACGGTTTACTTTCAAAAGTGTATCTGGCAAAATCCGGTTATGGACAAGTTGGAACACGTAATGCAGATGATTTGGCAAAAGCAGCCGATTATGCTAATAAGGTAATTGAAGAAAGCGGTCGTAAATTGATGTCAAACTACGAAGATATCTTCCGTTTGCAAAATAACTTCAACGAAGAAAGTCTGATTGCCTGGCAATGGACAATCGGCGCGCAATGGACTTGCCAAAACACCTTACAATCTGACCTGGCTTTATCCGGTTTTACCGAATTTGCCGATACATGGGGTACCTGGACAGGACTGACTATTGACCTGGAAACTGCGTTTGGCGAAGATGCAAGAAAGAAAACTGACCGTGTGACTGATGATGTTCGTCGGAAAGGTACTATGATGATGCTGGGTGACCATTATGATTATTTTTGGGCCAATAAAGGTGGATTTACCTATAATTGGAATGGAACAACGACAGGAATTACTTATGGTTCCGGAACAGGATCAAACTGTGTAAAAAACATTGTTGGAAATAATCAGGATCATATCAATGGTATTGGTGTTGGAATGGATCGTATGGCAACTGCTTTGAGCACACATATTCTTCGTTTGGCTGATGTCTATTTAATTTATGCAGAAGCAAAATTGGGTAATGCAGCATCTACAACCGATGCTAGTGCTTTGAAAGCATTTAACGATGTACGTGGTCGTTCGGTTAAAAACTATGTAGCAAAAACATCCATTACTTTCGATGATATTTTCAAAGAACGTCGATTGGAATTGGCTGGCGAAGGAGACTTCTGGTACGATTTTGTACGCTTGAGTTATTATAACCCTGCTGACGCCAAAGCCAGATTGGTTGCTCAGGAACGTGGATATTGGAATAATTTGGATGGATATTACAAAGGTACAGTTACAGATGTTTCAACCGTTACTATTGGCACCTGGAAAGTGTCAGAAAGCAATATTAAATTTGAATTGCCATTCCCTGATACCGATACTGCTACTAATCCATCTTTAAACGATGCACCGGTTCCATTCGACTTCAGTTCAATAGGCTATTAATTTATAAAACAAAAAATTAATATGAAAAAAATATTTAAAATAACAACAAAAATATCTGTATTGCTCGTGGTATTATGTGCAGGATTGATTTTGCCTGCATGTAACGATAATCCAGATGCATACGTAACTACTGCAGGAAAACCGAAAGTAGATTATATCCGTATTCCGGATGTACTGGTAAGCGATTCCTTACTGACGCATGCTTTTATGGGTACAACTATTGCTCTTATGGGTGAAAATCTTACCAGTGTGAAAGAAGTCTGGTTTAACGATCAAAAGGCGATATTGAACATCAGTTTGATTACTTCCACGACTCTTATTGTACCTGTTACAAATGTAATTCCTACTGTTGTAACCAATAAAATATACTTGATTTCCGGTTCGGGCGATACTGTAAAGGTTAATTTCACGGTAGATGTGCCTGCTCCTGTTTTACTCAGTATGAAATGTGAACAAGTTGCCGATGGACAAATTGCCACCATTAATGGTGACTATTTCCTGACTGATCCTAATATTCCGTTAGAAGTAATTTTTCCGGGAAATATAAAAGCAACGAATATTATTAGTATTGCTAAAACGCAAATCCAGGTTGAAGTTCCTGCCGGTTCTCAACGCGGACAAATCAACGTGAAATCGCTTTACGGTAATGGACGTTCTAATTTTTGGTTCAGAGATAACCGCGGTATGATACTCGACTGGGATAACACGAATGCCAGTGGCGGTTGGCGTTCTGGTGTGATTGCAAATACAAATCCGACGGGAATCAACGGAAACTACGTACGTTTCACAGGTGATTTGAAGGGTGCCAAAGGTACCTCATGGAATGAAGATGGTTTCTCATTTAATCTTTGGGGAACAGCTAACGGTCGGCCATCAGGTGATTTGTTTAGTACTCCACCAAGCACTTCGGTGTTGAAGTTTGAGGTAAATGTTGATAAAGCATGGTCTTCTTGTGCACTTCAGATGATTTTTACACCTTGGGGAACTTCAGGTACCAATAGCTATATTGGTGATGCAACAGTTCCGAGAGGTTTGTGGATACCTTGGAAAGCAACCGGTACGTTTAAAACCGATGGTTGGATAACTGTCACTATCCCGCTTACCGATTTTGTGTACAATGCAACCGGTACTAAAATTGATATGGCGTCACCAGGTAACTTTGGAGGATTGACATTCTTTGTATACAGCGGAGGTGTTGATGGTACTGATTGTTCTCCGGATATTTGTATCGATAACATTCGTGTAGTACCTGCGAAATAATCATAACCAAAATCCTGTCCACTCTTGTAAAAAAGAGTGGACATAAAAAAAACACAATTATGCGATATAAAATAAATAAATTTCTATCTGCAAGTTTATTAGCTTGCATGCTGATGGGTGGTTTCCTCTTCAACGCTTGTACACCAACTACTGAAGACCTAACCTCCGTTAAATTGAATGCTTTCGGGCCATCACCTGCTTTGCGCGGAGGTGAAGTGAAATTCATTGGAACCAATATGGACAAGGTTACAGCTGTTGTTTTAGCAGGAAATATGGAGATTACAGAGATTACAAAAACAAGTTCTACTGAAATTTCGATATTGATTCCTCAAACGGCAAAACCTGGTGTGGTGATTTTGAAAACTCCGCAAGGAGATATCACAACTAAAACTCCGTTGACTTTTAGCGAACCTATTTCAATTACTACTTATACTCCGGCAACTGTAAAAGCAGGTGATAAATTCACTTTAAATGGTGACTATCTGAATTTAATAGCTCAGGTGATTTTTGCTGACGGTGTAGTGGTTGACAGTGCTAATTTTGTAAGTCAAACACGGTACAAAATTGAAGTGAATGTGCCTATTGAAGCACAAACAGGTAAAGTGGCTATTTCTAATGGTGCTGCAATACCTGTAATGGTTTATACAGCAACTGCAGTCAATGTGACTTTGCCTACGCTGACAGCAATGGCTCCGCTTCCTGTAAAACCGGGCACTTCAATGCAGATTACCGGATCAAATTTCCAATTGGTTAAATCGGTTATATTCATGGATGCAATTTCAGTAGAGACTTTTACGGTAAATGCTGATAAAACGATTATTACCATAACAGTTCCTGATAATGCGAAAGAAGGGAAACTTAATCTTGTTGCTTATTCAGGTGTTAAGGTAGAATCTGCCGCTGTACTGACTTTGGTTGGACCGGCTATCTCTTCTGTTGCACCTAATCCCGTTAAGAACGGTGCAAGTTTGACAGTTACAGGTACTGATTTGGACTTAGTAGTTGGTGCTACTTTTGGTGGAAATGTAACTGGAATAATTACGAGTCAATCGGCTACCAGCTTAGTAGTTACAGTGCCTTTGACAGCAACTCAGGGAACTGTAGTTTTGAGTACAAAATCTGGAAAAACAGCTCAAAGTGCTTCGATTAGTTATGTGAAACCTACTATTTCGTCTATTGCACCTTTGGCTTTGATGGCCGGTGGTAATATCACAATAACCGGTACTGATCTGGACTTGGTTCGCAATATTTCATTTGGTGGTGGATTGAGTGTAGATGTTACTCCTGCATCGGCTACTTCCTTTGTCGTGGCTGTTCCACCGGCTGCTGTTTCGGGCAAAATTATCCTGAAAACAGTAAATGGCGACTTAGTAGAATCTTCTGATGCGTTAGCTGTAGAAGCTGCCAATAAACCTGTGATTACAAGTATAACAGCTTCGGTAAAACCTGGTGCAAAGTTGACTATTACTGGAACAAAATTGAATATGGTTGAATCAATCTATTTTCAAGATAATGTAAAAGCTATTCTTTACGGCGTCCGTACAGAAACCTCGATTGAAGTTTATGTGCCAGCAACTGCAAAAAAAGGTGCTGTAACTTTGACTTTGAATGCATATGATGGTGCTGAGGTCGTATCTCCCACATTTACAATAAGTGGAACAGATCCTATTGTAGATCCATCTCTTGTGGTTTGGAACTTTGATAGTGGTCTCACAGCCAATGGAGGTACGTGGAATGGAGTTGGAGGACTTGGAGATCCTTCTGATGCTGTATCAGGTGCATATTACGAAATTAAAGCATCTAATTGGGGTACAGGCTATTGGTGGTTTGCAGAAAATTGGATGAGTCACCCTTCAGTTGCTAAAGCTGGTTATGTTTTGAAAATGGATATTCGTTTACGTACAGACATACCGGTTGCAAGTGCAGAAGTTCGTATGTTACTCAGTGGACAAGCGTTAAATATTCTTCCTTATCTTAAAGTTGGCAATGTTTGGACAACTGGTGGAGACTGGAAAACCATTTCTATACCGTTAACAGCCTGGACGGGTCTTGCTGATCCAACCCCGGTTAAAGGAGGAGATTGGGGAATTGCTACATGGGTAAATACATCTAACTTTACTGGATTCTGTATCGACAATATTCGTTACGAACAAACAAGTGGCCCTTCAGGCGTTAGTCGTCTTTATTAATAATTGGTTGTGAAAGGGGGAGAAGTTCTCAGGAGCGACTCCCCTTTTTTTAATTTTAATTGGTGTTAGTTTTTTAGTTAGTTCTTTTATAAAGAAGTTATGTTTAATAGAATAATAATTTTTCCTTTTTTTTTTCTGCTAATAATTTCACTACTTATTGCTTGTAATCCTGTTGATAATTCTGATAAGTTTCCTCCAACTTTAATGGTAAGTTCTCCTGCTAACGGAGCTACAAAAATTGGAGTAAATACCTCAATTTCAATCCAATTTACTGAACAGATCGTTTTATCTCCAACAGGTAAAATACGTTTGAATGATGTAGTTGTAAATGCTTCTGCTTCTGCTCGTACAATTACTATTTTACCAACTACGTTAAAACATAATACAACTTATACTTTAGTCATCCCTAATAATGCTGTCAGTGATATTGCAGGGAACTTTGCCAAAGAAATTTCAATTTCATTCGTTACAACAGATTCTTTTAATATTGCAAATTCTTTAGTTACACCAAATGCAACTCCACAAACTGTAAAACTGTATGATTTTTTAAAACAAAATTTTGGCAAGAAAGTAATTTCGGGTACTATGGCGAATCACAGTACTAACATCATTGAAGCAACCTGGGTTTATAATCAAACCGGGAAATGGCCTGCAATGACCAGCTTTGATTTTATTGATCACACCAATCCAAATCAAAACTGGATTCAATATGCTGCTCCTTTTACGTTAGGAAATGATTGGTGGAACAACAATGGAATTGTAGGTTTAATATGGCATTGGAGAGATCCTTTAACCAAATCGGGAGCTTTTTATACTGCCGATACAAACTTTGATATTAGAAAAGTAACAGATTCTACTTCTGTTGAGTATAAAGCAATGATTGTAGACATTGACGTGATAGCAGGATATTTACAGCAATTTAAAAATGCAGGAATTCCCGTTATTTGGCGTCCTTTACACGAAGCTTCCGGCGGTTGGTTCTGGTGGGGAGCACATGGACCGGAACCTTGTAAAGCATTATGGAAATTGATGTTCAACCGATTAGTTAATTATCATGGATTAAACAACCTGATATGGGTATGGACATCAGATACTTCTAACTCGGCTATTAATTGGTATCCTGGCGATAATTATGTAGATATAATAGGAATGGATATTTATCCCGGAGCTAATCAACACGGTTCTCAATCTGTTGAGTTTAATAAAGTAAGAGATATTTTCAACAACAAAAAAATTATTACATTGAGTGAATGTGGTTCAGTACCCGACCCTGAATTGATGAAAGCAAATGGCGATATGTGGTCGTGGTTTATGCCCTGGAACGGTGATTATACAGAATCAGACACACATAATGGAGCTACTTGGTGGAAAAAATATTTCAGTTATGATTACGTGATTACACGTGATAAAATGCCAAGTTTGAAATAATTATACTTATTTATCTGCTTGTTTTTAATTATAATCAATATCTCTAGCATTAAGGAGATATGGAAATCTTCTAAATTTATTAGGATGAAAAAAATAATTCTTTCTTTATTTTTCGCTTGCATAACTTTGTTTGCTGTTGCTCAGGGGAGCCTTCGTTTGCCCGCAATTATAAGCAACCATGCCGTCATGCAACAATTAAGTGATGTCAAATTATGGGGATGGGCATCGGGTTCATCGTCTGTAAAAATAAGTTGTAGCTGGAATCCTGCCGATACGGTTTACGCTACTCCGGGTAAAGATTGGACCTGGATAACTACCATAAAAACTCCTAAATCAGGTGGACCTTATATCATTACTTTTATTAGTGATAAACAAAAAATAGTAGTTAATGATATTCTGATTGGAGAAGTGTGGCTTTGTTCCGGTCAATCGAATATGGAATTTGATTTTAAATGGGGTAAAGTCCTCGATGCACCTGATGCTGTTGATAAATCGGCTAATAATGAGATTCGTTTTTTCCAACTTTCACATCAATATAATAACTTTCCACAGACTAACTCCGATGGTGAATGGAAAGTATGCACTCCCGAAACGGTTGTAAATATGAGTGTTGTTGGCTATTTTTTCGGTAAAAAATTAAATGAAACGACTAAAGCACCGGTTGGGTTAATAGGTTCCTATTGGGGTGGTAGCTGCGTGCAATCGTGGACACCAAAGGAAATATTCGATAGGAATAAAGATTTAAAAAAAGCTGCTGACAATTTGAAGCCTGTGAACTGGTCGCCGGTTGAGCCTTCGGTTATCTACAATGCAATGATATATCCTTTTTTGAATTATCGTATTGCAGGAACAATTTGGTATCAGGGCGAAGGGAACACCGAACAACCTCAAGAATACGGCAAGCTCTTTATCGGTTTGATTCAAGGTTGGCGTGAGATGTTTCAGCAGAATTTGCCGTTTTATTATGTACAAATCGCCCCCTGGAGTGGCTATGGAGATCTTAGCGGAGCTTTGTTGAGAGAACAGCAGGAAGTGGCCTTAACATTGCCTAAAACTGGAATGATAATCGTGGGAGATTTAGTAAATGATCTTACCGATATTCATCCAAAAATTAAGAAAGAAGTAAGTACCCGGTTGGTAAACATGGTATTAAAAGAACAATACGGTCAAAGTAATTTACAACCTTATTTTCCACGTTTTGCCAATCTGAAAATATTAAAGAATAAAGTGATTATTACAGTTACTTCAATAGGAAAATTGAATTGTAAGGATAATTCAATAAAGAGTTTTCAGTTGGCAGGGGATGATAAGATTTATTATCCGGCAACAGCAATTATTGAAAAAAACGGTTCTATCACCTTAATTTCGAAACTTGTGAAGAATCCTGTGGCGGTTCGCTACTGTTTTACAAATGATGGCGTTCCTAATCTTTTTGATGTGAATGGTTTGCCGCTGATTCCTTTCAGAACGGATAAGTGGTAATAAATTAGCATCTAAGGTTAGTTTAAATTTTTACATGTTATTCTCAAGGTAAAATGTGTTTTTGAATAATTATAAAAGGAAACAAAGTGCAACGAATACATAAAAATACAATATATCTGATAGGCTGTTTCTTAATAAGTTCATTAAATGGTAACAGTCAGGTTTTGAATAAGAAGCGGGCAGCTTTGATTGATAGTAACGCAACTAAAGAAACGCAAGCTCTTTTTACTAATCTATTTGAAATTGAAAAAAATCATGTTCTTGTCGGTCAACACGATGCAACTATGTATGGTCATACATGGTCAGGTGATGATAATCGTTCGGATATGAAGGATGTTTGTGGTTCGCATCCGGCTTTGATTGGTTTTGATTTTGCACTTATAACAAATAAGCCTTCGGCAATGACCCAAAACAGGTCGGAATTACTACTTCGACGAATGATTGAAACGTACAATCGGGGTGCTGTTATTACAATGTGCTGGCATACCGACAATCCGTTTAATGGAGAAACAGCCTGGGTGGATACAACCAAAACAGTGGTTAATACGGTAAAAGAATTACTCCCCGGTGGAAAAGCTCATGAAGCCTATAAAGAAAAACTGAAACTAATTGCTCAAGTTGCTTTGTCCGCAAAAGGCGCAGATGGAAAACTGATCCCGATTATTTTCAGACCGTTTCACGAGATGGAAGGCGGTTGGTTCTGGTGGGGACGCCCATATCGTACACCCGAAGAGTTTAAAGCCTTGTGGCAATTTACCATTGAATACCTGAGAGATAGACTCGAAGTACATAATTTTTTATATGCTTTTTCAACCGATTGTAAATTTAAAACCCGCGATGAATATTTGATTGATTATCCGGGCGATAAGTACGTTGACGTGTTAGGAATGGATGATTATTGGGATTTCCGTCCCGATGGAGCAAATAATCCAACTCTAGCAGGAGAGAAAATTAAAATTGTTTCTGATTTAGCGCAAGAAAAAGGAAAACTGGCAGCTATGACCGAAACCGGTCTGGAATCGATACCGGACAGTATCTGGTTTACCGGAAAATTGCTTCCGGTGCTTCGTTATAAAGATGCAAAATTGGCTTATGTAATGCTTTGGCGAAACGATAATCACATGAAAAATCATTTTTATGGGCCATTTCCTGGTCAGATTTCGGTACCGGATTTTTTGAAATTCTACAACGATGATTATACCTTGTTCGAGAAGGATTTGAAAAACCTGTATAAATAATTTATTAAAATCAAAAGATAAAGATGAAGCCTTTAAAATTGAAAATATATAAATTATTACTATTTCTTTTGTTGGTAACCTCAACAATAACTATAAATGCATCAGTTACATCCTTTAGTAAAGATAAGGATGGGATTACCTGTACCTTGGACAAAGGTCTGATGAAAGTGAAAATTTGTATGGACAACATGGTTGAAGTGAAATACACTGAATTGCCTTTATTTCTCGATAAACCTTCACTGGTAATCATTAACGATTGGAAAATTATTCCAAATTTTACATTTGCCGAAAATCCTACTGAAATTATCATTACAACTGCAACTTTAAATATAATCGTAAATAAACAGAGTAACTCAGTAAGATTTACCGATTTGAATGGAAACATCGTTCTTAACGAAGATAATTTGCAGGGCAAAACAATGACGTCTGCCACCATTGCAGGCATTGATACCTATAATTGTACATCTAAATTTAATTCGCCAGCCGATGAATCCCTTTATGGTTTGGGTTGTCATCCGGAAGATTCCCTTTCAATAAATTACAAAGGCCGTAATCAGGAAATGGCCATCAAATATATGACCGGTGCAATTCCTGTGCTTTTATCGACAAAAGGATATGGGCTTTTTTGGGACAATTACTCGGCTTCCAATTTTTACGGTGCTGAAAATGCAAATACGCAATTCAAATATGAGTCGGAAAGTGGTAATATGGTGGATTATTATTTTATTTACGGTCCGGGGTTCGATAATATTATTGCTTCTTACCGCAATGCTACCGGTAATGCACCTATGTTCCCTAAATGGTCATTTGGTCTTTTCCAATCACAAGACAGATACAAAAGCCAGGCTGAAGTTCTCTCTGTAAAAGATAAATACCGTAATGATAAAATTCCGGTTGACGTGATTGTTCAGGATTGGTTCTATTGGGAACCTAACGTAATTGGCTCGCATGTGATGTGGAAAGAAAGGTATCCTGATCCAAAGGCTATGGTCGATGAATTGCATAAGGCAAATATTCATGCTATGATTTCTATTTGGCCGGTATTTTCAAAAGGAACACCTACCTACAATCAAATGGCTCACTCGGGAGGTATGACCGATATCTTGTGGGACAATGCGATGACGCATATTCTTGATAGTTATTACGATGCTCATAGCGCACAAGCCCGTCAACTATATTGGAAACAGGCAAATGACAGTCTTATAGGACGTTATGGCTGGGATGCATGGTGGGTCGATCAATGTGAACCTGATAATGGAAACAATTTGGATTTAAGAAGAAAAAGTCATTTTGCCATCGGTCGCGGAATTGATTACATGAATACCTATTCATTAATGCACTCTACCGGTTTGTACGATAACTGGAGAAAAGATATTCCGGGTAAACGTGCATTTTTTCTTATTCGTCAGGCATTTGCAGGGCAACAACGAAATGCTGCAACACTTTGGTCATCAGAT
>Ga0209123_1002403_pt1 | contig 15894 bp, 4 predicted proteins | sample BarGraIncu00431A_FD_184500 | JGI IMG/M metagenome (GOLD analysis project Ga0209123, IMG submission 184500) | Arctic peat soil microbial communities from Barrow, Alaska, USA - Barrow Graham LP Incubations 004-31A (SPAdes) (version 2) | ecosystem: Environmental > Terrestrial > Soil > Wetlands >...
AGTATATCCCAAAAGTGAGGATAACCGATTTCCGGTTATTCAACAAACAAGTAAGTATGGACGATGAAGACTCGCCACTTACTGCACCCATTTATGAACTGAGAAAATTAAAACTCAAACACAACCAAAATACTTTCAGCTTTTCATTCGCAGCCATGAGCTATCAGGCACCTGACAAAAATAAATTTTTGTACATGATGGAGGGCGTTGATAAAACCTGGAACCTGGTGGAGGATGGAAGTAATACAGCTTATTACACCAATTTGAGTCCCGGGACGTATACGTTCAGATTAAAAGGTTCCAACAACGATGGACTTTGGAGTAAAGATGAAACGGTTCTTAAAATCAGGATTTTGCCTCCATTCTGGAGATCCTGGTTTGCTCTGCTTCTATATTTTGCGCTTTTTGTCTACTCCATTGTTAAGCTTTTCAAACTTTGGCGAAATTGGTTGAGTCGTGAACACAATGAGCGGTTGAAAGAATATCATATTCAGCAAGAGAAAGATAGCTATTTGTCCAAGATAAACTTTTTCACCAATTTGGCACACGAAATCAGAACTCCGTTAACGTTGATTAAACTGCCTTTGGAGCGCATAATAAGCTCTGGTGATGGTAATTCTGCAACTAAAAGTCTGTTGACAACTATTGATAAAAATTCTGATTATTTGCTCAATCTCATCAATCAGTTACTTGATTTTCGTAAAACAGAGGAGGTTGAGTTTAAACTTCATCTGGTAAACAGCAATATCAATGAATTGACACGTGAATCATTTGTCCGTTTTAAACCATCTGCTCAAATTAAAGGTATAGATTTAGAACTGATTGTACCGGAAGAAGATTTGATATCGGCAGTAGATCCGGATGCTTTTAATAAAATGACCAGCAATTTATTAAGCAATGCACTCAAATATGCCAAGTCAAAAATTGAAATGAAATTACAGGTATTTGACAGTAATTTTAAACTAAGCATATCCGATGATGGAAAAGGTATACTTGATCATGAGCGGAAAAGAATATTTGATGTGTTTTATCAGTCTGATAACAGTGAAAAAGGTACTGGAATAGGTTTAGCTTTTGCCAGGACACTAACTGAAAAGCACGGCGGAATGTTGGATCAAGTCAATAATGAATCCGGTGGATCAATATTCGTCATTTCAATTCCCATTAAATCTGTACAAAAGAATCAGATACCAAATGTTGAATCAGAAATTTTGGATCAGAAACCTACGTTCGTGTCTCAGGAAAAAGAGGTAGTGAGAATAGACCAAAGTGAGAAAAAATCAGTGAATTTGTTACTTGTTGAGGACAATAAGGATTTATTGAAATTGACTGCTGATTATATGCGCGATTATTATCAGGTACATCTGGCCAAAAATGGTAAGGAAGCACTGGATGTGCTGTCCGTTGAAAATATAGACATTGTGGTCAGTGACGTTATGATGTCTGAAATGGATGGATATCAGCTTTGCGAATCCATTAAATCGGATACCCAGTTTTGCCATATTCCCGTTATTTTGCTTACGGCAAAAACAAATGTGGAAGCCAAAATTAAGGGGTTGGAATACGGGTCAGATGCTTATCTGGAAAAACCTTTTTCGCTGGAACATTTGCGTACGCAAATAAACAACCTACTTACCAACCGTCAGCAATTACGTACGCTTTTCGCTTCTTCTCCCTTATTACCAAATACCGAAATTGCGGTATCTTCGAAGGATAAAGAGTTTGTTGAACGTCTGAATGCAGCCATAGAAAGTCATCTTCATGACATTAATTTTCCCATTGATACGCTTTCTGAAATTCTGTTCATGAGCCGTTCAAATTTTTACCGAAAGATTAAAAGTATCTCTGGCATGTCTCCTAATGATTATTTAAAGATGATTCGTCTTAAAAAAGCTGCCGAATTACTTATTAAGCAAGAATTTCGAATAAATGAAGTCTATGAACAGGTTGGATTCAGTTCCTCTTCTTATTTTGCCAAATGCTTTAAAGAACAATTTTCAATTTTGCCGCGTGATTTTGTATTGAACGCAGGACATATTGATACAAAGACTAAAAGACCCTTACGTTTCTAACTAACATGATTTATGAAAAAGATTTCGATTTATTTTTTATTTTTTTTATTAGTAACCAATATTGTTGCCCAATCCAGTATCAAAAGGATTGAAGGTAGTCCATATCCGTTAAGTTCGACACCGGATCGTCTTTATTTAACATCGGAGGATTTTTCCTATTCACAAAAAATAGCTGTTGAGTCACTTCAGGGAATACTGGCTAAAACAAAGCCTGAAATTCTTAGGGATCTATATGGGCATAAGACCTTATTAAAAGCTCAGGATTATACCATTAATGAAACCTATTTAAATAATTTTTCCGGATTACTTGGTAAATATTCAAGCAGATTGGCTGGTTATATTCTATGTACCGCTAAAGAAAGTTCAGTTAATGTGGCTATTTCTTTGTCCGGTATACTCAATGCAGTTGCTATTCCAGCCGATATCGAAGCAACAGCCAAAGCAGCCGGTTTAACGATGCTTTTGGATGTTAGAGGTAAAGATGAGTCCTGGATGTATGATAATTATGGGACCCAATTTAGTAAAGCCATTGCTTCCTACCAGAATTGTTCAGATGACAGAGCCCTATATTTAGGAGATTACAGCACCTTTGCCGGTGCTATGCAGTTTTGGAGTGAATCTCCAACAAGTGTACTTTCCAATAGTGTTTTTAATACATTGAATGACCATGGCGCTGTTCTTGGATGGGGTCCGAGTGAAGGTAATACGGTTGAAGCATTATCTAAAAAGTCATTGGTTATTCACCCGGCTGATTGGGCTCCAAATCTTTCAACCCTAACGAACATTCCTGTTGAAAAATTTGAACAAAAAGAACCAGCCACTCCATTTAAGGTTGTTGAAAATGTTCATACCGTTTGTTTTGTGATGTCAGATGGAGATAATGTTCAGTGGTTGCTTGGAGCTTCCGACAATAAAAACACATGGGCAAATCCAAACCGAGGTTATATGAATGTTGGATGGACCATTTCACCTGCATTGTCTGAACTAGCACCACCTATGTATAAAAAATACGTTGATAATACGCTGTCTTCTGTTGATGGAAGAAATTATCTGATAGCCGCACCATCAGGCAGGGGCTATTTTAATCCCGGAGTCTTTCCTGATTTAGCAGCTGAATGTGTTCTTCAGAATAAATACATGAAGAAAGCAGATCTACGCATTGCCAATATCATTGATGTAGATAACAGTCCAAGAAATATTCAACCTTATCTGAGTCAAAGCAATATTGATGCCCTTTTTTACTACAATTATTCGAACTATGCAGGACTGAGTGGTACTCTAAACTGGTATAGAAATAAACCTTCCATTGCTGGAAAATATACCTTATGGACTGGTGCCACAGGGCTTATAAATGATATGTTGCCAACTTCTTTGGCCGAAAAACTAAATTCATTGCCCACCAATATAAAATCACAATCCAGTTACAGTTTAATACCTGTGATCGTTTGGTCAAACGATGTTGAAGCTGTACTCAAATGTATTGGACTGTTGGGGCCTAATGTCCGTGTTGTTGCACCGGACGAATTCGTATGGTTGCTTCGAAAAAATCTCAAGAATTTGCCTGTAGGTACTGGTAATGGTTTAAAAGGAGAATACTATACTGGAATCAATTTTGATACTTTCAAATATTCAAAAATTGACAGAGCGGTCGATTTTGATTGGGGAACAGGATCTCCTGATACAAGTACTCTTGGATCAGATGCTTTTTCTATTCGCTGGTCCGGACAAATTCAACCTTTGTATTCAGAAACATATACTTTTTATGCAACTGTTGACGGTGGTGCTAAACTGACAGTTAATGGTACTGTTCTTTTTGATGCACTGTCAATGGAAGGTGTAAATACCCAAAGCGGAACCATTACGCTGACAGCTGGTCAGAAGTACGACATTAGTCTTGACTATGCTGAACAATCCGGTAATGCATCTTGCAATCTGGAATGGTCAAGTCTTACAGAATTGCGTCAGATAGTACCCAAAATCCAGTTGTATACCGAACCAATTAGAGGAGCGTCTAGTACTGGTGTCGTGACAACTTATGCGGATGCTGATTTTGGTGGTTTTTTCGCTGGTTTGAAAATTGGGGACTATACACTCGCTGATTTGAAATGTTTTGGTATTTATGACAAAGACATTGCTTCCTTAAAAGTGGGAATGGGCTTTAAGGTTGTACTCTATGATGAGGATAATTTTAGTGGACAATCCATTGAAATAACTTCAGACAATGCCAATTTAGGTGATTGGATCGATAAAACCTCCTCCATAAAAGTAAAGGCCAATGGTGATCCGAATCTGGAAGGCCTTTATTTCTTACAGAACAGAGCAAGCGGATTAAATCTGGATATTGCCGGGGGAGTTAGTGGTACTAGTGATGGAGCCTATGCTCAGCAGTTTACAGTTGCAACAACACTCAATCAACAATTCAAACTCACCCATCTGGGTGACGGCTGCTATTCCATTTTAGCGATGCACAGTAATAAAGCACTTGATGTGACCACACATAGCAAATCCAGTGGTATCGGTCTTCAACAATGGACCTATTATAAATCAGACAACCAACAATTTATATTAATTCCAACGGGTGACGGATATTATAAAATGGTAGCAAAGCATAGTGGTAAAATTATTGAAGCGGTCAGCGTAAATCTGGAAGCCAGAATCAGACAATGGAGTGATGCCGGTCAAACCAGGGGACAATGGCAACTGAATGCTGTGCCTCCCTTGTCAAATGGGAGTGGAGATGGACTTGATGCAGCCTATTACAATGGTACAAATTTTACGACATTCAGACACGCTCAAATAGATACCACCCTCAATTTCAACTGGGGTACAGTTGCACCGAATGCCTATGTGGGAGCAGATAATTATTCGGTTAAATGGACAGGTAAGATTCAGCCACGTACTACAAGTAAGTATACTTTTTATATCAATAGTGACAATGGCAGACGGTTATATATAAACAACCAACTGATCATTGACAAATGGATCAGTGATTATGGTATAGAATATTCAGGCACTATTGATTTGGTAAAAGGCCAGTTTTATCCCATTGAATTGGATTATTTCGAAGAAGCAGGAGGTGCCAGTTGTATCTTTGAATGGTCTAGTTCGGAACAACCTAGAGAAGTCGTACCAAAAAGCCAGCTATATTCAGCATCTAATGGTATTGATAAAACCGAATATTCAGATATGGATGTAAAAATTTTCCCGATACCGGTCACCAATAAAATGATGAATATTGAAATAACAGGTTTAAATGAATTGGAGGATTCTATATTAACTATTTATAATCTGATAGGTAGGCCTGTTTTACAAAAACAAATTCATCAATCGGATAAAATAGATTTAAAACCACTTCCTGCCGGTTCATATATTGTTTCTGTTCAAAATAATAACTTTAGAGTGAATAAAAACATTTTGGTTCTTTAATTAAGTCTATACTTTTATCTTATAATTTATTCGAATGAAAAGATTTTTTTTAGGTATTTTATTTTGTTGCATACTTTCAGGTTTGACTGCTACGAATATTAAAAGAATTGCAGGAAGTCCATTTCCCTTTTCTACTGCACCTGACCGACTTTATCTGACATCTGAAAATTATACCTATTCACAAAAAATTACGTTGCAATCACTTCAGGGTATTTTGGCTAAAACCAAACCTGAAATCCTGCGGGACGTACATGGACACAAAGCCGTGGTGGCCAAAGAAGGAATTACTTTCGACCAAACATACTATACCAATTTTTCAGGTTTGCTTACTCATTTTGCAGATCGATTGGACGGTTATATACTTTGTACAGCCAATGAAAGTTCAGTCAATGTGGCCATGTCTCTAGCTGGGCCACTAAACGCAGTGGCCGTTCCAGCAGATATTGAAGCAACGGCAAAAGCAGCAGGGTTGACGATGATTTTGGATGTTCGGGGTATGGAGGAAAGCGATATTTTAGATAATCCTCTGTATGAATCAAAATTCAGCAAAAATATTGCTTCGTACCAGAATTGTACGGACGATCGGGCTTTGTTTCTGGGTGATTTTTCAGTATTTACGAATGCTTTTCAATTTTGGGATTCCGATGCAAACGGAGCTTTGTCAACTGCTGCCTTTGCCCGAATGAATGAAGGAGGTGCTATTTTCGGATATGTACCTTCTGAATACAATACGGTCGATCAACTTTCAAAAAAATCATTGGTATTGCATCCTTCCGACTTTAGTCCCAATTTTTCCACACTTTGCAACATTCCAACACTTTTACCCAAACAAAAGGATCCAATCAAAAGATTTGAAGTAGTACCCAATGTACACACCGTTTGTTTTGTCATGTCAGATGGCGATAATATGCAATGGCTGTCGGGTGCTTCAGACGATGCCAATACATGGGCTGATCTGGATCGTGCAAGGCTTAATCTGGGTTGGACCATTTCCCCTGCTTTTGCCGAAATTGCCCCAATCATGTATAAAAAATATCTTCAGAATGCTTTAACAACAAAGGATGGAAGAAATGTTTTGGTCGCTGGTCCTTCAGGTCGTGGTTATTTTTTCCCCAGTGACTTCCCAACGCTTGCCAATGAATGTAAGTTATTGAATATGTACATGAAAAAGGCAGATTTGGGTATTGTTAATATTCTGGATGTCGATGTTGCTGCACACAATCCAACGGAATATTTAAAACAAAGCAATATTGATGCCTTGTTTTATTATACCTATGGTTCCAATTATCGAGGGATGAACGGTGCAATCAGTTGGTATAAGGATAAACCATCTATTGGAGGTCGGTATACGTTGTGGGAAACGTTGTCAACACCTGAATATTTGGCTGGACTTTTGAATAATTCGTCTACCAACGTTAATCTTCCGGATGGTTATAGTTTGGTACCTGTTCATGTCTGGTCCAGAAAAGTCGATGATGTTTTGGACTGCATTAAACGGTTGGGACCCAATGTCCGCGTGGTAGCTCCGGATGAATTTGTATGGTTGATTCGTAAAAATATTAAAAAAGTTCCTCTTGGAAATGGGTTGGGTTTAAAAGGAGAATACTTCAGTGGAAGTAATTTCGATGTGTTAAAGTATTCAGAGACAAACAGCAAAATAAACTTTGACTGGGAAACGGAATCACCCAATAAAACCCTTTTGGGAACAGACCAATTTTCAGTACGCTGGTCAGGCCAGATACAGCCTGTTTATACAAATACCTATAACTTCTATGTTACAGCCGACGATGGTGTAAAGTTAACCATCAACGGAACGGTTTTGATTGACGCACTTACTAACACTGGTGATACCATTACCAGAAGCGGAACGATTGCGCTTATTTCCGGTCAAAAATACGACATCCAGTTGGAGTATGCAGAAAAAACCGGAGAATCATCTTGTTGCCTGGAATGGGAAAGTCCTTCTCAATTGCGTCAACCGGTTCCTATGACACAATTGTATAGTAGAAGCATTCCATCAACAGGTCTGGTAACCGCTTACTCAGATGCCGACTTTGGTGGTTTTTCAAGTGAACTTTTGGTTGGTGAATATACGCTCTCAGACCTGAATAATTTAGGCATTTATGACAAAGACATAGCCTCTTTGAAAGTTACAAATGGTTTTAAGGTGATTCTGTACGAAGAAGATAATTTTGGTGGACAATCCATGGAATTAACCTCGGATAATACAAATCTGGCTGATTGGGCAGATAAGGCATCCTCTCTAAAAGTTAAGACCAATGGCGACCCGAATCTGGAAGGAATTTATTTCCTGCAAAACAGGAGCAGCAGTTTCAATATGGATGTACCCGGCGGAGTCACAGGCGTAGCCGAAGGACTTATAATTCAACAATGGACTGTTACAACGAATCTCAATCAACAGTTCAAGCTGACCCACTTGGGTGATGGTTGCTATTCCATTCAGCCTATGCATAGCCTAAAATCCTTGGATATCACCGGCTTCAGTAAACTGAACGGTGCCAGTGTCCAACAATGGACATATTATGGATCGAGCAACCAACGATTCATACTGATTCCTACTGGTGATGGCTATTATAAAATCATGTCTGAGAATAGTGGTAAAATCATTGAAGTCATTAGCAATTCACTGGAATCCAAGACCAGACAGTTGACGGATGCCAACCAAACCAGGGGACAATGGAAACTGAACGCTGTACCTAAACTGGAAAATGGTACAGGAAACGGGCTTGATGCATCTTATTACAATGGTATGGATTTTACGACATTAAGACACGCTCAAATAGATACCACCATCAATTTCAACTGGGGAACAGCTGCACCCAATGCTTATGTGGGAGCAGATAATTTTTCTGTAAAATGGACAGGAAGAATACAACCACGTACAACAGGCACGTACACTTTTTATATAAATAGTGATAACGGAAGACGCCTTTATATCAACAACCAACTGATCATTGACAAATGGATTAGTGATTACGATATCGAATATTCCGGTACCATCAATTTGGTTAAAGGACAATATTACGATATCGAACTGGATTATTTCGAAGATGCCGGAGGAGCCAGTTGCATATTTGAATGGTTTAGTTCCTCTCAACCCAGAGAAGTTGTTCCAAAAAGTCAACTATATTCAAAAACCAATGGAGTTGATAAAAACAATTATTCCCAAGCGGATGTAAAAATTTATCCCATTCCTGTAACCAACAAAACAATGAATGTTGTGTTAACCGGATTGAATGAATACGAAAAAACCACTTTGACCATTTTTGACCTTGTTGGTAAACCTTTGATTCATCAACAGTTGACTGATGCCGGAATAGTGGATTTGAAATCAATTCCTGCAGGAGCCTATATAGTGAATGTCAGTAGCAAAAACATGAATATTAACAATCGCATTGTGGTGGAGTGATCCATTTTAAATGATCGAAATATAAATTAAAAGCACGATGAAACTTAAATATTTTTTTATTGGTCTAGCCTTATTAACACTTCTACCTCTTTCATTAAAGGCAGAATGGGCTCCTAAATATACGCCTATTTATACCAAATGGTCAAGTGGACTTTCTTTATCAAATCCATTGCCTGAATATCCCAGACCTCAAATGATCCGAACAGACTGGCAAAGTTTAAACGGCAGATGGGAATTCAAAAGCGGTGTGGCAAATGAAGCCGTTCCTCATGCTCAAACATTGGCAGGAAAAATTGTTGTACCTTTTTGCATTGAATCAACACTTTCAGGGGTTGTGAAACATTACGACAGGGTATGGTATCGTCGCACTTTTACAGTTCCGGAAGCCTGGTCAGGAAAACGCATCATTCTGCATTTTGGAGCCATTGATTGGGAATCCGAGATATACATTAACGGAACAAGCATGGGCATCCATAAAGGTGGTTATGATGCTTTTAGTTACGATGTAACAGATCAGTTATCCGGTTCAGGTGATCAAGAACTGATTGTACGGGTTTACGATCCAACCCGGGATTATGGACAACCCAGGGGAAAGCAAACAACTGCACCTTCCGGAGCCATGTATACCTGTGTAACCGGAATCTGGCAAACAGTCTGGATGGAACCAGTGGCTGCAAAAAATATTACGAGCCTCAAATTGATCCCGGATATTGACAAAGGTCTAATCAATATAACTGTAAATACAGCCGATTCTACCGGACTCACTGTGACAGCAATTGCAAAAGACGGAGAAACCGTAATTGGTACTGTAACAAATAAACTTAATACACTTTTTTCCATTTTAATACCATCAGCCAAACTTTGGACTCCCGAAAGTCCTTTTCTATACGACCTTACGGTTGTTGTAAAAAATGGTGAAACAACCGTAGATTCTGTTACTAGCTATTTTGGAATGAGAAAAATATCACGGGATAATAATAAAATATTGCTTAACAATAAGTTCGTATTTCAAATGGGCCCATTGGATCAAGGTTTCTGGCCGGAAGGAATCTATACGGCACCGACCGATGATGCGTTGAAGTCCGATATTGAACAGACCAAAGCCTTGGGTTTCAACATGACACGCAAGCACATCAAGGTAGAACCTCAGCGTTGGTATTATTGGGCGGATAAATTGGGCCTTATGGTTTGGCAGGACATGCCTTCAGCCAATTCATACGATACTCCTGCAGGTGTAACGACTGATCAGGCTGCACATGAACTGGAAATGAGACGAATGATCGCCAATCACATCAACAGCCCTTCCATTATTATGTGGGTGATGTTTAACGAAGGTTGCGGACAATTCGATACCAAAGGTCGGGTCGATTTGGCGTACTCATTAGATCCCTCGCGTTTGGTCGATCAGGGTAGTGGTGGCCAGGTTGCTACTCCCACCAGTGCGGGCGATGTAATTGATGCACACCGATATCCGGATCCTTTGTGTGAAACTCAGCCCAATCAGGCTTCAGTGAGTGGCGAATATGGTGGTATTTTCTATAAAGTTTCCAGTCATCAATGGGGAGCCCCCACCACGTATTCCAGTCATGCTCAAACCAGTGCCGAATTGCTTTCGATGTATTCCAGTTTAGCCGATCAGGTAATCTATTTAAAAACAAAGAACAGCTTATGTGCTGCTGTCTATACGCAGTTAACGGATGTTGAAGAAGAAATAAATGGACTTTTGACGTACGACCGCATACTTAAAGCCGATGTGAGTAAATTCAGAGCGATTAATGAGCGAATCATCAACCAGAATTTAACTGCCACTGTAGAGGTGCTTCCAACCTCTCAAAAAACAGGATTGTCCTGGAAATACACGACCACTCAACCTGGAACCAATTGGTATAAATCCAGTTACGATGTCTCAGCCTGGAGCACCGGATTGGCTGGTTTTGGAGCCGGTAATCCTCCCGGGGCTGTTGTAAGAACTGCCTGGAGTACCGATAATATTTGGGTGCGCAGGCAATTCACCCTTACAGATCTGAATAAGGACGAACTCCCCAAGCTCGCTTTTATGCTTCATCACGATGAAGATTGTGAAATCTATCTGAATGGCGTTTTGGCCGGGTCAGCCGGTGGCTTTACATCCAGTTACGGCATCATTTCCATGAATAAAGAAGGTCGAAATGCTTTGGTCTTGAATGGTGTAAATACCATTGCCATACATTGTCTTCAAAGCGGTGGTGGTCAATACATTGATGCAGGCATTGTGAAGTTGGTCATGTCCGGTGATACGACTTCCGCATTAAATTTAAAACCACTTAATAATGCGACTAACCTGAGTATTACTCAGACTTTTTCCTGGCATCCGGGAGCTTTTTCCACGTCCCATAAGATTTATCTGGGGACAAACTCAACTTTAACGGAGACTGATTTATTGGCCGTTCAAACAGATACTTTTAGTGTTGTATCGAATCTACAGGAAGGAACCACTTATTATTGGAGAATTGATGAAGTGACTGATGGAGGTATAAAAACCGGTTATGTGTGGACTTTTAAGACTAAAGCAAGTGCAGGAATAAAAGAAACTGCCATAAATTCCTGCAAATTATACCCCAATCCACTTCGAAAAGGAAATAAACTGACTGTAGAGATTGGCTCTGAGGCTGATACATTTGAAAATATTGGTATTTGGTCTACTAAAGGAATACAAATTTTCAAGCAACCAATAAATGGTCAGCAAAAAATTTCTTTGGATTTAAGTACCCTTAATGTCGATTCTGGCGTTTATTATATCCGTGCAGAAAAGAATGGCAGGTATAGTATACCACAGAAATTAGTTCTTTTATAGTTATTGAAAAAAGAAATAGTGGAAACAGGCGGGTTCAAGTGAAATCATGCCTGTTTCGCCTTTTAGGTGAAGTGGATGTTTTTAAGTAGTTGAATCTATCATGAAAAAGTTTTTTAGAGGTTTCTGGCTTCTGTTTTTTTTGCTATTTTATGGCATAAACACTGTTTGTGCTAAAAAAAGTACCAGTTCGATGGTCAATCTTTTTATCGGAACATCCGGCGATAATGGACAGGTAGACCCTGGGGCTACAGTACCTTTTGGCATGGTGAGGGTTTGTCCCGACTCCGATCCCCGAAGTCATGCCGGTTATGATTTTAGTGTAACAAAAATTTCAGGTATTTCTATGAACCGTCTTTCCGGCGTCGGATGCAGTGGGTCCGGTGGAAACCTGAGCATCAAACCCGCACAACCGAATTTTGATCTTCACATCCTTAAAAAAACAGAGCTGGCAGTTCCCGGATATTACGAAACCACTTTCAACAACGACGTAAAAGTTGAACTGACAGCAACAAAGAACATTGCATTGGAGCGATATACTTTTCCAAAAGGAATAGAAGCGTTGTTCACGATCAATTTTGGATCTTCTTTTGAACGGCTGATTTCTGAAAATCATACTGTGACTCCATCCGGAGAGGTTGAAGGTCAGGTGGTTTCAGCAAATGTGTGCGGTCGTGGTCGTTACAGCTTGTTCTTTAACTTGAAGGCCAATCGTCCTTTTTCAATAAAATCGGATGCTGAAGGTAAAATGGTTTTGGTTTTTGACCCAACAAATTCAGCACCCGTTGAAATCAGATTAGCAGTTTCATCCGTCAGTCAATCAGCTGCAAACAAGGAAAACCAACTCGCAAAAACTCAGAATTTCAATCAGCTGAAGGCTAAAGCAGCCAGTTTGTGGGGAAAAAAACTCTCCCGAATTAAGGTCAAAGGTACAACCAATGACCTGACTATTTTTTATACCTCCCTTTATCGTGTATACCTGAGCCCGGCTGATGTAACTTCTTTTGACGGAAAGTATCTGGGAACAGACGGTTTAGTACATGATGCCAAGGATTTTACATATTACAGTTCCTGGTCGCTTTGGGACACTTACCGGACAAAATTTCCTTTGCTGGCATTGATGGAACCAACTGCAATGAGTGACATGTCTCAATCGCTGGTGAGTCTTTATCAAACCGGTAAGCAAAACTGGTCAACAGATTCAGAAGCCACTCCAACGGTGCGCACCGAACATGCCGTCATTCTTTTATTAGATGCCTATAGAAAGGGAATAAAAAACATTGACTTTCGAACCTGTTACCCACAATTATGTCAGGAAGCCAACGATTTATTGATGGGTACACCCGATCAGAAATTGGAATCCGCTTGTGATTTATGGGCTTTATCGGAGATTTCAACCATCCTGAATGAAAAAGAAAATGCCGTAAAATACAAAATGCTGGCTGAAAATCTTTTCGAATCAACCTGGAAAAAAGAATTCATGACCATTGACCCGACCTATACCAATATGCGGAACAATGGATTGTATCAGGGCTCCCGTTGGCAATACCGCTGGGCAGCCCCTCAATATCTGGATAAAATGATCCAATGGACAGGAGGGAAGGAACAGCTAAAGACCCAATTGACCGAATTTTTCGACGAACATTTATACAATCAGGGCAATGAACCTGATATTCACGTGCCGTATATTTTTAACCGATTGGGTTCGCCTGAAAAGACTCAGACTCTTGTACGTGAATTGCTTAGCGAAGAAATCATTCACAAATACGGTGGGAGCGGAGAATATCCAAAACCTTACATAGGGCGCGCCTATAAAAACAGTCCCGAGGGATACAATCCTGAAATGGACGAAGACGACGGTACAATGGGTGCATGGTATGTTTTCAGTGCCATGGGCTTTTATCCAATGGTGGTGGGTGAACCGGAATATGAGTTGACCTCTCCTTTGTTCGATCGTATTGTGATACAACTGGAAAACGGAAACTCGTTTAGGATTAAAACAAAAAACAGAAAAAAGCCATCGGATCCCATTAAAACCATAAAACTTGATGGGAAAGAATATTATTCCTTTCAGTTAAAGCATGAGAATGTATTAAAAGGTGGAATACTGGAGTTTTTATATTAGTGATTTCTTTCAATGTCAATATTCAATATGATTATGGCAAATAACAAAGCAGACGCATTCTATTATATTCCTATTTTTGTACAAATCTATAATTTATCAAACATGAAAAAACTATTGCTATTGCTGATGATAGGTTTATTCTGCCATCAGCTGATTGATGCACAGCCTCCTAAGAAAATGGCACCTTACGACATCACAAAAGACAAGTTGCTTTACACTGTAGGCTATGCTCATCTTGACACAGAATGGAATTGGGAATATCCGACGACCATCAATGAGTACATCCTCAATACCATGGTGGAAAATTTCAAATTGTTTGAAAAGTATCCAGACTATGTTTTCAACTTTACAGGTTCACGTCGTTACAACATGATGAAGGAATATTATCCTGAATTGTTTAAAAAAGTGGGGCAATATGTGAAAGAAGGTCGGTGGAGTGTATCCGGTTCATCCGTTGATGAAGGAGAAGTCAATATTTCATCCTCTGAATCCTTGATTCGCCAGATACTTTATGGCAACAACTTTTTCCGTAAGGAGTTTGGCAAAGAAAGCGTGGATTACATGCTTCCCGACTGTTTTGGCTTTTTATGCAATCTGCCAACAGTCTTTAATTATTGCGGACTTTTAGGTTTTTCCACTCAAAAGCTGACCTGGCGTGCTGCTGTTGGTGTACCTTTTAATGTAGGTGTTTGGAATGGCCCCGATGGAAAAGGAATTATTGCAGCCTTGAATGCTGAAAGCTATGGTGGCGAAATAGAGACCCGTCTGGATAAAAGCAAACATTGGAATGATCGTATCAACAGCAATCAGAAACTAACCGGTTTTGCCTTCGATTACCGTTATTACGGAGTTGGAGATCAAGGCGGGGGTTGTCGCGAAAACGATGTTAAAAGAGCAGAAGGCAGTTTGAAAAACAATGACAGTGACTTTAGAGTGCTGTTGTCTTCATCCGATCAGATGTACAAAGACATTACACCGGATATTCGCAAAAAATTGCCAACCTATTCAGGTGATTTGTTATTGATTGAACACAGTGCAGGTTCAATGACCTCTCAGGCTTATATGAAACGCATGAACAGAAAGAACGAGTTGTTGGCTCAATCTGCTGAACAAGTTTCTGCTATAGCAGACTGGATGGGTGTTGCAAACTATCCGATGCAAAAAATCAACAAATCCTGGGATTTGGTTTTGGGCAGTCAATTTCATGATATCCTTCCAGGAACAAGTACTCCAAGAGCGTATCAATTTGCCTGGAACGACGAATTCATTGCCGCCAATGGTTTTGCTGAAGCTTTAGAACATGGTACAAGTGCCATTGTAAGTAAAATGAACACCAATGCCCAGGGAAAATCGGTTGTTGTTTACAATTCAGTTGCCAAAAATCGCGAAGATGTTGTAACAGCTGAACTTGAATACGATGTGTTGCCATCAGCAGTTGCTGTCTTTGACAAAAATGGTAAAGAAGTTCCTTCTCAAATAGCAGTCCGTTCCGGAAATAAACTGACCGTCTTATTTTTGGCTCAGATTCCTTCAGCCGGTATGGCCGTTTACGATGTTCGCGAAGCAAATAGTGCTTTGGCTGCAAGCAAAGAGCTCAAAGCCACCGACCGCTCTCTTGAAAATAACTTCTACAAAGTTAAATTTGCTGATAATGGTGACATTCTGAGCATATATGACAAGAAAGCCTCTAAAGAATTGCTGGCCAAACCTGCCAGACTTGAATTCCAACACGAACATCCGGACCAATGGCCGGCATGGAATATGGACTGGAATGACCGTAAGAATCCACCGATCGGCTTCATGGATCAGAGTGCAGAACTGAAAGTTGTAGAACAAGGCGATGTACGCGTTACCTTGCAAGTGAAACGCAAAGGCATGAATTCCGAAATCGTTCAATTGTACAGCCTTTCTACAGGAGATGCAGGTAAACGTTTGGAAGTGAACAATAAAATAGACTGGCAATCGCGTGAAGTCAGCTTGAAAGCAGCATTCCCACTGGCTGTTTCCAACG
>Ga0209123_1002405_pt1 | contig 15892 bp, 15 predicted proteins | sample BarGraIncu00431A_FD_184500 | JGI IMG/M metagenome (GOLD analysis project Ga0209123, IMG submission 184500) | Arctic peat soil microbial communities from Barrow, Alaska, USA - Barrow Graham LP Incubations 004-31A (SPAdes) (version 2) | ecosystem: Environmental > Terrestrial > Soil > Wetlands >...
TCCAGAGAATGAGCGGGGAGCCGGCTTCGCGCCCCCCCGTGGGCCGGTGCTGGTCGAATTTCCTCAAGTCCATGCCCAAGGGCAGCACGCGGCTTTTTGCCGCGATACCCTGCACGCTCGCCGCCTCGCTGGGAGCGGGAAATCCCCGCAGAAAATCGGGCAGCGCACCAAGAAAAGCCTCTTTATGGTAGTTGGAGTTGAAGAGAACCGCATCGGCTGCCAGGGCGCTGGCGTAATTAATGAAGGCATAATGCAGGTCGCGTTGGGAACCGGGGTCGCTATCTCCCGGGGACCAGGGATAGGTGAGCTGATTTTCGTGGAAATAAAGGGCGCAGGGACAACTGCTGCTCGCACCCCGGGTAAGAGCCAGGAAGGTCGTGAGGTCAAGCATGTCGGTGGCGAGGATCAGGTCGGGAGGCGCCGAGGCAAGGAACCGGGAGGCGAGCGTGACGGCGCCGCCGTGCATGCGCCACTTCCAGTGGCGCCCGGGAAGGGTCAATAGTTCCAGTTGGTGGCGACTGTGGGAGGCGTACTCATGAGCCCAGGCGGCGTGCGAGCCGGTGCAGTAGGGCTCCAGGATGGTGATCCGCATGCAAACTTCCTTTTTCCGCGCAGGCGGATCAGAACATGAAACGTCGCATGCTGATGTTCAGGAGGATCCCCACCCCGACCATTGAGGTGACCATGGAGGTCCCGCCGTAGGAGAAAAAGGGGAGCGGCACCCCGACGACCGGGAAAAGGCCGATCACCATCCCCATGTTGATGACGATATGCCAGAAAAGCATGGCCGAAACCCCGACCGCGAGGAGCGCGCCGAAACGGTCGTTGCAGCGCCGGGCAATCCCGAGTCCCCAGAAGATCAGGAACAGGTAGAGGGTAACCATGACCAGGCACCCGACGAAGCCCCACTCCTCGGCGAAGACCGAGAAGGCGAAGTCGGTGTGCTGCTCCGGCAGAAAGCGGAGCTGCGACTGGGTCCCGTGCATGAACCCCTTGCCGAAGGTGGCGCCCGAGCCGACCGCGATCTTACTCTGGATGATGTGGTAGCCGCTTCCCTGGGGGTCCAGGTCGGGATTGAGGAAGTTGTAGATGCGGTCCTTCTGGTAGTCGTGCAGGGCAAAGCGCCAGCCGCAATAGACCAGCGGAATAGCCGCCGCGCAGAGGGTTGCCAGGGTAGACCAGCGCACTCCGACAAAAAGCAGCATGGTCCCGGCGATGAGCGAGACCAGGATGGCGGTCCCCAGGTCGGGCTGCTTCATGATGAGCAGCGCCGGGGTTCCCAGGAGGAGCAGCGGATAGGCCAGGTCCTTCAGGGTGAGACCCTGGAAGTTCGGGTAGCGGCTGAAGAAGCGGGCGAAGGTCATGATGATGACGATCTTCATCGGCTCGGACGGCTGGATGGTGAAAAAGCCGAGGTGAATCCAGCGGGTCGCTCCCATGGAGGTCTTTCCCACCAAAAGTACCAGCACCAGAAGGAACAGCACCGCGCCGTAGAGCCAGTAGGCGAAGTCCTCCAGCATATGGTAATCAAGGCTGCAGACCGTCAGGCAAAGGAGGAGGCCGGCTGCGGTCCAGTAGATCTGCTTCAGGAAATAAGGGGTGCCGGCCGCGGGGTAGGAGGACGAGGCACTGTATATGTTCACCACGCCGAACCCGGTGATGAGCAGCACCAGCGCCAGGAGCGTCCAGTCAAAGTTGGTGAAGAGCCTTCTGTCAAACATGCGGACCCCAAAAATGGATTTATTGTCGGTTTTCGTCTCTCAAGCGCTTTATCTGGTAGCTTCCGGGCTTGAGGGGCGGCGTTTAGTCGAAGAAGTTGGTTTCCCCCTCCCTAGCCCTCCCCCTCCGGGCTTGTCCGCCGAAGCGCTTCGCGCGAAGGAGGGAGAGGGGACTTTCGGACCGTCACTATCACCCTAAAAACCGGATCACGTAGCAGCTATGCACCGGAGAGGCAACTTTCGGATTCACGTCCCCTCCCCTTGAGGGAGAGGCAACTTTCGGACTCACGTCCCCTCCCCTTCGCGGGGAGGGCCTGTCCGCCGTAGCCTTGGCAAAGGAGGGACAGGTGGGGATGGGGATGAGCCGTCGTCTGCGCTTCGACTCCGCTCAGCGAACGCCTGCTCCCTGAGCGGAGTCGAAGGGCAACATGACCTGATGTTTCAGAGAAGCCATCCGACGACATAAGCTGGACGGGGAACCACGAGCCTGCCTACCCTTGCATTTTCCCGAGTTTGGGCAGCCTTACTCCGTCTCATCCGGTGCCGCCCCCCCCGGGCCTGCGTTGGCACCCGCCGGCGCGCCTGCTCCTCCCGCGCCGTCTCCCGACTCGTCACCCTGCCCGTTTCTTCGGGCGACCGGCTTCTTGATGACACCTTTGCCCTCGAAGTAGGCACGGAAAAGTTTCCCCGCGATCGGGGCAGCGGCGGAGCCGCCGTGCTCGGCGTGCTCGACGATGACGGCGATGGCGATCTCGGGCTTCTCATAAGGGGCGAAGGCCACGAAAAGGGCGTGGTCCCTGAACTGGTACGGCACCTGCCCCTTGCTGTCGCGCAGCTTCACCACCTGCGCCGAGCCGGTCTTGCCGGCCACCTTCACCTCGGAGAGCCTCGCCATGGCGCCGGTGCCGTGCGGCTCGTTGACGACCGCGAAGAGCCCGTCCTTCACCAGGCGGTAGTTCTCGGGCTTGATCCCGGTCCTGCCGGTGACCTGGGGCGGAAACTCCTTGAGCGACTTGCCATCCGAGTCGATGATCCGCTTCACCAGGTGCGGCTGGTACACCGTCCCCTCGTTGGCGACGGTCGCGATCATGGAGGCGAGCTGCACCGGGGTCGTCAGCACGTACCCCTGGCCGATGCCGACCGAGAGGGTCTCGCCCTGATACCATTTTTTGCCGTAGCGCTTGAGCTTCCAGTCCTCGCTCGGTATCACCCCGCCCTTCTCGTTGTCAAGGCCTATGCCAAGCGGCGCGCCCAGACCGAAGAGCTTGGCGTACTTGGCGATCCGGTTCACCCCGAGCCGCTCGGCAAGCTTGTAGAAGTAGACGTCGCACGACTCCCTGAGGGCCTTTTTCAACTCGACGTGGCCGTGCCCCTTCTTGTCCCAGCATTTGAAGGTGGAGTTGCCGAATTTGTAATAGCCCGGGCACTCGATGCCCGTGTGGGCGTCCACCAGCCCCTCCTCGAGACCAGCCAGAGCCGTGATGATCTTGAAGGTGGAACCCGGGGGATACATCCCCTTCAGCGCCTTATTCTCCAGCGGATGCCGCGGGTCGTCCAGGTAGGCCTTCCACTTGTCCTGCGGCAGCCGACCGGTGAAAAGCGCGGGGTCGAACCCGGGGTTGCTGGCGAAGGCAAGCACCTCGCCGGTGTTCACGTCCATCACCACCGCGGCCCCCGCCCGGTCGCCGAAAGCCTGCTCCGCCACCTTCTGCATCTGAAGGTCAATGGTGAGGACGACGGAGTTCCCGACGTTGGAATTGGTTTCCTCGACGGTGCGCAGGAACCTGCCGCGCGCGTCCACCTCGATCTGGCGCCCTCCATCGATGCCGTGCAGGAAATTCTCCCAGCTCTTCTCGATGCCGCTCTTGCCGGTGTAGTCGCCGGCGTTGTAATCCTTGTAGCGCTCGGCCCCCAACTCGTCCTCGGAAATCTCCCCGAGGTACCCGAGCAGATGCGAGGCGAGCTCACCGTTGGGGTAGGCCCGGACCGGCTTCATCTCGATATTCACACCGGAGAGGGAGAGGCGGTTTTCCTCCAGGAACTCCATCTGGTCCCGGGTGATACCGGAGGCGACTACCAGCGGGTAGTACTTCGCCCTCCCCTGCCCCTTGTCCCATTTTTCCTGGATATCCTTGCTGTCGAGCTTCAGGAAGCGGGAGAGGTTGCCGACCAGCTTATCCTTGTCCTTGACGTCCTTCGGGATGACCGCGACGGAGAAGGAGGGGGTGTTGGAGACCAGCACCTTCCCGTTACGGTCCAGGATAGCGCCGCGCGGCGCCGCCACCGGAACGAAGCGGAGCCGGTTACTCTCGGACTGGTCCAGCAGATTATCGGTATCAATCACCTGCAGATACCAGAGCCGGGCGAGCAGCAGGAAGAACATGACGAAGGCGCCGACCGAGAGCCAGACGATCCTGCGCGACCCGTCCCCTTCGGGGATGATATTTTGGGCTTTCATCGCGCTTCCTCACTGGTAGGAAGCTGGAAGCTGAAGAAGAGCGAGGCGACCAGCGCATTCACCAGCGCCTGCGGAATCAAGGCCGGCAGCAGCGTGGCGTAGACTCCCTTGGAGACGGAAAAGATAACCAGCATTAATAGATTCAAAAGGGCACTCACGATAGTCGCCAGAAACACCACCAGCACCAGGAGGGCGCGGTTATCCGTGTAGAGGCGGTCCGCCACTTCGGAGAGTAGCGTATAGATGCAGAGGTAGGAGAAGGCATGCAGGCCGAGGTAGATGCCGCAGAAGCTGTCCTGAAGGATCCCCAGGGCAAAAGCGGCCAGCGCGGCGAAGCGGTGCGGCAGCTTGAGTCCCAGGTACACGACCAGAATGATGATCAGATTGGGTTGAAAAGGATCCTGAAGGTAGCGCGGCAGCAGCGTCATCTGCAGTACGATTGCCGCCAGCACCCACCCGGCTATTTTGAAATACCATATCACGTTGTTTACCCGCCCGCCGCTGTTCTATTCATTAACCTGCCGGAGCAGCACCAGCATCTCCTCCAGCTTACCGATGTTGACCGTCGGCCGGACCTCGATGGTCTGGAAGACGCCGTACTCCCCCTTTTTCACCATGGTTACCTCGCCTATCGGCACCCCTTTGGGAAATACGCCGCCGACACCGGAACTGACCACGGAATCCCCGACCTTCACGTCTTCCTCCTTCACGGTGAACTCCATGGTACAGCGTCCGCTCCCCATGCCGCGCACCACACCGCGGGCCCGGGAGCGCTGCACCAGCGCGGCGATGGCGGAGGCGTGGTCGGTCAAAAGCAGCACCCTTGAGCTGTGCGCGGCGACCTTCACCAGGCGCCCCACCGCGCCGCCGGCCGCCAGTACCGGCATCCCTTCCAAAAGTCCGTCGGTGCTGCCGCGGTCCACCACCAGCGTCTTGAACCAGGCGGAAGAGTCCTCGCCGATGACGGACACGGCGATCGCGCGGGAGTCGAGCGTCCCCTTCAGGTCCAAAAGCGCCTGCAACCGGGCATTGGCGGCAACCGCCTCGTTACTCGCCACGATGCGCTCGTTGAGGCGCTTCACGCTTTTTCTCAGGGTGACGTTCTCGCGGCGCACCTCAAGCAGATCGATGTAATCGCTCCAGACCCCGTCGAAGAAACGGTTCAGCGCGGCGGTCCCGCCGGCAAGCGGTGCCGTGAGGTTCATCACGGTGCGCTCCAGCGGGTTGGCGTGTTCCTTGTTGCGCAGATTCAGGGCGTAGGTAAGAAACGCCGTCACCAGGAACAGGGCGGCCAGGAGGAATCGCTTGTGGCGGATTAGAAGCTCTCTCATCGGTCTCAGAAATGGTTTAGGGGGCACCCGGCCCCCTATCGTTGTGTGAAATCTGCGCAGGAACGGCCCGGCTTCCCGGGCCCGCTAATCCAGAGCGTAAGGCGAGTCAGACTCTTCCTCGTGCCGGATCTCGTCGACCGGTTCTTTTTTGCCCGGGCCGGCGTAAAGCCGGTTCGGCCCGTTGAATACGATGCCGTTTTCGACCCCGACGTTCTTGTAGGCGTGCACCACGCCGGGCGGGACCACCAGCAGCATGGGGGCGTCGAGCCCGGCGAAGAACACCTGCTTCACGCCGAAACTGGGGGAATCGGCCCGCGCATCCCAAAGGTAGACCTTAAAATTCGAGGGTCCGATAAAGCAGAAGTAGTCGGTCTGGTCCACGTGCTCGTGAGGTCCCCGGGCCACGCCGGGCTGGGTCATGGAGATGTAGGCCATGGTCGGCATGACGGCGGGGTCGAGCTCGTCGCTTCTGAACAGCTCGGCGAGCCAGCCGCGCTCGTCCAGAAACTTGCTCAAAGGCCGTACCGACACGTCGTGAATGCGTCCCTTCTGGTAATTGACAACCTGGCTCATGCTTTAATTCCTCCGCCACACAGTTCTGTTTCCTTGAAGACCCGGACCAGATAGTCACGGTAGGAGGATTTCGGGGTGTCGGCGATGACTGCTTCCATCCCGGCGCAGTCGAGGTACCCCATGCGCAGTGCGATCTCCTCGAGACAGGCGATTTTCAACCCCTGCCGCGCCTCCAGGGTCCCGATGAAGTGGGATGCCTCCAATAGGCTCTGGTGGGTTCCCGTGTCGAGCCAAGCGATGCCGCGGCCCAGCTTCTGCACCGAGAGTTCCCCAAGGCGCAGGTACTCGAGATTTACATCCGTGATCTCCAGTTCGCCGCGCGGCGACGGTTTCATTTCCTTGGCGATTCTGGTCACCTGCCCGTCGTAGAGGTAGAGACCGGGGACCGCGAAGCTCGACTTGGGAATCGCGGGCTTCTCTTCGATGCTGAGCACCATCCCCTGCGCGTCGAACTCCACCACGCCGTAGCGCTCGGGGTCCTGCACGTAGTAGCCGAAAATTTTTGCGCCGCCGTCGAACTGCGCGATCAGGCGGTCCAGCTCCATCTTGCCGTAGAAGATATTGTCGCCCAGTATCAGGCAGACCGGGTCCCCGCCGATGAATTCCTCGCCGACCAGGAACGCCTGCGCGATCCCCTTCGGTTCAGCCTGCACGGCGTAGCTCAGCTTGATCCCCCAGCGCGAGCCGTCGCCCAGCAGGGACTGGAAGCGCGGGGTGTCCTGCGGGGTGGAGATGATCAGTACGTCCGAGATGCCGGCCATCATCAAGGTCGCCAGCGGATAGTAGATCATCGGCTTGTCATAGACCGGCTGCAGTTGCTTGCTCGCCACCATGGTCAGCGGGTAGAGCCTACTCCCGGCGCCACCGGCAAGTAAAATACCCTTCTTAATCCCTTGTGCCATAACCCCCACTTCTGAAGCTTGATTTCACATTAACAAGCCTTTTTTTCTACCACACGGCGGCTGTCCGAGTCAAACCTTTAAAAATAGGTTGGGGTTAAGGTTGAGGTTGAGGGGCTTACAAGAGGTCCTCGTCAGTGCTGATCCGCAACTTTTAACATGCGGATACCCGTAAAAGGTATCCCTACAAAAAGCGATTACGTAGGGGCACCCCTTGCGGGTGCCCTGCATTGAGTTGCTGAGAGTAGCTTTAACCTTAACCCGCCGTTAAAAGTCGCGCCTTAAGCTCTTCGTCGATAAAGCTTTCCTCTATCGCCTCACGGGCCCAGGGCTCCCGGCAGCGCGCAAGAACCAGTGCGGCCCCTTCGGCTATGGCAGGTATGTCGCTCCAAAGGGCGTCGCGTACCGGGCGCAGCTCGTGGGGGTCTGCCGACTTGGAGCTGGAAAGCGCCCTGCAGGAATCGCACAATAGCGCCAGATTCTCGGGGGAGGGTTCCTGATCCGGCCGGTACTCCCAGATCCTGAGCCCCTCGCTCCCGGTGCACCACTCACAGCGAAACCCCGCCCGCTTGCCGATCGACTTGCCGAAGCCACTGACCGCATCCTGGTGCTCCTGATGCACTTTTTGTCCTTTTGCCATTAACGCCTCCGCTCGGGTTCCGCTCTGCACGCCGGTCCCAAACCCTCAGTGTAGCAGAATGGCCAAGGAGTTCAATAGTTTTGATCGCGTGCCGCGTACTGCATCCCGGCTCATGAAAGGTTATTTTTGACTGGACAGCGGGGAAGGGAATGTGTTTCGATGTTCGTCCGGCTGCTCCAAAGTTGGCCGGAGGCGCACCCCCAAGGAGAAACCATGATACTGCCCAAGCCGCTTTTCTACGGCACCCTGATACGCCGCTACAAGCGCTTTCTCGCCGACGTCGAACTGGACGACGGGAGCCAGGTTACCGCCCACACTCCGAACACCGGCAGCATGCAGGGGTGCGCCCGTCCCGGGAGCCGGGTGGTCCTCTCGCTCAGCGCCAACCTGAACCGCAAGTACCCGCACAGCTGGGAACTGGTGCACACCGATGGGGTATGGGTCGGCATCAATACGCTGCTCCCCAACCGACTGGCGCGTGAGGGGATTGAAGACGGCACTATCACCGAGCTGGCAGGCTACCAGGCGATCCGGGCCGAAGTCCCTTACGGGGAGGGTAGCCGGATCGACCTGCTCCTCTCGGGAACGCTCGGCAAATGCTATGTCGAGGTGAAAAACGTCACCCTCGTCGAGGGGGGATGTGCGCTCTTCCCGGACGCGGTGAGCACCAGGGGGCAAAAGCATCTGAGGGAACTGATGGAGGTGGTGCGCCAGGGGCACCGGGGGGTGAACCTCTTCGTGGTGCAGCGCGGGGACGGGGAGTCGGTCTCCCCCGCAGACGCCATCGACCCCGCCTACGGCGCGCTCCTCAGGGAGGCGTCCCGGGCGGGCGTCGAACTGCTCGCTTACCGGGCGGCCGTGACCCTCACCGAGGTCCGCCTGGAGCGCAGGCTCGAGGTGCTGCTATAACAGACGGACAATTCAGTGACGGACCGGAAAAAGGGCGCCCGCAAGGGGTGCCCCTACAAAATCGGCGGCGTGGGTCTACCCTGTAGGATGCGGTGAGGAACGAACCGCATCAAATGTCACAAATTGCATCCGCAGAGTCCTTGAGATCGATGCGGTTCACTTCGTTCACCGGCATCCTACGGCGTCCCCTCCCCTTCAAGGGACAGGGTGGGGATGGGGGCAGAAGGCAACAGCGGACTGCACGCCGCAAGCGGGGTTCTTGCAAGTCGGCCAACCGATTCCTGTTGGGATACCCCTTGCGGATATCCTCAAGCTGCCAATCGCCAAGCGCGGATGAAGGGGGACAGGCACCTGCGGAACCAGCCCCACGGGGATGATGTAAGGGGGACAGGCACCTGCGGAGCCAGTCCCCGCTGAAATAGTTACTGCCGGGGTTTGACAAGGCAGGGGTTGGGCGTTAAAGTTTGCTGCGAGTCCGGAGGTCACATGAAAGTGCCCAGGTTCACCATCTACGCAAAAGAGAGCGGCGTCGAGATCTCACCGGCTGAGAAAAAACAGTCGGGTAAGCCCGAGGAAGGGAGGATCGCCCTGCGCTTTTTCCGGCTGGCAAGCGGAACCCACCAGATCCGCTTCGTCATCGAACCCCGCGAGGGATACGACCTCTACCGGAAGATCAACGCAGTCCAGCTCGGCGGAGGGAAGGAAACCCTCACCCACAAGTTCGACGGCGGCGAGGGAGAGACCATCACCAAGCTGAGCGTCGAGTGCTACGAAAGAAACGGCAAAAAAGGGTACGCCTTCTCCATCCAAAGAGCCGAAGAAAGCATCAATGTAGCAGCCCCCCTGAGCGAGTTCCTCTTCGCCGCCGAGTTTCTCAAAGGACTCTCCGTCGCCCAGTCCTGGGTTGAACAGGCTGAACGGTGACGGCGGCCTCAGCCTACCAACGACCGCTTTGCCGGGAAGGGGAGAGCATCTCCCCAAGAAGCACGACGAGTCCCAGCGAACAAAAACCAAGCAAAACCCTCAATCTCAGCATCGACAGCAAGTTCAGCGACGTGGCCCTGGTCGGCCATGCCGTGCGCGGGGTATGTGCCTGCTCGCCCCTCGCAGCCGAGGCCCACGGCGAGATGGAAGTCTGCGTGGTGGAGGCGGTCACCAACGCGATCGCCCATGCCTACCGGCGCGAAGTCGGCTTCCGGGTAGAGGCCGCGATCACCCTGCATCAGGACCGGATCGCTTTCGAAGTCTCCGACTTCGGCATGGCGATCAAGGAGTTCGCCCCGCGCACCCTGGAGTTCGATCCGGAGGAGATCGGCTCCCTCCCGGAGTCCGGCATGGGGCTCTTCATTATAGAGACCATCATGGACGAGGTGAGCTACCGTTCCGAAAACGGCAGGAACACCCTTTCTTTTTGCCGCTATTTCTGGCAACCCCAGGCCTGAAGCGGCTCGCCGGCCCTCTCAATTTCGCCCTACCCGCCCCATTCACCAAACTTCACCGGCACCGCTGGCCAGCTGGGGTCCCCCCTCCCTAGCCCTCCCCCTCCGGGAGAGGGAACGATCGGACGATCCGACCAATCCGACCCACCCGTCCAAAGAAAGCCCCGAAACCCACTTTCAGCAGCGCTTCAGCTACGGTCCCAGCAGGAATTCGAAATCCTCGCGGCCGATGGAGCCGCTGGCATCGTGCTCGGCATCCTCCAGAAGCGCCCGGTAGAGCTTCAGCTTGCGTTTCTTGAGCTCCATCATCTTCTCCTCGATGGAGTGACGCATCAGGAGCCGGGTGATGGTCACCTGCCGGGCCTGCCCGATCCGGTGCGCCCGGTCCGAGGCCTGGTTCTCGACCGCCGGATTCCACCAGGGGTCGAGGTGGAACACGTAGGAGGCCTTGGTCAGATTAAGCCCCCTCCCCCCCGCCTTCAGACTCAAAAGAAATACCGAGGGCTCCAGCGAGGCCTGAAAGCTCTCCACCAGGTCCTTCCTGCGCCCGACCGGAGTGGAGCCGTCCAGCCTGACAAAGGGAACCTCATGCTGGATGAGCCCCTCCTGCACGATGTCGAGGAAGGAGGTGAACTGGGAAAATACCAGGACGGAGTGCCCCTCCGCAAACAGCTCCTGCAACTGCTCGACCAGGAAATCGATCTTGGGCGAGCCGTCGTGCGCCTCCGGAAGCAGCAACCGTGACGAAAGGCAGATCTGGCGCAGCTTCAGGATGGCGGTGAGGGCGATGATGCGCGCCTGCCCCGGCGCCTTCGAGCTGTAGGCCTCGGCGACCGTCGCCTTCACCTGGGCCACGGTGCGGGCATACAGCGCCTTTTGCCTCGGGCTCATCTCCAGGTAGATGTCGGTCTCCACCTTGGGCGGGAGCTCCGCCGCGATCATGTCCTTCGCCCGCCTCAATATGAAGGGCCGGGTGCGCCGGATCAGCGTCTCCAGAAACCCGTCCCCCTCCCGCCCCATCCCCTTGCGAAACTGCTCGTAGGGGCCGAGCAGACCCGGCAGCGCCAGGTCCATGACGGAGTAGTACTCGCCCAGGTGGTTCTCCACCGGGGTCCCGGTCAGGGTGAGCTTGAATCTCCCCTTGAGCCGGCGCACCGCTCCGGTGGTCTCGGCGTGGATGTTCTTTACCGCCTGCGCCTCGTCGAAGACGATGACGTGAAAGGAGAGCGCGGAGAGCTCCACGATGTCCCTCTGGATCACCCCGTAGCTGGTCAGGACGACATCCAGGCCGCCGAACTCGGCGCGGCGCCCCTGGCCGCGGTACACGCCGACCTTGAGGCCCGGGTAGAAACGCGACAGCTCGCTCTCCCAGTTGAAGATCAGGCTGGGCGGCAGCACGATCAGGTGCGGAAGACCGGCGGGTACATCGGAGGCGATGATCCCCTCGGAAAGTCCCGCCAGGAGCGCTATCGCCTGGATGGTCTTCCCCAGCCCCATATCGTCGGCCAGGCAGGCGCCGAAACGGTGCTCGTAGAGAAAGGCGAGCCAGCTGTACCCCTCGCGCTGGTAGTTGCGCAGCGTCGCCTTCAGCCCGGCAGGCACTGCGCGCTGCGCTATGGAGTCGAAGTTGAGCAGGCTGTCGATGATCCGTTCGTCCTCCGGAGCCAAGAGCACCCGGACTCCGGAGCGCCGCAGGGCAATCCAGTCGAGGATCTGCAGGCGCGGAACCCGGACCACCTCCCTTTTCCCCCCCGCGGCGAACAGGGAAAGCGCTCGCGCGCTCTGCTCGTCCAGGATGACGATGCCGCCATTTCCCTTGCGGAACAGCCCGCCTCCCTGCACCGCCTCCAGGAACTCGCGCTCGTCGATCAGTTCCCCGTCGCAGCGGATCTCGGGGCGCAGCTCGAACCAGTCGATGGAGGAGCGCGTGGCGTCCAGGGTGAAGGACCAGGCGACGGTTTCCAGTTCCTCGCCGCCGACGGCGAGCGTGAACCCTGCTGCCTGACACTCGTCGCGCAGCCGGGGAAGGCTCCTCAAAAAGATTTCCCGGTCGAGCGACATCTCGCCGGGGATCTCCGCCTGCGCGAAGATGTCGGAGCCGAAAAGCGCATAGGGGATCTGCACCAGCCTCGCCTGCAGCTCGCCGTCAATCGGCACCCCGAGCCACCCCTCGTCCGAAAGCTGCAGCAGGGTGCGCGGCTCGGTCGCCGTTTGCCAGAAGGAGGTGATGATCTTGCGTGCCTCCGACTTCACCCCGCGCTTGCAAAAATCCGGGGTGTTCAGGGCCAGGCGCACGATCTTGTCGCGCTCGGTGCGGGTTCTTCCGGAAAGCGCCGCGAAGCACCCTTCCAGGATGGCGCCGACCCTTTTTTTGGCCTTGAGCGGCTGGGTATAATGGGCGCGACCCGCGGCGGGGAAAAACCAGAACACGCTGCGCGACAGGGGAAAGCTTTCCCCCTCGGCTACTCCCTCGGCGACCAGTCGCACCGTCTGGCCAAGGTCCTGGATATTGAGACGATAGCCGGGCTGCACCTGGCGCGGCTGGACCGGGGCCCCCGCGACGCTCAGCACGGAACGGTCCAGGAAATGCTGTAGTTCGACCTCGTTCAAAGCCAATTGCACACGGTTGAAATCCTCCGCCGCGGTCCGGAACCCCTCCCGGCCCTGGGTGAGCGAGCAGCCGGGGAGCGCCTCCAACTGGGCGAGGAGCCTGCCGAAGTAGCGCTCGGCGCCGGCGTCGTCGGTCCTTTGAATGCGGGCATGCACCAGGTCGAAATAGTAGCACTCGGAAACGAAGGCCTCCGCGTTCAAAGGGCTACCGTCCTCGAGGCTCTGGGAAGCGGTCAACACCTCGTCGGCCAGGTCGAGGTGCAAAAGGACAGAGCGCTGCAGAGCCGTTTCGAAGTTCAAGGTGACAAGGGCATCGGGCCCGGCGTAAAGGATCGGATACTTGCCGCGAAAGCGCGCCAGGAAATCCTCGATGCACCTCCCCTTGAGCGCCGGGGCATACATCATACGGAGAAATTCGCGGATCGAGGGAGGGAGCGCGGGTTCGAAGAGCGAAACCGGCACCATATCCTGGAAAAGGCGCATCCGGACCTCGTCGCCTTTGCGGTCCACCACGAGGGCGTAGCGCACCTCGGCGCCCTGCCCGGCCGCCGGAGCCCCGGCAAGACCAGCGAGCCCTGCGGTGGAAAGTCCCCGGCGGATGGTGTCCAGATATCCCGGCGACAACTGCAGCATCGGGAAGGAGGCGGGAGAAAGCGCCTTTTTGAGGGTAGCGAGCGAGGCGACCAGATGTGGGCAGCGACCCTGCGGGCTCCAGATCCCGCAGTCGCAGGAGCCGGAGAGTTCCCCCTGCACCAGGGAAAGGGAGACCTCGAAGATCCCCGCGGCGGAGATTTCCAGGCTGAGGACCGCGCCGTCGTCGCTCCAGGAAAGCTGCGACACCGGGCTGCGCTTGCAGAGCTCGAAGCCGTTGAAGAGATGCCCCTTGGCCGCCAGGGCGTAGATGGCCGCAGCAGGCATCTCTTGAAGATGCCTCAGCAGCGCGTTACTCTTTTTATTCATCAACGTGAGCTCTCCCACCAGATCCACCTCTTAATCGAACCGCTTATCCTATCAAAAAGCGGGCGCTATTACAACAGCACCTTCGACAGACTCTGTGGCAGGTGGTTATCCCCCGCTAAAACCGAGCTTTGTGCGGGATTGCTGGCATAAGCACACGGGCAATGAGTAGCCTGAAGAACGCCGCCTGCAGCGCCATCGGGTAGAGACGCATTGAAGGCGTCTCAGCACTGCTGCCATCTATTCTGCATTAAGCGTGACCGGGTGAAGGAGAGGCAGGCAGGAAAAGAACGAGGCAAAAGTGGAACAGGGAACGGACTCTCGGGGGTTGGGAGGTTTGCTGCGCGGCACGCGATGGACAATAAAAAGGGGGACGGCGCGAACCGTCCCCAAAAATAGGAGACCCCTTGAGATTTCGTTGGTGAACCCTCTCTGGGTGTTAATGAGCTTATCGGGGCAGCCCGGAGAAACTTTAGCGTTTTTTTTAGGCTAAATTTTTTCCACTCAGGCATTCAGGTTGGGACAGACAGCCTCCTTTGCCTCCGGCCCGAGAAATCCCCCGCCCAGAGGGAGGGCAGGTTCGGCGCCGCCCAGTGCAAAACGGTCAATGATCCAGCGGGCGATGCTCCGCTCGGGCGGAAGTGAATCAGGCATGTCCGCGGGAGAAAACCAGCGGGCGTCCTCCAATTCGTCACCGTCCAGCGTTATTTCGCCCGAGGCGTAATCGGCGACGAAACCGGCCATCATCTGGCTGGGAAAGGGCCAGTTCTGGCTCCCCACGTAACGGATATTGGTGACCTTGAGCCCGGTCTCTTCGAAAACCTCCCGGTCGACGCACTCCTCCAGGGACTCTCCGAAGTCAAGGAAACCGGCCACCAGGCTGTAGCGCCCCTGAACCCACTCGGGCTTGCGTGCCAGGAGGAACTCGCCGCGGCGCCTGATCAGCACGATAACGCAGGGATGGATATGGGGGAAATGCTCGTGGCCGCAGCCGACGCAGCGCTTGCCCCAGGTCGGGCGGATCCGCTTCATGGCCCCGCCGCAGCGGGAGCAATGCCTGCTCATCCGCTCCCAGTGGAGAATCTGCCGGGCCAGGCCGAAGAGAGTCAGTAGATCGTCCGGAAGTTCCGCCAAAGGGACCGCCCGCAGCGGCTCCGGCAGTTGCTGCTCCGCGGGGAGGCTCAAAAGCCGGATCGGTTCGCCATCCCATTCGCCGAAAAGAAGCGTCCCGCCCTGCATGGCAAAGGGGGAGGGAAGATCACCCCGGTAAAGTGCCCCCTCCGCAAGCAGCAGGTAGTCGCCCTGCAAAAAGACCCAATAACCAGCGTCGGTTTCTTCGAGTTCCCCCGGCTTTCTCTGGGTGAACCGGGACTTGATGATCTCGCCGTTAAACGGGAGATGTACCGCGTCGGGAAATGCCATCTATCTACTCCTATCCGGGATAGTCACACCGATGGGACCCATCATACAGCATCGGGGAAGGGAATCAATGTCATTTCATTGAGTTGCCCGCGTCGAGCGCCTGGAGTTAAAAGCGTATTATGAACCGATCAACTGCCTTCAACAGAGATAGCTTCAGCTTGGAGGATCTGGCCGCAAGCGCGGTCGTCACAGATCCTGCCCCTGCTCATCGTAGCTGAGGGTCGACTTACGGAGCGAACCCGGCCGGCATTGCGACCACAACCCTTCCAGCACATTGAAAAGTTCTCGTGTCAGAGCCTCGATCTCGCGCAATTCGTCATCCATACTATTCCTCCTCTCAAGTCAGACACGCCGACTCTGTCCCATGCTAGCAGCCCCTGACAGTTACCAGTCAATTACGGTGGCTCAATGAATCCAGCCACACCTTTCCCAATAATTATCGGCAGACCGAGGGATGACTTTAGTTTTATTTATCATCAAGTGATATGAGACGAGGTCCCCACCTTGCCAGTCGAGCTTTTAGCTTGCATTGCGTCCGACGGATATGCTAACTCTTTCATGTTCGGCAGTTCTGAGTGTCAGGACCACAAGCTGCTGATTAACAAGGATTATAGCCGACAAGAGCAAATTTGCAGGGCAGGAACAAATAACAATAACGGTTGAGACGCATGGCATGCGTCTCGGTTTTGCCTTTAGAGGCCCGCCGCCTAGGGTCGTGGGTTTTGTCTTCGCCGTGGTAGAGACGCATTGCATGCGTCTCGCTTCTGCTTTAGTGTGGGTAGATTTCAAGCTGAACCAGCGCCAAGAGAAAGCTGAGACGCATGCAATGCGTCTCTACCTTTGCCAGCGGGAAATGGAATAGTTCTGTGGCGTTAGTTACCTCACGTTTATTGGCTGGCATCAGCCTATGTGCAGCCAAGAAAAAATCAAACGGAA
>Ga0209123_1002406_pt1 | contig 15881 bp, 8 predicted proteins | sample BarGraIncu00431A_FD_184500 | JGI IMG/M metagenome (GOLD analysis project Ga0209123, IMG submission 184500) | Arctic peat soil microbial communities from Barrow, Alaska, USA - Barrow Graham LP Incubations 004-31A (SPAdes) (version 2) | ecosystem: Environmental > Terrestrial > Soil > Wetlands >...
GCCGTTGCGTACAGCTAAAAATCAATGTTTCAATGGGATAGGTATGTCTAACAATAAACAAAGATAACAGATAAGTTAATGAATATCAATACTATAACATATGAAGGCTTAAATATCACAATCTGACATGAATAATTTGACCGTTATCAGAAAAAGAAAATTAGGTTATTCGAGATGCTCTATATAAAATAAGGTTGATAAGGTTTGTGATGTTGCAGTTATCTATTTATCACTAATGTTTGTTAATAAAATAATAAGATAATTAAAATTCACACCTATGGTTTTTTGAATCATCACTTCTTTGATCACCTCTCAAGATTGAACTTTTAATTCGTGTTATTTAATTCGTGGACAGCCTCTTTTTCCTATTGTGCCTATCATCCTAAATACTAGGGATCAGTTGGCGACTATTCTATTTACAGATTCGTTTTACAATATAATCTCAAACTTGGCACGTATGCCAAATGTTGGAGCATTGATAACTGATTTTGGCATCACTCTCCAGATGGCTTCAACCCTGCAAAGACGAAAAATGTTTTCGATACCCGCTCCCACTTCAAGATAGGGATTGGTCATTTTAGTTACTCCATTCGGATATTCAACAATTTGCTGATGTTTATCGCTCAGTGAACCAATCATTGATTTTGCTGAAAATACTTCTCTCAATCCGAGTTTCTTTAACAAAGGCAAGCGATTGAATACAAATCCGTTGAGATGATATTCAAGATAAACATGCAGGTATTTGTCGTGCACGAATTCCAAATAGTTCAGCAAGTTGAAATCATACGAAAAAAAACCATAAGTTTCGTTGCCACGCGGAATGTCAAGCATAGTGTAAGGAAGCTTTCCAAGGTACATTCCGCCCTCAATGGCATAATTAAGACCTGTTTGGCCAATCATTACATTTTGTGCCATGGTGCCGAATAGTTCTCCATAATAGTTTTGCTTGCCGGAATAAAAAACCTTTCCAACTCCTACCGTTAGGTGAAAAATGGGATAAATAGTGGTCAGATAAACCCTTAGGAATTTGTCGTCGATCAATTTTTCCTTCCATGATAGACGGGTGTCAATATTAAAATCAATCGATGAAACCTGACTTACAGGACTTCCAGCCCTCAGAAAGGGATAAAATTCTGGAGAAAAATGACGGGTATAATGAAAGTTCATTTTATTCAGCAAGCCTGGGTGCCACTCATATTCGTAGGAGATAGCCAACCGTTGTTCCCTGAAAAGCTCGTTTAGTTCTGTGCGCTGAAAAACCTGTGAAATGAGGTTGTTTTCAGTGGGTGAAAGCGCATTCTCATATAGAAAAAGAATTTTCTCGCTTTCACCTGTGCGCACAATTTTATCATCGAAGGAAATCAATGTCAATTGGCGGCGAATGGTTTGAAACTTGTAGCCAAAACCAGCTATTCCGTTCACCATTTTATTTCTGAACCCATAGCCAAGTCCTCCCCATACCATATATTTAGTACTGATTTCGCTGCTTGTCCTGGCTCCTGCAAACAGGTGCAAACCTTCCACCTTGCTGATATTAAGGGTATTAGGATAGGGTCCGAATTCCCATTTTCCCAGATCGTAATAGCCGGTCATGACCATACGGACCAGGTTGTCTACAAATTTGACCTTACCGATTTGGTTGACCGAATCAATGGTGGTGGTGATTTCATTTTCCCGTAGGTTAAATTCTTCCATTCGATGGGATTGCCAGTACTTATTGTTTCGTTCAGTGGCTCCCGGAAGTTTGATGGTTTCATATTTTCCACCTCCATTGGTAAGTTTAACCTCATCAGCCTGATTCACCTTTACGCTGTCAATAATTGATGACTGAGTGTAAAAAAGGCTGATTGGCTTTTTTGCAGGGTTGAATTTCAATGGTATATAGTTAAAAACTGCATCAATTTGATTTCTTCTGAAAAATGGGATTGAATCGCTTACCAGCTGGTAATTGCTTTTCAAGCTCAAACTTTCCAGAAAATTCAGAGAACTGGTGTTAGACAATGTTCCATCGACCTCAAGAAGCGAATAGTTTTTGTTTTCAGTAATCATGTAACCTTTAAAAACTTTATCGCCCACCCGTCGGGGTGTAAAATCAATTCTGTACTCTTTCCTTCCGTTGTGAACCAGACTGTCTACCAAAAAATACTTATAATAAAACCAACCGTTGTCGTTTAACGGACTGGCAAAGTTCTGTGTAAACAGGTTGACAAAATTATCGTAAAAATTCACCTCTATATCCAGGGCACTGGTGTAACCTGCGATTTCGTATTCGTCCAAGACTCCTACTCCCGAAGTTTTATCGGCCAATACAGTAGATTTCTGTCTGCTTGGATTTCGCTGAAACTCATTGAAAACCAATTGCTCCGAAAAATAAATCGGTAAATACCTGGTGCTGTCGCTATCTTTTCTAAACACAGAATGATCGTTTCTGAATGCCTTTGAATTGTACATTTTATCACTTACATTTCGGAGATGATACTCCCACTTGCTATATTTCCGATAGGAATAGCGAGCGTATTTCGATGGATTATTCGAGTTCTTGTGTTCGATCATCTTTTTCAGGATTCGCCTCTCCAACTCATCACTTGGCTTGACCTTTATTTCCGAAATAGGTATCAGTACTGATTTTAACATTATTGTCAATTCATTGGTAGTTGCAGGCTTTATTCCAATGGTCTTACTGAAATAACCAACCGAAGAAAGATTAATTGAGTCAGCTTTTTCTTTGGTGATAATGCGAAAGTGCCCCAGCGTGTCGGTTAACTCACCAATTTGCGTGTTTTTAAAAACAACGCTAATGTATGGAATTGGCTGTCCGGTATCCTGATCGACCACCTTGCCCTTCACAATGGTAGACTGTGAAAACCCACTGCTAAAGACAAATAGCAGCATGATTAAGAGTGGTATTCCGCGGCTGACGAAGTATCCCACTGTGAAATGCTTTATGTACATGTTCTGTTTTTCTGTTTCTTCTGAAAATAACCCTAATATCTAACAGTATAAACCCCTAAAAGTTTAAGAATTCTAACCAACTACCAAATTTAACAAAAGATAAGACACCATAGAAATAATTGAAGATCTTTTTGTCGAATATTAAGTTATTGGTAATTATTTATACCTGAATACGATCGAAGTGAAAGTGTATATTTATTCCTGATCAATTGGGTTCAATATAAATGAATAACAGATGGTCAAAATCCGGCAGACACTATGTATAGTCCTGCACGTGATGTTGATCGGGAGATAAGAAATGATTGCCCCGGGGAATGGATTTCATCAATTGATGCTTTTTATTTGCATAGATTCCTTGCGGGGAAAAAATTTATTGGTAGTTAGTTAATTAGAAAGTTCAATTTCCTTTGGAAAACATCCCAGTCTTCAATTTAGAACCAAGAAATAAAAAAGCGAAATACAATTAAAAATTTTTAGGTTTTTAAGTTCTGACTATCAGTCAATTAAATCAGATAATTCATTCTCAGTGAATTTTTATTTTCACCTAACAAAAACCTAATAAAAACCTAACTTATACTTGCCCTCATTATGAATCTTTAAAACCAGATTAATAAATTTATAAATGAACATCATCTATTATTAACCTACGAACTAATTCGTGTAATTCGTTTTAATTCGTGCAATACGTATTATCATGCTTACAAAAATTAATGCCAAGGAATGGTTACAAACAAACGTAACAAGTTACGAACCAAAACCATTCAACCAACCAGCCATTCAACCAGCCAGCGGTCTAACCATTCCACCAACCGTTGATTTACCCACGCTCCCGGATTCGATCTTCGCGACTCTTCCTGAATTTCTTCAAAAGGTAGTGGCCAAGGCTCATACCAAGGAGGAACGTGATGTCCTGCTGATGGGTGCTTTGACGACCCTTAGTTCATGCTTTCCGAAATTTTACAGCATCTATGATGAGATGAAGGTTTTTGCGAATCTGTATTTATTTATCACAGCCCAGGCATCGGCCGGCAAGGGTAAGCTGGTTCACTGCAAGCAACTGGTGATGCCCATACATCTCGAAATGCGCCAGGCAACCAAAGTATTGAAGGATCAGTATGATCTTGACATGCAGAAGTACAAAAAACAGAAGTCATTGGATTTCATCATGCCCAAACCCATCAAGCCACCCGAGTTGATGCTAATTATCCCGGCCAACAATTCAGCCACAGGCATGTTCCAGCTGCTTTCCGAAAATGACGGCTGTGGGCTGCTCTTTGAAACCGAAGGCGATACCCTCGCCCATGCCTTTAAATCGGATTACAGCAATTACTCGGATGGCATGCGCAAGGGATTTCAGCATGAACCGATCACTTATTACCGTAAGACCGACCGTGAATTGGTAGAGATCCTTTTCACCCGCATTTCAGCATTGCTCTCAGGAACCCACAAACAGATTGCCAGCCTGATCACCAATGCGGAGAACGGGTTGTTCAGCCGGTTTCTATTCTATTACATGAACATCAATACAGTATGGAAAGACGTATTGGCCAATAGCAGTGACAAACACGGAGCGGAAGAGTATTTCGATACCCTTGGCCAGGAGTTTCTGCAACTGTACCATGCACTGAATAAAAACCCTGAAATCCAGTTTTGTGTGACCGATCAGCAGAATGACCAGTTCAAAAAATTCTTTATACAATTACAGGACAAATACCTTGCTCTCCATGGAATGGATTTCATGGCTACCATCCGCAGATTTGGATTGATTGTAATCCGGATAGCAATGATATTCACAGCTTTGCGGATCATGGAAACAGGGGATTTTTCTGAAAAGCAAATATGTTCTGATACAGATTTCCAGGCTGCTCTTTCAATGGTCAAGGTATTGGTCAAACATTCAAGCCATGTGTATTCGGAACTGCCACAAGATGTGAAGCCTGCAAAACCGGATAAAAACAAAGAAAAATTCCTGGATAAACTGCCACTTAAATTTACCCGTGCGAAATTTATAGACCTGGCCAAGCGTATTTCCATCAATGAAAGGACAGCCGAAAGATGCATTGTCATCTTCTGTGAAAAAGGCTTGGTGGAGAGGGAACAGCACGGCACCTATACAAATCTGACACTAGAGAAGGGAAAAGGGAGGTAGGAGAAAGGGATCAAGGGAAAAGTGAGCACGGGGCACGGGGCTGGGGTTCGCAATCAGAGCCCCAACCTTGAATTTGACCACAGGTGCCCGATTGGAACCATCAACTTGAGCTTACTCCGAAAAGTCAATAAAATAGGAATTGCCACTAAGATACTAAGACCATAAGGCACACAAAGTATTGATTATAGGATATATATATTCTTAGTAAAACTTTGATTCTTTGCGTCTTCGTGGCAGGAAAAGACTTTTAGGAGTAAGATCAAGCTGATAGTTCCCATCGAGGGACTCGGGTCAAATTCGAGGCTGGGTCTCTGATTGCGAACCACAACCCATTGACCCGAGCTCCCTTTTCCCTTCTCCTACTTTCCTTTTCCCTTCTCTAGGGTCAGATTTGTATAGTGCCTTGCTGTTCCCGCTTCATCAACCCTTTTCACAGAAGACGCCCATGTATCTTTCGGCTGTCCTTTCATTGATGGAAATATGCTTAGCCAGATCTACAAATTTCGTGCAGGTAAATTTAAGTGGCAGTTTATCCAGGAATTTTACTTTGTTGTTGTCCGATTTTGTAGGCTTGACTTCCTTCTGCAGTTCAAAAAATACATGGCTCGAATGTTTGACCAGTATCTTGACCATGGAAAGAGCAGCCTGGAAATCCGTATCCCAACAAGTTTGCAACTCAGAAAAGTCACCTGTTATAAGGATGTACAGGGCGGTAAAGATCATTGCGATCCGGATTACAATCAATCTAAATCTGCGGATAGTAGCCATATAGTCCAATCCAAACAGAGCAATGTATTTGTCCTGTAAGTGTATAAAGAACATGTTAGACTGAGCATGCTGTTCATCGGTCACACAAAACCTGAAGGTTTGATTATAAATCAAGACTTTCTAAAGTATTAACAAAATCCTCCCTGCAAACAAATAGGAAGGGGCATTTTAAAATTCAATTCAAAAGCAGGGATTGAATTGAGTCTTTTAGTGGTCAATATTTGAAAGGGTCTTTCTTCTAATTGGGTATTATATTTAAGTTGCTGATGGGATAATTGTTCGATGATGGTAGAATTCGTTATATACATCAATTCCCAATTTGCAAACACTATACCTGGAATACTATTTACACAAGTATTCCAATAAATATCGATTCTTCCAATTTTAAAAAGTGACTCTCCAATGCTAACAATCGCCAGGAATATCTAACTATAAATAAGGAATGTTAGTGATTTTGTTAGTCTAAAAAAAGAGATGTAAACTTTAGTGCTTGTAACTAATTCATTTTTAGCGGAGAATTTCGGAATCGAACCGATGACCTTTTGACCGCCTGCGAATTTGTCCCGTGGACTCGGGATCATTTGGAGTTCAGATACATAGTCAACAATAAAATCACAGAAAGCAACAAATTAGAACAATAAACAACTATGAAAGAATACTCCAGTTAAATCATCAGGATATGAGACTTTTATTCTATATTGTGCCTTTATATACTTATTACAAATGAAGTACTATAATACATAAGATAATAAATTAATTATGAGAGAAAGTTATAGAATACTCTTTATCGGGAATTTTATAGTACAGCTAATAAGTGTAATGTATTATATAATCTGAATTTGAGTTAATTCTGACTAAAATGACATCATTCTTATTCAGTCTTTATCGTTTCAATTATAATCCCTTGCTTTTTATCGATCTTTAAATCAGATCTTTTCATCGAATTCATCATGATATTTTTGCCTAATATATCGCCTTCAAGCTTATTCCCATAAATTTCAACCTTTTTGCAGGCATCAAATGTAAACATGAATTTGCGCTGGTGAAATGGCGTAAATCGGCTTGATCTGATGATGGTATTGTTGTTAAATGACAGTCCTTCAGTGGATTTAGCATATAGAACCGGATAATCGAACGGATGAAAGGTATTATTTTCAATCCTGATATTACGGTGGAAAGGTTTGTTGGGATCGGGCTTTGGAATGATTGGGAAAATGGAGATAATCCCTTCGCAGAACTCGTACATTGAGCTCATACATGGATCGTTAAATGTGTTATTCCTAATCAGGATGTCTTTCACCGCACCTGATTCGTACCATCCATTGGCATCGCCCGAAATCAGGATGGCCGATCCGCTTGTCTCAAAAATATTATTTTCGATCACTACTTTACCGGGCGTTGTAATTAAAATTCCGCGGGCACGGTTACTTCCAAAGAAACTGTTACGGATAGAAACATCAGGCACCCAAGTCAGATTTTCGAGCGCATCGCCAACTTCAGTAGTTGCCGGAATAGACTCTTTTAATGTAATTTCAAATTCTCTGGTATTCATGGCAAGAAAGGATTCAACTGTTCCGAAGCCAGTGGTATTCATCACATCATTTTCTATAAATCCGACCGTTTCTGAAGGTTGGGCCCATACAAATCCGTAACTCTGATCGTGCATAAACCGGCAAACCAGCTTTCGGTCGTTCAGTATTTTGATAATTCGGACACTGGTTCCATGCACATTGATCGGATCGTCCATCAATGCCAGAAACCTGCAATTGTCGATGGTGATTTGGGCCTTGCAATTTGAGAAATGAAAACCATCGTCGTGTCCTCCAAAATACCGGTTTTTAGAAATATTTGGAACACAGTTCACGCCCGTGAACGTCAGATTTTCAGAATATTGAGCTAAAATTCCCAGTCCGCAATTTTGGTACATGTTCATATTTTCAATGGTAATATTACGACTGTCAGTGATAAATGTTCCGGCATGGTCACGGGCACTGTGGCGAAGGATCAGATAATTGCCAACCGCGGGTTTTCGTTTAAAGTGATAGTTCATTCGTACCAGTCCATAGCTGATTTCGGTTGCTTTATATTCCTCATAGTCTTCACCCAGAGGCGTCTTGTCGCCAGTATCTTCAGGAATAAGGCGGGTATTCTGATCAAATTCCATAATTCCATTGGGACGCATGTCACTTTTCCAGCCTTCTCCAACAAAGACAATTTTATTATTTTCGATCAGGTAAGGCGATTCCTTAACGTTTATAGAAATATCAATATAGTTACCAGTAACTGCCTTTATTTGTGCCTGGGCAGTCATTGGAATATCCCAATCGATATTTACATTCCTGATGGTTAAATTTCGGCAACTATCGATAGTAAACGGTTGCATTCGTCCATGAAAAACAAAATCTGAACCTTTACAATCAATTTCCATATTCTTTAAATTTCTGAATAATATGGGGCAGCAACGAAGCGGAATAACATCAGTATTTGACTCATAGTATAATTTCTCATCGCAATGATCCGGCCAGAAATCATATCTTCCTTTTGAAAATATTAAAATCGGATTTTTCTTGTTTTTGCAGGCATCAATGGCCTTTTTCACAAAAGGAACAGCGTTTATTCGTGAATCCGGTTGGTATCCAAAATCACTTACATGAATGGTATCTTGTGCCATTAAGTGGCTAACTGATAGGGCCGTTAAAATCAAAATAATCAGAATAAATTGTTTCATTTCGGTGTTTATTGGTTGGTTATTGTACGATTAGCATTTGCCAAAAATAATGTTTTTCAGTCAATATATGAACGTTATACAATCCGTTTAGAATTTTTTCATTCAGTTTAACAGTCTGTATTTCAGAATCGTCCAACACCTGTTTGAAGATTGATTTTTCAAGCATATCGATGATAACTATTTATCTATCTCCAGAAATTCCAGAGGTATTCATAGTCAACAATTGCTATACATTGGATTGGGATAGATCTTTACTGCAACTTCAGGATCATTCCTGACAGCTGTATTCAATGGAGTTGAACCGCTAACCAATTCATAATCATCCCATATAACTGGTGGCTTTCCGTCGGATTGCCAGATGTAAATTTCAATACTTGCCGAGTTTTCAGGAATGGCAAAAGTTACTTTCATTTGTTCAAACGATCCGCTATTAATAATATCGGTGCTTGCAAATTCACCTAATCTTGCCCCGATAGCATCCTTGCCAAAGCTCCGATAGTACTTCCGCTACCTTCGGAGCTAATCTTTGCCCAAGCCGAAAGTGTGTAAATGTTTCCAATTACAAACCCTGAAATTAGAAATTGTTCGCCACCTCCTTCTAATTGACCAATTTGTAAGGCTTGTGAATCATTTCGGTCATAATTTTCCAGTTATTTATTCAATCACCAATCGTCGAAAAAATCGTTTGGTCGATCAATAATAATTGCAATGAAGTTGTCAGTATATAATGTGAATTTTCCATCCGGAATTTTAAGCGAATTATCAAATTCGTCACGGTTTACCTTGTACCTTTTGCCCATGCAAAGCCACGATTCGGGAGTTTGAATTGTCATTCCGTTAAAACCCAATCCTTCGAGAAAAAGGAATATTTTGTACCATATCTGGAGTTGTTGGTCTCGCTTCGGTACCAAAATAAGTGAGAATCAATTTCTTTTTCTGAGTTTCGCCCTATGCAGATAAAGTGAGATTCAATACTAGAAATAAATTCTGGATTATCCAAAATTTTATTTTTATTTTCATTTATTTTTCGACCATTCATTCAGATTGCTTTGAGCTTTCAAAATCATTTCATCTGTATTGGCAGGTTTATCCTTTTTGTTAAATGTGGCAACAAGCTCATTTAATTTCTGCAATTTATCAACTTGATTAGTTGAAGCAAATTGCTCTCTCAAGATCCTGATTTTCTCTGCATCTTCAATACCATCGCGTAACATTTCGAACCGGACAGAACTTCGGGCATTGGGATAAACAATGGAACAATCACCGGCAGGCCAGGTCCTGAACCGGGAATCGATCAACGGATCTTTCACCCAGTTGTTATACGACCAGCGCAGAAAACCATCGAAATTGTCAGCCATGGCATACCAGCCAATATAGATCCCTTCGGAAGGTGGGGAAAAGGTATAGGTATTCGGAAAACTATTTGCACAACACAGATAAAAGGTACTTATCATGTCGTTGGTTTTCCGGTGGGCTAAATCAGGCTCGTCAATTACTGCACCATAAGCGACCGAAAGATCTTTTAATTGATCTGGATAAAGCCGGTAGCTCTTATGGCTATCTGCCAGGCTGATGCCAAATTCAGGAGCAATATCTCCAACGAGTTTAAGCATCGCTTTCATTTCTTCAGGTGCACGCTCGTCCATGGCCAACCGGGTAATTTTATTCCATCCTTTTTGTTCCAGATGGCTCCTGAAGTTCTTCAAAAACGGGCTTAACAGGTCAGCGTATTCTTTAGAACCGGGCTCAGCTTTCAACTTCACTTCCTGATTGGTTTTCGCGTCGAAATAATAGAATTCGTTTCCCCACGGAACAAGCGAATAACAGTTGATTTGCTTGTTTATTCCCAGATCCATCATAAACTGCACCCAGTTATCGAAGATGGTATAATCATAAGTCCAGCTTCCATTTTCCAATTTTCGCCATACGATCATGCTTTCATACGGATCTTCGGTTTGGGTTCCCCATGGACGGTTATTTATTGATGTCGTTATCGTTTTCTGTCCGGCATCGGCAAGCATTTTCATCAAAGGCCGCAACAAATCCCAATGTTCTTTTGACCAAACTTTAACGTGATGGTACCTTGAAACCGAATACGGATTCTGCCACAAATCGAGGTAAAATTTCCAATCAGCAGGTTTCGGCAAAGTTTGATCGAGTATTTCAATATTCAACTGAAATACTTTATCTGACCGATCATTGGCTTTCATGGTTAGCTTTGATTGATATTTTCCAGCTTCAGCATTTTCCGGTATTTCGAGGGTAATCCATACTGGACAGCTTGTCTTTGGCGACATTGTGAAATTCAAAGTATTATCAAGGACATCTGGCGAAAGTGAAACTGAAAAGTCTTCAGGTTTTCGTTTATCGCATCCACCACCAAATTCGTCAGTTAAAACGTAGCGAACAAATTGGGCTTTGGCAATAGTTGCAGCCATCTTTTTTCCTGAAGATGAAGCAAATTCAGAAAACTCAAATCCGATGTCTTCCACAGAATCAGCCGACCACAAAAGTAGCTGTGTGTAAACCCTTTCGCCTTTCCATCCGGCCAGAATTGTTGCTTTTTGAACCTCAACTTCAGGAATGGAGCTTTTGGGATACCTGACAAAAGGACTTACAAAACTTGCCTGTAATCCTTCAGGAACTGATGTCCAATTGGCTGACTTATCAACGTTTGGATCAGCAGCTTCTCGATAATTGATTGATTTTTGAACGGGCTTGGCGCATGAGATCAAAACGACCAAAAGCAGGGCAAAGGTTTGACTGATTAATTTCATTTTTTTTAGTTAATTTGCTTACATTTAATTATTTCCAGATAACCGCATCGTTATTCCTGATTCCGTTAGCAGGGAAAGGATTTTTACTGTTGAACGGATAAAGCGATTCCTGTGGCTCGATGAAGATACCGGTTTCATTCAGTGTGCCATCGGGGTTCAGCACTTTCGAAAGGTCGAGACCCAGATGTTTCGCTAAAAACGGATATACTGCCGCTCGCTTGTTGTAATCGTATCCATGCTGATCGTTGGGCAGATGGACATTTTCAACGTTTTCGCCTTTGCCCAATAAATTGTAGATGTATTGGATGTGCGGAAATTCGTCAACCGGGGTATTTTTAGTCCAGTCGCCACCGTCCGAAACCAGAAGCATTGGGCGTGGAGCGGTACAGGCCGCTATTTCCACATTATTGGTTTGAAAATTTTTGTCCTTATGAATAGGCATTCCACTTTCGCAAACACATCCTCCAAAAAAGTAGGACGAAACCATCACCACCGGAACCGAAACGGCAATTCTCAGGTCAACAGCCGCCAGTAAAAAAGTTTGGGTCCCACCACCAGAAGCTCCTGTGCAGGCAATCCGCTGTGGGTCTACACCCATTTCGATCAAAAAATCGACCGCACGAATATTGTTCCAGAGTTGCAATTTTAAGGCATCCGGATGTTCATGTTTCCAGCCGAGTTCTGCTAATTGGCCGTAACCAACCATGTCGATGGCAAAAACCATGGCGCCCATTCGTGCCATCGCGGCGAACCTTTTTTGCGCGTCGAGACGATAGCGGCCAACATCGCCCGGTTTTGACCAATGTCCATGAGGACTTAAAATTCCGGGGATTTTGCCTTTGTAGTTGATAGGTTTGTACAAGCTACCGGTTACATAAACTCCCGGAAGGCTCTCGAAAGCAATGTTTTGCACCTGATAGCCATCGTAAAGTCTCACCTCACCGATCAAAGGATTTAAGGGACATTTCTCGGGAAATACTTCCAATCCCGAACCTTTCAGAATGTGCTTCCTGATTTCGTTGGCTCGTTTATTCCATTGTTTTTCAGTGGTATATTTTTTTCGTTGAAGGGCGAGAAATTCGCGACCCTGCGCTTCGGTAAAATAATCGGCCTGACAAAGCACTGGTCCTGAAGTTTTTTCCTTGATGCTTATTTGAGCAAATGAAGGATTTAGGAAAGTCATTCCTAACAGAAACCAGTTTAGCAAGTGAAGCGAATTTCTCATAATCAGCTAATTAGCAAAGTGAATGACAAACCTGAATTTTGCATCGTCGCTGTACCAAGTCGGAAAGTTAGTTCCCCATTTGTTGTTCAGCAGATTGAAATGCCAGCCTTTGGTTAAATCAGGCAATTGGTTGTTAAAATCCAGCAGTGACGCTGTACCGGGAGCCACAAGGGCACAATCCGCTGATTCAACCGACCATTTAATCTTCCCATCATCGTAAAAAATTCCACGGTTGAACCCATGCAGGTTCCGTGCACCACTAGAAACGACCTTAAGGGGAGAAATCAAGCGATCTATCTTTTCGACCTTCCATGAATTCGGATCAGGGCTTGCCAAGCCTAGTGAGAACCAGAACGCTTCGGGCAAACGAGTTGCTTTTTTGCCAAACCATTGCACCGAATACCTGATTTCTTTCGAAACATCGGGAAACAAAATTTCCATCCATACTTCTGTCGGAAGACCATAATTTGCCGGTTGAGTTTCGTCGAACTTTAATTTCAGGAGAACCGTTGATTCATCTTTGCTTTTCCTGAAAAATGATTCTATCACATGTGGTATATTCCGTTCAGAAATGGCGCCATGTTTACCCACTGAAGGTTTGCAAAAATCCTTAATCGCCCAATCATCTTTCGTAAGCAAATACTGGTTGGCCCAATGCGTGTAATCTGTTTCCGAAAAAGATTCGTGCCAGAATAATCCAACAGGGACAGATGGTGTGGTAAAAACCTGATTGTTTTTCAGGTCTGAAATGGAGCTGATAGCACCCGAAAGCGGATCAAAATGAATTGAAAAATAACGTGTCCGTAATTCCTTGTTTAGGAGCAATGGTTTAAATCCTTCCAGGTTTGGCTTTTGAGGTTTCAATTTTGCCAGTTCGTTTTTTGCTTCTTGCGCTAATTCTGAATTACCCAAAGCTGCAACCGCCTGATCGGCGTAAGAGCGAGAATCGTTCCACGACTGTACCATTCGCTGATAAGCAGGAGTTTCGATCACACTTGCCAGTTCTGCAACGGTATAATGGTCGAAATCGATGGTGCCTTTCTCATCAATTCCGCCGGTGTGCTCGGCCATCAGCAACAGAAATGTAGAGAATCGCATAAAAGCTGGATCATCTGATTTGACCTTCTTTTCAGCAAGCCATTTGGTCCGCAAACGCATCAATGCCCTAAAACTTGAATATTTCTGTGGATCGGTTCCCGCACTGTGGATCCAGGTGCTTCCAATTTCTTCGGAAATTACGGGAAGTTTATTTCTATATTTCCACAATTCGCGGGCATAATCGTTCAAGGTTGATGCTTTTATTACAGCGCCCGGATATTTCAGTGCCAGTTTTTTGTAAAGTTCGCGCACCTGATCAGGGGATTGCGGACCTTGGTTGTCGTTGGTAAACGCGAATTGCAAAACATGTTTAAAACCGGGCAGAATGATATTTTGTCCGTAGGTATTCTCATATATTACCACCACTTCATTGTCCTGATCCTCTTTCCACAGAAAAACGGGAGGTATTTCGGCTCCCCTACTGGCCGGATTTACGCCAATATGGAGTAATCGGATTCCATATTCGTGTAGAATAGGAACGACAGCCATGGTTTCGCCGGGAACATCGGTAAGCTTTGCGGCAATCGTTTGTTTCCCGAATTGCTGATCCAGCTGCTTTGCCATATCAAGCGAAAACCTGTAAAGTGAAGCATCCATCAATTCATTGTCGGCAGAAAATGGGTAGGCGTTCCAGCAAATCAATCCATCGCGGATTGCAGCTTCCAGTTCAGCTTTTTTTTCGGGAGAAGAAACCCGTAAATATTCTGAAATGATCCATGAACCGCTTGTCCAGATGAATTTTTGGTTGCTGTTTTTGTCGAACGAACGTGCTGTCCGGATGGCATTCGGAATGTATTCGTTCATGTACTTTTCAACCACTTTGGGTGCCAAATCCGTAAAACCGACATCCAAATGCGTTTTAAAAACCACATGAACGGTATCTGGTTGAGCTATTCCTCTCAAAAACAGCAAACTGAGTAATATCAGCAGTCGAAATTTAAGCATTGGTAATGTGTAAAGTTATTTCACTTTTTCGAAGATCAATAATTCGTCCAGTGCAACTGTGTAAGTGTTGATGGCCGGTCCTGTAATTATTTTGTTGTTCAGTCTCCATTTTCCTTTCGGGATTACGACCTTCCGGGTATCGTCGGTTGTTACAACAGGAGCGATCATTAGTTTGTCACCAAGCAAAAACTGGTCTTTCACGTTCATATAACCTTGATTCGGATATTCGTATTCCAACGATTTCAGAGCTGGTTGGCCTGTTTTTGCTGAATTTCGCATGACCGACATGATATAAGGAACATATTGTTGACGTAGTTTTACTATTTTATCGACAGCGGCATAATGCGTATTGTCGAGCACTCTCCAGGGAGCTACAGAGAATTGCATCATGGGCATCAAGGCGCTGCATTGAGCAGATCGCACGATCAGTTTTTGGTCCATATTGCTTCCGGGAAGGAATGAAGAAAAATCACCTCCGCCAATCAAATCAGGACAAGTAAACGTGTAGCCCAACAATTGTTGCACGATGGTATGTGGGATTAATTTCTGAACATCTTCCCATGAATGATATTTATCGCGTAATCGTTGAACCAACGGTTGACCACCCATTTTCCAGCATGCCCGGAATTCGTTGAGCGGATATTTCAAACCCAATTCGTTCCAGCAATAGGCTATTTCAATGGGAGTAGCTTTTTTGAAGGTTAAGATATTTTCATCAGTAAAGAATTCAGCATCACCGGCATCAAATTTAAACCCATCAACACCATATTCGCTTTGCAAGAAATCAAGACGGCTTTTTAACCATTCGTTTGCCTTTGGATTGGTTAAGTCGATGTGACCGCTGTACCCATTCCACCAATTCATCAGGTAAGGTTTCGAAGTCTCATTCCATTTCGCCTGCTTGTCGCCTTGCTTATCGAGCATTAGGAATTTCTTTTTTGCAAGCTCCCGAAAGATGGGGCTGTCGGGAGTAACAAACGGGCAAACCCATACCATTACTTTGAATCCCATACTGTGCAATTTCACAATCATGGCTTTGGCATCCGGAAATTTGGCCTTATCAAAATCAAATTGCCCATAGAATTTTGTCCAGTTGTCGTCAATCATCAGCACTCCAACAGGCCAGCCTTTTTCAACGATTGTATTGGCATAAGCCAAAACATCTTTCTGATTTGGATTGTACAATAATTCGATCCAGAGATTGTACTGCGGTGAAGTCACCAATAGACTGTCGGGCCA
>Ga0209123_1002407_pt1 | contig 15873 bp, 14 predicted proteins | sample BarGraIncu00431A_FD_184500 | JGI IMG/M metagenome (GOLD analysis project Ga0209123, IMG submission 184500) | Arctic peat soil microbial communities from Barrow, Alaska, USA - Barrow Graham LP Incubations 004-31A (SPAdes) (version 2) | ecosystem: Environmental > Terrestrial > Soil > Wetlands >...
TGAAGGAATCTTCCGGTTATTGAACCAATCTTCGGGAATAGAAAGTGAAACCATGTATAACGATATACTGAAAACATTCAATCTGGAGGTCAAGCAATCTGGCAAAGGTGAAGTTATCCTGGTGACGGACAATGACGGGGAAATAATCCGGAATCCGCTGCGAATGTCCGAACTTAAAGAACGGATAAAAATCCCGGAGACTGTTAACAGACCGGAAATAGAATTGGCAAAACAAGTAGAAGATCAGGTTACCACCGGTTTTAAAGAATTGTTTAAAAAATATCGCTTCTGTGACGCACAGAACGTTGCCCTTGAGTTGAAAGAGAAAGGCCTTTTTCTATTCCGATCTGCTGAAACGGGAAACTATAAAATCTACAATCCGGACAATAAAATGGTGTTCAGTAATCCTTTTCTGATTGATAAACAACTGATCCGACTCGACTATTTCAATCTGACGAATCAGGATTTTTATGCCATCATCAAAGATTACAATCGTGTTCTCGCTGAAAAGTTCCGGTTTGTCTCAGAAGGGCTAATTGATTACGAAAAGGTTTCTGTGTTGGAATTGAAAAATCCGGATAAACAGATTCAGCTTAAAGAAATTAAATTGTCTGAAAGTAAGGTGTTTAATCAAATCACTTCTGGCATGGATGATCTGTCAAAAAGTTTTACCGAATCCGCGATCAAGGATTATTACCGTTATTCCATCCGCAGAATTATTGAAACCGAACAACGGATCAATCAGTATGATTTTTACCGGGAGTATAACCAAAACCGAAAGTCATTGAAGCCTGGTCTTACTGATGATCTGGCCAATAAGTATAACGTAGTGAAAACAGAAGATCAATATTACCTGAATAACCATCCCTCCGGAATCCAGGAGGTCAGTCTAAACCCTGAGCAGATGAAATATCAACTTGACACAAAGAACTTCTTTTCAAAGTCAATCCTTGAAATGGTCAGGTTAATGCCCTGGTACAGCAAAGAGAAAGAGCAGAATAAAAAGAAGAAGATACTGAAGCAGAAAAGGAAAGGGAAGGCAATGAGGTTTTAATTATTGGATTGCTATCACAATTCATTGGCTTTTAGTAAATATAGGAAACAATGACTCGTGCTGCAATTCATACTGCAACTCGTGCTATTGTTTGAGATCTTTTTAAGTCTTATCTGTTCATCAAAGTCTTTTGTTCATTTACAATGAACGAGCAAATATATTGAACACAAATAGAAATGACAGAATTTTGCCAGGAATGTAGAATTGTTATGATTTCTATTCAAGGAAGGTAAGATTTTGATTTTAAAGATAATACCCTCCACTCAAATTTTTACAAAAATATTGATCGCTCCACGGAATGGTAAAGGGGTTCCGGCGCACCGGAATCCTTCGGATGCGTTCAGTTTGCCTAAATATCGCTACCTTAAGGCAGGGTGGCAAACTGACATGCACCCCGTTGACCTTATCCGTGGCAGCTCAATGATCGGCACGCAAAAATTTAACCGGCGTGCCAGTTGCCAAAAAAAGTCTTCAAGGCAGAAGCATCACAGATGAATAAAATGGACCTTTATGAAGTTGTTACGCAGAAAATTATTGACAGATTAGAAGCGGGAGTTGTGCCGTGGCAGATTCCCTGGAGAACAAAGAACGGGATGCCCCGGAATATGACATCCAATCGTCCTTATACTGGAATCAATTTTTGGATGCTGCTTTGTCTTCCTTTCACTTCACCCTTTTACCTGACTTTCGAACAGACAAGAACACTGGGTGGTAATATCCGGAAGGGAGAGAAAGCAACGATGGTTGTCTTCTGGAAGATACTCGAATCTGAAGAGAAAGACGGTACAATTAAGAAGACTCCGTTTCTGCGCTATTACAATGTTTTCAACCTCACACAAACCGAAGGTATTGATGAAAAGAAGATTCCCGATACAGAAGCATTTGATCATGATTTCAATTCTATCGCTGTCGCTGACCGTATCATATACGAATGGAAAGACTGTCCTAAGATTGAATGGAACAGTGATCATGCTTACTACTCACCCTCAATAGATACTGTCTATATGCCGAGTCAAAGATCTTTCTTTCATGACGAACAAGTCTATTCTGTTCTTTATCATGAAATTACGCATAGCACAGGCCACCGGTCCAGACTTGGCCGACATGAGAAAATTAAAGATCATACATTTGGTTATCAGGACTATAGTCAGGAAGAATTGGTTGCCGAGTTAGGAGCTGCCTACCTGTGCGGCATAACCAATATTGAACAGCAGACCATCGAAAACAATGCGGCCTACATTAAAAGCTGGATCAGAACTTTCAAAGATGATCCGAAGGTTTTGGTACTGGCTGCTGCCCAGGCACAAAAAGCGGTTGATTATATCCTGATGCATCAGTCAGACGGACAACCCTGACAATTAAGGAATATTCCTTGAAAGAGGCTCTGTCAGGGCCTCTTTTTTTTGTTCGTTCTCTGAATCAGATCAGTTATATTTGCCATTATTTCAGCCCCGGGAGAAGCTTTTTCTAAAATAGCAGCGGTATCCGGCTCCGACAATGAAAGGTGGCAAAGCATTTACATCCTTCTCCCCGATACTTGGCAGCACCTTCGGTTTTAAAATTGGTCCTGAAGATTGGGTTTTCGATGCTATTTCTGCGGAAGTTCAGCCGTGTTCATGACAAATTCAGTTAAAATTCTATGCCAAGTTAGTTCTGATCCCCGCGCGTACATTCCATTCACGAAAGGATTTTCCCGGCATATCCTCCCGCTCATCTTTTAGTCCGGTATTCCAGTTCCTCCTTACCGATAATTATCAAGCTGTTCACTTGCATATAATTTTTAAACTTAAATTTTGTATCATGGAAACAGCTTCAAAAACCTCCGCAAATCACACTATTGAAAACCATGAATCTCATTTCCATTTTAATTGGAATCCCACCTCCGATTCAGCCAGCCTCAAAGCATGGGAGGAAGAAAATGCAGAATATGCCACCTGGAACTTGATCGATGATGTGCATGATACCACCTCTTGCTGATCAGAAAAAGCTTCGAAAGGGGCTTTTTCTGTGGCCGTTACGAAAGTATTAAATAACTAATTAGTGCATATAATACAGATATACAATACAATACAAATTATATAGACAAGATCATGTGATGTTTGTAGTGCGCATACTTAATTTATTTTTATTTGGCAGATTGAAAAATATTACTTATATTTGTAGCATTCTTACTTAAACTAAAATTTGAAAACAACATTAAAAAATATTGCTTCAATCCAAACAGGAGTTTTTGCCAAACCAGCGCATAATGGTGACATCGTCTATTTACAGGCCCGGCACTTTGATGAGAATGGATTGCTCCTAGGCGAGTTACATCCAGATTTAATGGCTGACGATATAAGCGAAAAACATATACTGAAAATTGGTGACGTGTTATTTGCAGCTAAAGGTACAAAAAACTTTGCAGCAGCATTTGAAGATCATTTTCCTGTATCGGTTGCCTCTACTTCATTTTTTGTTATCCGGCTGCAAAATGAAATTGTTTTGCCGCAATATTTAGCTTGGTATCTGAATAATCCACATCCTCAACAGTTTCTGAAAAATTTTGCGAGAGGTACATCTATCGCATCCATTTCAAAAGCTGTACTTGACGAACTGGAGATTTTTATTCCTGATTTGAAAACACAGAAATTAATTTTAAAAATCACACAACTTCGAAATTCAGAAAAAAAACTGGAACAAGAAATTGATAACCTTCGGGAAAAGCTTATTCAACAACTTATAATTAACGCAATAAAATAAATTCATGACTAAAAAAATTACACAAAAAGATATCAACGATGCAGTTTGGAAAGCTTGCGACACCTTCCGGGGTAGCATTGACCCAAGTATCTACAAGGATTATGTGCTCACCATGCTTTTCGTAAAGTACCTAAGCGATGTGCATGATGATAAGTATGAAACACATTTGAAAAAATACAATGGAGACAAAGAACGGGCAGACCGTGCGATGAAACATGAGCGATTTGTAGTTCCTGAACAAAGTCATTTCAACTATTTGTACGATCATCGGAATGAACTCAATATTGGTGAGTTAATTGATATTGGATTGGAAGATTTGGTGGAAGCTAACCGCGATAAACTCTACAGCGAAGATGGTGCTGGAATATTCCAGAATATCAATTTCAACAGCAGTGTGTTGGGTGATACCAAAGATAAAAACACGCGGTTGAAAAACCTGTTGCTTGATTTTAACAAAGAAAAATTAGACCTGCGACCATCCCACCTTGAAGGTACAGATATTATTGGCGGGGCATATATGTTTCTGATTGAGAACTTTGCCAGTGATGCCGGGAAAAAAGCTGGTGAATTTTTTACTCCAAAAGAAGTTTCCACACTTATTGCCAAACTCACAAAATCGAAACCTGGATCACGTATTTGTGATCCAACTTGTGGTTCGGCTTCCTTGCTGATCAAAGCCGGAGAAGAAGTTGGTTCTGATAATTTTTCACTTTACGGACAGGAAGCCAACGGAAGTACCTGGGCATTGGCAGTAATGAACATGTTTTTACATGGTTTTGACAAGGCAACTATCCGTTGGGGCGATACGATTCGCAATCCGAAACTGAAAGAAGGTGATGCCTTGATGAAGTTTGATACCGTTGTTGCAAATCCGCCGTTTAGTCTGGATAAGTGGGGAAAGGTGGAAGACAAAGATGGTGAAAAAACGGTGATTAGTTGGGATCCCGAAACCGACAAATACCAGCGCTTTTGGAGAGGCACACCACCAAAGAGCAAAGGGGATTGGGCTTTTATTAGCCACATGATTGAAACGGCATACGAAGGAAAAGGTAAAGTGGGAGTGGTTGTACCTCATGGCGTGTTGTTCCGTGGAGCAAGTGAAGGGAAAATCCGGCAGAAAACTATTGAAGAAAATATTCTGGAAGCCGTAATTGGATTGCCGGCCAATCTGTTTTTCGGAACAGGTATACCAGCTGCAATTTTGATTTTCAACAGAGGCAAAGTCGACAATACGAATGTATTGTTTATTGATGCCAGTAAGCAATACGAATCGGCTAAAAATCAAAACAAATTACGTGATACTGATATAGAACACATTGTTGATACTTACCACCAATTCAATGAAGGCAAACTGCAAGTTGGAATTGTGGAAGATAAATTCAGCTATGTGGCCACTTTTGAAGAAATACAGGAAAATGATTTTAACCTGAACATTCCCAGATACGTGGACACCTTCGAAGAAGAAGCCGAAGTGGATATAGCCAAGGTTCAGAAAGAAATTGACAAATTAGAAGTGGAATTGAAGTCTGTACAAATTGAGATGGATAAATACTTAAAAGAATTAGGAGCTTAAATATGATTGTACAATACGCCTCCGATTTACATCTGGAATTTCCCGAAAACAAGCAGTTTCTCAAAACGAACCCTTTGAAACCTATGGGTGATATTTTGTTGCTGGCCGGCGATATTGTGCCTTTTAAAGTTATGGCCCAACATGCAGATTTTTTCACGTATGTTTCCGAGAATTTCAAGACTACCTACTGGATTCCCGGAAATCACGAATATTATTATTCCGATGTGACCGAAAAATCGGGAACTTTCATGGAAAAAATAAAAGAGAATGTTTTTTTGATAAATAATAAAACCATTATTCTAGATGATGTAAAATTTATCTTTTCAACCTTGTGGTCGAAGATTAGACCTGAAAACGAATGGTATATTGAGCGGGGCATGAGCGATTTTCGTGTGATTAAAAACGGGCAATTCCGCTTTTCTTCCTCAAAGTTCAACGAACTTCATGAGGATTGTGTTGATTTTCTAAAGCAGGAACTGGCAGAAAATCATGCAAACAAAACGGTGGTGGTTAGCCATCATGTGCCTACCCTGATGAATTATCCGGAAGCCTTTAAAAACAGCGTGTTGAACAATGCTTTTACTGTAGAGCTATTCGATTTGATTGAAGTATCTGGTACAGATGCTTGGATATATGGTCATAGCCATGTAAATACTCCTGATTTTAGTATTGGTAGAACAAGACTTCTCACTAATCAATTAGGATATGTTAGAAACAATGAACATACTTCTTTTGGTAATAGTACAACTTATAATTTAGATGACACTATTGATAAATAAGATAATAAACCTATATTTGTATAATATACCTGATAGGTTTACAACTACTAAATATGTTTACGATGGAGAACATGATAATGAAGCTGCAAAAATACATTGAAGATATCCTCGGATATGTGATGGTAATAGTGCCGATACCTAAACAAGAACTAGGGACCCTACCCATGTACGTAAATGAAATATACAACCTCTACCGGGTAACATTGGGCGACATCCATTTTGTTCTAATCGAATATAAGGATGTAGATGTCTTTAGTGTTTCACAATTAGAGAAACATAGCGAATTAATTAATACCAATCTTAATCAAAAGGTTGTTTTACTTGCCGAAGATATTTCTGCCTTATATCGTAAAAGGCTAATTGAAAAAGGCATAAACTTTATTGTACCGGGTAAACAGCTGTTTTTGCCCGATTTTCTCATGGATTTAAGAGAAGGAAATCAAAATGCGGCAAGAAAAAATAAAACAGAAAAGCTATTACCATCTGCTCAGTTCATTCTTTTATACCACCTACTTCATAAAGCAATAACCGAGCAATTGGAAAATGAAAGCTTCACACAATTAGCATTAAGATTCGGTTATACTAAGATGGCAATTACCAAAGCAGTTGATAACTTGGTTTATCATGAACTTTGTAAGGTTGAAGGCACAAAAGAAAAATACATTCGGTTCGTAAGTGATAAAGGGCAACTTTGGCATTTAGCCTTACCGCTATTGGTAAATCCTGTGTTTAAAAGAATTTATGTTGATAAAATGCCGGAAGGAATGCACTTGCTTCAAGCTAACGAGTCTGCACTGCCCGAATACAGCGACATGAACCCAAGCCTGCAAAAGTTTTATGCCATTGAAAAAAACACATTCTACGGATTACAAAAAAGCAATGCCTTAATTAACGAAAACAAATACGAAGGTCGCTACTGTCTGGAAGTATGGAAATACAACCCGGAACCGCTGGTTGATATTCTAAACAATGATATGAGCGTAGTTGACCCGCTTTCACTTTATTTAAGCCTGAAAGATAATCGTGACGAACGCATTGAAATGGCTCTTGAACAAATTTTAGAACACTTTTTATGGTAAAAGGATTAGACCTGTTTAAAGCATATTTCGCAGCATTCCCGGATAACTACCTGATTATTGGTGGAACAGCCCGTGATATCATCATGGAAGATGCCGGTTTTGAGCCCAAAGGAACCAAGGATATTGATATGGTTTTGGTAGTTGAAGCTTTAACTGCTGAATTCGCTATGCAGTTTTGGCAATTTGTGGAAGATGGGAATTATGAACACCAGGAAAAGAGCACTGGTAAGCGACAATATTATCGGTTTTACAATCCTGGGAATAAAGAATTTCCTGAAATGGTTGAGTTATTCTCACGTAAACCCGATGCCGTTTTGTTAAACGAGCCGGCCCATTTAACTCCAATTCCTGTTGAAGCTGAACTGGCAAGTCTTTCTGCAATTTTGTTGAGCAACGATTATTATAATTATATTTTAACACACAGCTTTTTTGAAAATGAAGTGCATTTGGCTAATACAGAATCGCTCATTTGCTTAAAAGCAAGGGCTTTTAACGATATGACACTACGCAAAGCACAAGGTGAAAATACTGATAGTAAGAAAATACTAAAGCATAAAAGTGATATTTTTAGATTAGCTGTTACACTCACGCCGGCCAATGTTTTTGAATTACCCCAAACTATAAAGACTGATTTACAAAACTTTGCAGCAGCTATAGCTGGGAATTTACCCGGTAAAGAACAATTAAAAGCCATGGGGCTGGGTACCATGGACCCACAAAACGTATTCAACCAAATCCTTAAAAGCTTTCAATTAGATGGAAAATAACACCACAAAACCCTTCTACAATACCACCATTCCAAGCGATTGGCTGGTGAAACCCGTTGGGCAAGCATTTGAAATTTGCAATAATCTTAGATTGCCAATAAGTGAGGATGAGCGAAAAAAAATTCAAGGAGAATTTCCGTATTATGGTCCAACTAAAATTCAGGATTATATAAATGAATATAGATTAGAAGGTACTTATGCTTTGATTGGAGAAGATGGTGATCATTTTTTGAAATGGAAAGATTTGCCAATGACTCTCTTGGTTAGTGGAAAATTCAACGTTAATAATCATGCACATATAATCAAAGGGAAAGAAAATCTAACAGAATGGTTTTTCTATTACTTCAATCATAGAGAGTTAACACCACATTTAACAAGACAAGGCGCTGGAAGATATAAACTCACAAAGGATTCTCTTAGTAAAATTTTATGCCCCATACCTCCGGCTAATGAACGGAGGTCAATCATTGAAATTCTAAGCACAGCTGATGAAGTTATAGTCAAAAACAACCAACTCATTGCACAAAAAGAACTCCGCAAAAAATGGCTGATGCAAAATTTATTGACCGGAAAGAAACGGCTGAAAGAGTTTGGTGGGAAATGGAAGGAATATAAACTTAAACACTTTATTGTAGATTATAATGAAAAACCAAAAGCCGGAAATGGTTATGAGGTATTGACCTCTGCAAAAACCGGGTTAATGAAACAGACTGACTATTATGGTGATAATAGATTAACAAATAGAGAGGATGCAGACTATAATGTTATTCCTCCAAATTATTTAACCTATCGTTCTAGAAGTGACGATGGTTTATTTACTTTTAATAAAAATACTTTGGGTATAACAGGCTTAATTAGTGGTTATTATCCTGTATTCACCATTAAAAACGGAGACCTCGACTTCATTTTAATGTACTGCAATTATTACCGTCAAAAGTTGACAAAATATAGCATAGGAACTTCACAACTTGTGCTTTCAATGAATGCTTTAAAAACTGCACCTTTTATTCTTCCAAACATAGAAGAACAAACTGCCATTGCCCAGGTGCTTCAAGCAGCCGATAAAGAAATACAACTGCTTAAAGCCAAAACCGATAAACTACGTGAGCAGAAAAAAGGGATGATGCAGGTGTTGTTGACGGGGAAGGAGAGAATAAAAATAAAAACTGTTTAACGTATGAATACATCCGAAACCTTTAAAGAATTCCTATCAAACATCAAGATTAAAGACGATAGAGCTGATGACATTTCATATCGCTATGGCCGTATTACTAAGGCGTTGAACCAAGAATTTCGTGATATTGATTCGAAAACAGCAAATAGCTTGCAAGTTGGTTCATATGGACGATATACCGGAATTGACGGCATTTCAGACTTAGATATGCTATATATTATGCCTGCTTCAAAGTGGGCAGGCTATAACAAAGTCGGAGGTCAGACAAAATTGCTGCAAGATACCAAAACTGCAATTTCAAAAACCTATTCTTCATCTGACATCAAGGTGGATAGATGCGTGGTTACTGTAAATTTTACAGATTCCCATATTGATGTACAACCAGTTTTTGAAGTAGAAGATCAAGACTACAAATACCCAGATACATATGGAGATTGTTCATGGAAAATTACAAAGCCAAGAAAGGAGATAAAGGCTATGGTCGAGTTTGAAGCAAATAAGAATCGAAATCTTAGGAGACTTTGTAAAATGGCCAGATCATGGAAAAACAAACATGGCGTTTTTATGGGAGGTCTTTTGATTGATACACTGGTTTATAATTTTTTAAAATCAACCACCTCTTATGATGTAAAGAGTTTTGCTTTTTACGATGAAATGTGCAGAGACTTTTTTAAGTATTTATATGACCAGCCCAAAGATCAGTCAGAATATGGAGCTTTAGGAAGTAAACAACGGGTGAAAGTCAAAAAATCATTTAAGACAAAGTCAAAGAAGGCTTATGATTTGGCACAGGAAGCGATTGAAGCAGATACCGACAAAATAAAACACACTAAGTGGCGAGATATTTTTGGAAATGATTTTCCTAAATATGAAAGCGAAGAAAAAGAAGCACTGAATATTAATTCAAGTTGCAGAAATACAGAAGTATTTATTGAATCATATTATCCCGTTGATATTCGGTACGATTTAAAAATTGATTGCGAGGTAAAGCAAAATGGTTATCGAGACGGGTTACTACGAGAATTTCTTTTTAAGAAGATTAGGTTGATGCCTAATAAATCTTTAAGATTTTTTATTGAAAAAATAGATGTACCTGCTCCTTTTGCAGTAAAATGGAAAATAACAAATCGTGGTGAACAAGCAATAAAAAGAGATTGTATCAGAGGGCAAATAATTGATGATCTGGGTTCTTTTGAAAGAAAAGAAAGTACAAACTTCAAAGGAAGCCATTTTGTGGAGTGTTACATTATTAAGGATGCAGAAGTGGTTGCCCGAGATATAATTGATGTTCCTATTTCAGAATAATTAAAAATAGAATTATGAATGAATTAAAAAACTTATTAGAATCTCAGATAAGAGAAATATATGGAAGGGTAGTTTACACACACAAAACCCATGAAAAATGTGCTGATGTTCTTAAAACGAGAAGTGATTGTTTGAAATTCGCTGAAATTTTCCTGTCCGCAGCAACAACAACGAGTATTTTAGTTGTAGTGTTCGGTGAAGGAAAAGCATTTCAATTTATTGCTGCAATTTGTTCGACAATTTTGCTTGGGATAACACTTTATTCAAAAGATTTCAACTTATTAGCAATAGCTGAAAAACATAAACAAGCCGCATTAAATATTCTTGAAATAAGGGAAAAATTACTCTCATTACTTGTAGACATTAGAATTGGGAACAAGGGAATCGAACAACTTCAGATAATAAGAGATGAATTGAACGAGCAACTTATGAACTCATATAGGGGAGCGCCCAAAACAATTAATAAAGCTTATCAAATTGCCTCCAAAGCCCTTCAACAAAATGAAGAGTTTACTTTTTCTGATGCTGAAATTGATAAGTTTTTACCACAAAGCTTGAGAATTAACTAAAAATATATATTATGGCACGCAAAGAAAGACACATAGTCCCCAATTCTGAAAGAGGTGGTTGGGATTCAAAAAGAGAAAACGCAGAAAGAGTATCCAAACACTTTGAAAGAAAAGCAGATGCAGTGAACTGGAGTAAGGATAAGGCAAAACAAGAAGGTTCTGAATTAATTCCACATAAAAAGGATGGAACCATTCAGAATCCGAATAGTTATGGTAATGACCCCTATCCACCGAAGGATAAAAAATTATGAAAGCACAAATCAGTTTTAGATTTATAAATCCAGATTATGGCCAGCAGTATGCTGATCAGTACCATGGTGGCAGAGAAAGCGAGAGTAATTGGAAATATAATGAACCATTCTCTGTGAGAATTGATAATGTCCTTTCGGTTGAGTTGATTAACCCCGGCACTTTTCAATTAATAGGGAATTTTGCAAATAAAAATATCGATATTCAAATTTCTAATGTTGCAATTTTTAGATTTCATTACGAGAATGGTATCTATAAGGATTTCGCTGTTTCGAAATCTGTTTTGAATAAAGCTCAAAAGACACCTAATGAAAAATATCAAATAACTCGGTGCTATTTTTATATCAATTCAGAGCCGAAAAGCATCAGGTTTGGTGAGAATTTGGTTTTATGCGTAAATGAACTTCCGGATGAGCTAAAAAATTAAGAAACTATGGATACTCCCTCTTTCAAAGAAGACCACATTAGTCAAATTCCAGCATTGCAGTTACTGCAGAATTTGGGTTATACCTATCTCAGTCCGATAGAAGTAGAAAATCTTCGCGGAGGCAAAACGAGCAATATTTTGCTGGATGATATTTTGCGGAAGCAGTTGAAAGAGATCAATTCGGAAAAGCGGATCAGTTCAACAAAGACTACCTATATTAGCGATGCAAATATTGAAAACGGGATTCGGGCTTTGAAAGAATTGCCGATGTACGAAGGATACATTACAGCCAGCGAAACGGCTTATAACCTTATTACATTGGGAAAAACATTTGACCAGAGTTTTGATGGAGACAAAAAAAGCATTACACTTCAATACATTGACTGGAACCCTGATTCATTTTTAATCAACAATGTTTTTCACGTAGCTGAAGAATTCAGTGTAATGCGAAGCGCCAGTAAGGAACACTATCGTCCCGATTTGGTTTTGTTCGTAAATGGTATTCCAATTTGTGTGATCGAATGCAAAAGGCCGGATATGAAAGAGCCATTGAAACAGGCAATCAGCCAGCATTTACGCAGTCAGCAGGAAGACGGCATCCGGGCCTTGTACGTCTATTCTCAACTGACATTGAGTTTGGCAACACAGGAAGCATCATATGCAACCAACGCCACACCTGAAAAGTTCTGGGCGAAGTGGAAGGAAAAATTCAACAACGTGGAAGAAGAAAAGAGTTACAGAACCGATTTACAGGAATTGAAGAATCAGCCCTTAAATCCGGAACAGAAAAACAAATTATTTGCTGATCGTTATCGATATGTCAGGCAGTATTTTGATGATTTGGAGAACGAAAATATTCTGCCAACTATTCAGGACGAATATTTATATGGTTTGTGCAGACCGGAACGACTCATGGATCTAATTTTCAATTTCGTTCTGTTCGACAATGGAGAGAAAAAGATTGCACGATATCAGCAGTTTTTTGCCGTTAAAAAATCCATGCGACGCATCCTTGAAAATGATGGAGGAAGGCGAAACGGTGGAGTGATTTGGCATACCCAGGGAAGCGGAAAATCTTTAACCATGGTGATGCTTGCACAGGCCATTGCTATGGAAAAATCAATTCATAATCCGAAAATAGTTTTGGTGACCGACCGTACCGATTTGGATACACAGATTACAGGAACTTTTCGTAAATGTGGAATGTTTGTGGAGAATGCCACCACCGGGCAACGTTTGGTTGAATTGCTTGAAAGTAACAGCGATTCAGTAGTTACCACCATCATCAACAAATTTGTGGCAGCTGTTAAGAAAATCGGCAAGCCTTTGCAAAGTCACGACATTTTTGTTTTGGTTGACGAAGGGCATCGGACGCAGCACGGCACATTCAATATTGAAATGCAAAAAACCTTGCCCAATGCTTGTTTCATTGCCATGACGGGTACGCCACTTTTTAAAAAAGATAAAAATACTGCTGCCAAATTCGGAGGTATCATCGATGCCTATACTGTTGATCAGGCTGTAAAAGACAAAGCCGTTGTTCCGCTTTTGTACGAAGGAAGACTGGCACGCCAAATTGTAAATGCAAGTCCGCTGGATACATTTTTCGAAATGGTTTCAGAACCGTTGACAGATTACCAAAAAGCCGACTTCAAAAGGAAATTCAGCAGGGCAGACCAATTGAATGGAACTGAGCAAAAAATATATGCTATTGCATGGAACATCAGTTTGCATTTCCGCGACAACTGGCAAAATACACCTTTCAAAGCCCAATTAGTTTGTGATAAGAAAATAAATGCCATTCGTTACAAGGAGTTTTTAGACGAAATTGGTCTTGTAAGTAGCGAGGTCTTGATTTCATCAATTGACGAACGAGAAGGTGAAGATAGTGCCTATGAGAAATCTACGGAGAAGGAAAACCGGTTTTGGAAAAAGATGATGGATGAACATGGTAATTCAAAATCCTATGAAAAGAACATCATCGCCCGGTTCAAAAATCAAAAAGACCCTGAAATTATTATTGTTGTAGATAAATTGCTTACGGGTTTTGACGAACCGAAAAACACTGTTATGTATCTTACCCGGAACCTTCGGGGGCACATGCTTTTACAAGCTATCGCAAGGGTAAACCGTATTTATCCGGATAAAGAATTTGGGTATATTATCGATTATTATGGGGTGATTGAGAACCTGGATGACGCTTTGCAATTGTATTCATCTTTTGAAGATTTTGATTCAGAAGACCTTGAAGGAACTTTGGTAAATATAAACGAGGAAATAAAAAAACTGCCACAAAAACATTCAGAATTGTGGGACATTTTCAAAACCATAGCTAATAAACGCGATGCTGAAGCCTATCAATTGTTGTTGAAAGATGTGGCAATACGTTCTTTGTTTTACGACAAACTTGCTGCATTTGCAAGAGGTTTAAAATTGGCGCTCTCATCCATTCAATTTTATAACCAGGTGGATGAAAAAACAATTAAGCGCTACAAAGATGACTTCACCATGTTTTTGAAACTCCGTTTAGCGGTAATTGAACGCTATAGTGATGAAATTGATTACAAACAGTATGAAGGACAAATTCAAAAGCTGATAGATACCCACATTACAACCGAAAAGATTGAAACCATTACCGAGTTGGTAAACATCTTTGACAAAGATAAATTTCAGCTTGAAGTAGAAAACACAACAGGTAAAGCAGCAAAGGCAGATAAGATTGCCAGCAGAACTTCTAAACATATTTCAGAGAAAATGGAGGAAGATCCTGCATTCTACAAGAAATTCTCTCAAATGCTGAAAGAAACCATTACCGACTATGAAGAAAGAAGAATAACTGAAGCTCAATATTTAAACAAGGTTCAGGAAATAATGAACAATGTATTGGCACATACTGATAGTGATATTCCTGAGGTATTGAAAGATAAAGATGTAGCCAAGGCTTTTTATGGCTTAAATGTTGAATCATTAAGTGAAAAAATTCAAGACCCAATTGTCAGAAGGGAAATTTCAATTCAGGCTGCATTAAATATTGATGAAATGATTCAAAAAGCTGTTTTGGATAATGGAAAATCAATTATTGACTGGCAATATAAAACCAATATAACAGGAAAGCTGCAAGTCGAAGTTGGAGATTATTTGATTGATGAAGTGCGTGATAAATACAACATAAAACTGTCTTTCGGTGAGTTGGATGACATTGCCAACAAATGTATTGAAGTTGCTAAAATACGATACAAGTAATGATTGAGAGTCTTGAATATGGATCCAGGCACATTGATTTTAGATTGGATTATTCAGAACGCAAATCACTAGGAATCACAGTAACACCCGATTTAGACGTTTTGGTAAGGGCTCCAAACGGTACTTCTATCGAAAAAATAAAGAAAAAGCTTATAAATAAAGCACCATGGATAATCAGGCAACAAAGCTTTTTCCTGGCATTTCATCCAAAAATGACTGATCGGAAATTTGTTGGCGGTGAAACACATCTTTACCTTGGCCGCCAATACAGGTTAAAAATTATCATCGAAAATATAGAAAGTGTTAAACTTAAAGGTAGGTTTATTGAGGTTATAACGCTTGACAAAGCACGTGCTAAGCAATTGGTTGAGGATTGGTATTTGCAAAATGCGAAGAAAAAATTTCATGCTATTGCCATGGAACTAATTGACAAATTCAAAAAATATAAAGTTGAACCCAGTTCAATTGTGATTAGAGATATGCCTACCCGATGGGGCAGTTGCACTGCCAAAGGGAAAATAATTCTGAATCCGGAATTAATTAAAGCCCCCAAAGGCTGCATTGAATATGTGATCATTCACGAATTATGTCATTTAATACATCACGATCACACACAGAAATTCCTTGATTTACAAACTATAGAAATGCCTTATTGGGAAAAATGGAAAATGAAACTAGAGAAATTACTTGCATGACAAGAATGTGAAATAATATCTTTCATTCCCATAAATAAGAATAACTAAATCTTTTCACTCATAGCCCCGCCCCTCCAGGCGGGGTTTCTTTTGTGCGCCGTGCATGGCGAATAACTTGACGGTGCAAGTCCGTTATGGGGGTATGTAGTATAGCCAACCATTAGCTAAAAGCAAGGGTGTCCATCGCGAGGTGGAATCTGAAGGAAGCTGGCGGCAA
>Ga0209123_1002408_pt1 | contig 15865 bp, 12 predicted proteins | sample BarGraIncu00431A_FD_184500 | JGI IMG/M metagenome (GOLD analysis project Ga0209123, IMG submission 184500) | Arctic peat soil microbial communities from Barrow, Alaska, USA - Barrow Graham LP Incubations 004-31A (SPAdes) (version 2) | ecosystem: Environmental > Terrestrial > Soil > Wetlands >...
TCAAAACCCAAATTTCTTTGGGATAATTGAAGATATAACAGAAATTGAAAAGATTACTCACGATAATAAAGCAATTTTAATAATGAGTGTAGATCCTATATCTCTTGCTATATTAAAAACTCCAGGAGAAATAGGGGCGGATATTGTGGTAGGAGAAGGGCAATCTCTTGGAATTGCAATGAACTTCGGAGGACCGTATTTGGGATTTATGGCAACAACAAAAAAACTTATGAGAAAAATACCTGGAAGAATTGTAGGCCAGACCGTAGATGTAGATGGGAAAAGAGCTTTTGTATTAACACTTCAAGCTAGAGAACAACATATAAGGCGGGGAAAGGCAACTTCTAATATATGTTCAGACCAAACATTAAATGCAGTAGCTGCTGCAGTTTATCTTACAGCTATGGGAAAAGAGGGATTAAAGGAAGTGGCTTATCAAAGCACTCAAAAGGCACATTATGCTTTTAATGAGATTGTTAAATTAGAAAAATATAAACCAGTATTCAATAAACCCTTTTTTATGGAATTTGTAATTAAAGGACATGAAAAAGCTAGTATTATTAATGATGAATTATTAGAGAAAAATATAATTGGTGGATATGATATAGGAAAGAATTACACTGGTTTTGAAAATTCCTTACTCTTTTGTGTAACAGAGAAAAGAACAAAATTAGAAATAGATGAGCTAATAATTGCAATGGAGGGGATAAAATGAAAGAATACAATAAGTTGATATTTGAAATTTCTAAAGAAGGAAGGCGAGCTTATAAATTACCTCCTTGTGATGTAGAGACTATAGATATTAAAGAAATTATACCTAAGCACTTATTGAGTAATAATAATATATCCCTTCCAGAGGTGAGTGAAGTTGATGTTATAAGGCATTATACTCTATTGTCTAATAAAAATTATGGAGTAGATACTGGATTTTATCCTTTAGGTTCCTGCACTATGAAATACAACCCGAAAATTAATGAAGATATGGCATCTATTAGTTCATTTACGCAGATTCATCCTTATCAAAATGTAAAAACGGTACAAGGATCATTACAATTAATGTATGAACTAAGTGAGAAATTAGCTGAAATATCAGGGATGGATAAGGTTTCACTTCAACCTGCAGCGGGTGCGCAGGGAGAGCTTACTGGTCTTATGATTATAAAAGCTTTTCATGAAAATAATTGCGATTTTAATAGGAAGAAAATTATAGTACCAGATTCGGCTCATGGTACTAATCCGGCTAGCGCAAACGTATTAGGTTTTGAAATTGTAGAAATTAAATCAAATGTAAAGGGTGGAGTAGACTTAGATAGTTTGAAATCAATATTAAATGATGAAATAGCGGGTTTAATGCTAACAAATCCGAACACCTTAGGATTGTTTGATGAGAATATTAAAGAAATATCAAATCTAGTTCATGAAGTTGGTGGACTTGTATATTATGATGGAGCAAATTTAAATGCAATTATGGGCAAGGCAAGGCCAGGAGATATGGGATTTGATGTTGTTCATATGAATCTTCATAAGACATTTACTACCCCTCACGGTGGCGGCGGACCAGGAAGTGGACCAGTAGGAGTAAAAAAAGAACTTATACAATTTTTACCGGTACCAATAATAGAAAAGAATGGGGATAGTTATTTTCTTAATTATGATAAATCGTTATCTATTGGGAAGGTAAAGAGTTTTTATGGGAACTTCGGAGTGCTTGTACGTGCCTACTGTTACATACTTTCTATGGGAGCCCAGGGACTAAAGAAGGCAAGTGAAATGGCGGTGCTTAATGCAAATTATATGAAGAGCAGATTAAAGGACTATTACTATTTACCATTTGATAGAGTTTGCAAGCATGAATTTGTTCTGGGTGGTTTAAAGAAGGGACTAGGGGTAGTAAGTACACTCGATATTGCCAAGAGAATACTAGATTATGGATATCACCCACCTACCATATATTTTCCTACAATTGTAGATAATGCAATTATGATAGAACCTACTGAAACAGAAAGTCTTGAAACTATGGATGCTTTTATTGAAGTTATGATAAATATTTCAAAAGAGGCAAGAGAAAATCCAGAGTTATTAAAAAATGCTCCCTATACGACATCTGTTAGAAGACTTGATGAAGTCCTTGCAGCTAGAAATCCAGTATTAAAATATACTAAATAGTTTTTAATAAGGGGGCAGTGATGGATAAGGATATAGTGATAATTGGCGGAGGTCCTGGGGGATATGTTGCTGCTATTCGGGCAGCTCAGCTGGGGGCGAAGGTTGCCCTTATAGAAAAGGGCGAACTTGGAGGAACATGTTTAAATAGAGGCTGCATTCCTACAAAGGTGTTATATAGAAATGCTGAAATTTTAAATACTTTAAAGAATAGTAGTGAATTTGGAATAAAAGTTGATAGTTATAGTTTTGATATAAAGGAAATCCAAAATAGAAAAAATAAAATAGTGAGTAAGTTAGTGAGTGGGGTAGAACAATTATTAAAGGCTAATAATGTTGAGGTGATACTCGGAACAGCTTCTTTAAAAGATAAAAATACTGTTTCTGTTTTATTTAGCAATGGAGAGTTAAGAGAAATAACATCAAATGACATAATTATAGCAACTGGGTCTATTCCATTAATTCCGAAAATACCAGGTATAAATTTACAAGGGGTATTTACTAGTGATAGTATCTTGGAATTTAAAGAAGTGCCTAAAAGTCTAGCGATTATAGGCGGTGGTGTAATAGGCATGGAATTTGCAAGTATATTTAGTGCATTAGGATCTAAGGTTACTGTTATAGAGTTTTTGCCAAGTATTCTTTCTCAGGTGGATATTGATTTAACAAAGAGATTGACCGTTTCACTTAAAAGAAAAGGCATAGATATTAATACTTATACAAAGGTGATTAGTATTGAAAAAAACAATGAGAAACTAATTGTAACAGCTGAAGGTAAAAAAGGGAAAATACTGTTAACGGTGGATAATGTTTTGTTATCTGTTGGACGGATGCCTATGACTTTCGGACTCAATGTTTATAAACTGGGGATAATGTATAATAAAAATGCTATTGTTGTTGATGAAAATTATGAAACAAACATCCCACATATATATGCAATTGGTGATGTTAATGGGAAATGTATGTTAGCGCATGTTGCCTCGCACCAAGGTAAAAAAGTAGCTGAAAGAATTATGGGATGCCCCGCTTCCTATTCTAGTGGAATAATACCAAGTTGTATTTTTGTATTTCCAGAGATTGCGTGCGTTGGTATAACGGAAAATGAGGCCAAAGAAAAAGGGATAGAATATAAAACAAGTAAGTTCTTATTTGGAGCGAACGCCAAGGCATTAACACTTGGCGAAGGGGAAGGAATGGTAAAGATTATTGCAGGGCTTGATGACACAATTCTTGGAGTGCATATAATGGGGCCTCACGCATCAGATTTGATTCATGAAGGTGCTATGGCTATAAATAATAATATGGTAGCACAGAATATCACTAGTATGATTCACGCACATCCAACATTATCTGAGGCCTTTGAAGAAGCGATACTAGGGTTAACGGGTGAAGCTATTCACATTGTACCTGCTAAGAAGAGATAAAAGATACTTAAAGATTTTATTGCTTGCCCATAGATATCTATTGTTATAGTATATAGATATCTATTACAAAATTATTATGTATTAGAGTGAATAATTGGAGGAATGAAAATGAGGATATTACTGACAAACGATGATGGTATAAATGCAAAAGGAATATATGCTTTAGCTAAAGAACTTGAAAAGGATCATGAAGTAATTATTGTAGCACCAGATAAAGAGAGAAGTGCGTGTGGACATTCAATAACGCTTACAAGACCACTTATTGTTAAAGAAATTAAACTCAAAGGCTTAAAATCAAAAGCTTTCAGTGTAGATGGAACACCAGCGGACTGTGTGAAAATTGCAATCAACAAGTTGACTGATGGTAAAATAGACATGGTAGTATCAGGAATTAATAGAGGGTTTAATTTAGGAACAGATGTTTTGTATTCTGGAACGGTTTCTGCAGCAATTGAAGCAACTATATATAAAATACCAGCAATGGCGGTTTCTGTGGAGTTTGATCGTAATACTGAAGAGTATAATTTGGCGGCTAAATATGCAGGAGTTATACTTCTTAAGGCTATTGAAAATAAAATTAATAATGATATTGTATTAAATGTAAATATTCCAATGATGGCGGAGAATGAAATAAAAGGAATTAAGGTATGCAAAATTGGAAGTAGATTATATAATAATAAATATGTAGAATCTATTGGGGAAAATAATGAAACTCAATATCAAATTAAAGGTACAGCGAAAGATATTCATGAGGAAGATTCAGATACAATATATTTTAAAGAGGGGTACGTTACTATAACACCACTTCATTATGATTTAACTAACTTTGAAATACTAAATGATGTAAGTGAATGGTTTTAATTAAGAAAAAATGCCAAGAAAGTTAATTATACGATTAACTTTCCTGGCTATTTTTTATTTTATATTTAAGTTAATATACCTTAATAATTAAGTGTTTTAAGTTATCTTTTTAATTTATCTAATAACTCGTCTACAGCTATAGTAGATAAATTTATTCCATCTAAAGGCAATTCTTTTTCAATAGCAGATTTAAGAAGTGGTGACCTTCTAGCATCACCTATTACGATTGCACCGATTATTTTATTGTTTTTTATAAATATTTTCTTATAACTGGTTCCATTAATATCTTCATATAATAATATTTTTGTATCCTTTGATTCTTCGATACATCCCATAGAAAATAATGAAATACCAAAAGCATTTAGCATCGTTACTGGGGTAATTTTTTCATATACAGCATCCCGACCAGAAAGATTGTAGCCTGCAACTTTCCCTTGTGCTATAGCAATATTCCATAGCCCAATAACCTGATTATCATACTCTGCAATATCTCCTGCTGCATAAATATCTTTTATATTAGTTTCCATTTTATTATTTACGAGTATTCCTCTTTCTTTTTTAATATCAGTATCTGAGATTAGGTCCATATTAGGTTTAATTCCTGTTGAGTAAATAACTATGTCACATTTTAATTCTACATTTTCGTTTGTAAGAATTCCTTCTACTTTATTATTGGTACCTATTATTTTATTTACACCAGTATTAGTCAATATTTGTATTCCGCAAGTTTGTATTTTACTTTTTAATATCTCTGATGCTTTATCGTCTAATTGACGAGGCATAAGCCTTGGACATAATTCTATAATTGTAACTTTAATGTTATGCTCATGTAATATGAAGGCCATTTCAAGTCCAAGTATTCCGCCGCCAAGAATTATTACATTCGCGCCCTCAGTTAGTCTCTCCTTAATATTTAAAGCGTCATTAAGACCTCGAAGTGTGTAAACTCCATCCATGTTTATACCATCAATTGTTGGTACAGCATTACTTGCCCCGTTTGCAATTAACAATTTATCATAATTAAGTTTACTACCATTACATAAGGATACTTCATGGGTATCTGAATCTATATTCATTACTTTAGTATTAATTAATATTTTTACATTGTTTTGTTCATACCACTCTTTTTTTTGAATAAGTATGTTATTTTCTTCAAGGTTATTAAATAAAGACTTGGATAACTTTATTCTGGTATATGGATAAAATTTTTCTTCTCCAATTAAATATATCTCTGAGTCTAAATCTATTTCTCTAATTGATTTAATAGCTGTTATTGCTGTAATGCCACTACCTACGATTATAATTTTTTTAGCCATCGATATCACCCATTTCATTTAAGACTTATTTTTGAACTTTCGTATTTATTTATATCTGTAAGCAAAGTATCTTTTTACCTAGGGGCACTCCCATTTACGGAATATCCTAATGCTATCTTACACTTCATTTATGTTAATATGCAAGAAAATAATTCATATTTATGGAGTAATTATATGAAATGTATTTTTAAATTTGTATATAATAAGTATTACTTTTTCTAAAGTACACTATAAACAGAATTTTTTGATATAATTAGCCTAAAGAAATTTTTGAGAGTTATAGAATACAGGATTTATGTTTGGTAGAAAGGGGAAATATATGAATATTAAAGAAAAACCACTGATTTTCGATGGTGCTATGGGAACATATTATGCAAGTATCAAAGAAAACCCATTATCCAAATGTGAGCTTGCAAATATTTATGATAGAAATACCATATTAAATATACATAAGCAATATATAGATGCAGGTTGCAAGGCTATTAAAACAAATACATTTGGTGCAAATAGAATTAGCCTTGAAAGTAATTTTAATGTAGTAAAAGATGTGATTGTAAAAGGTTATGAAATAGCAAAGGAAGCAACAAAGCAGACTGATGTTTTAGTTTTTGCGGATATTGGACCAATCCCATTTTTAGAGACACTTGATTTATGGGAGGCATACATAGAAATAGTAGATCTGTTTTTAGAACTTGGTGCTACGCATTTTATATTTGAAACTTTTAGTAGTGATGAATATCTACTCCAGATTTCTAAGTATATTAAGGAGAAAAATCCAAAGGCATATATTTTGATGGAACTTGCAGTTTCACCAGAAGGTTTTACAAGGCTTGGTATATCAGGTGAAAAATTTATAGAGAAAGTTTCGCATATATCAAGTATAGATGCTTGTGGCTTTAATTGCTTTTCGGGGCCAAATCATTTACTAAAATATATTAAAACTCTTAATATAGAGAATAAAACAATTTCTGTTATGCCAAATTCGGGGTATCCCACAGTAATAAATAATCGTACGTTTTTTAATAATACTAAAGAATATTTTGCAAGCCAAATGCTTGAAATAGCAAAACAAGGTGTTGCTATAATAGGTGGGTGTTGTGGTACAACTCCAGAATTTATAAGAGAAACTGTAGCAAATATAGAGGGGCTATCTCCACATGAAATTGTTCCAAGGATAAAAGGTGAGAAAATTCAGTTCGAAAAAATAATTGTTAAAAACTCACTGCTTGAAAAAATTAGACGTGGAAAAAAGATTATTGCGGTAGAACTCGATCCACCTATGGATACAGGTATAGATTTTTTTATGAATAGTGCTAAAAGCCTTAAAGATCAAGGCGTTGATGCAATAACTATTGCGGATTGTCCTGTTGCAAGAGTTAGGGTAGATAGCAGCCTACTCGCTTGTAAGTTAAAGAGAGAACTTGATATTACAACTATTCCTCATATGACTTGTCGTGATAGAAATATTAATGCCACAAAAGCTTTGCTTCTAGGTCTAAGTATTGAGGGAGTAAATAATGTTTTAGTGGTAACGGGGGACCCAATACCATCAGCTGAGCGTGATGAGGTTAAGGCAATGTTTAGTTTCAACTCTGCAATACTTGCTAATTATATTACTAACTTAAATGATACAACATTTTCATCACCTTTTAATATTTGTGGTGCCTTAAATGTAAATGCTATTAATTTTCCTAGTCAACTTGCACATGCAAAAAAGAAAATGGAAAATGGTGTAACTATGTTTTTAACACAACCAATTTTATCAAAGCAAGGTGTAGAGAACTTAAAACAGGCACGCAGGGAGTTACCTGCTAAAATTTTAGGTGGTATTATTCCAATTGTAAGTTATAGGAACGCTTGCTTTATGAATAACGAAATTTCAGGTATAAGTGTCTCTGAGGAAATAACGGAGTTATATAAGGATATTTCAAAAGAAGAAGCTACTATTCTTGCAATTAAGATATCTACGGATATTGCGAGGGAAATTTATAATTATGTAGATGGATATTATCTTATTACGCCGTTTAAAAGAATTGATATTATTTCTGAAATTATTAAGAATATAAGTACTATAGGTAATATTGATAATAATTAGATCAAATGATTTAGTGAATTTAAACTCACATCATGTACAAATACATGATGTGAGTTTTTATTTTTTTTGAAAATTTATTGCAAAAGTTATTAAGTGTCCCCAAGTGTTATTAGGGATAATGAGGCTAAAGTTATTAAGTGTCCCCAGATGAATTACCGATGAATTACCAATGGAATTGCCAATGAATGTTTATAGAATTACCAAGTAAAAAAATATTTTGAAGAATGTTGACAAGTATTGTTGGGTATCATATAATGAACGTATGAACAATGATTCATATGTTCACATGAAGGAGGAATATTGATGGATAAAGATATAGAGTTTTGTCACTGTGCAACTGTTCATGAAGATGAGATAGAAAAAGTAAGAAGATTAATACCACCAGCAGAGACTTTATCGGACCTTGCAGAGCTTTTTAAGGTTTTTGGAGATAGTACAAGAATTAAAATCCTTTGTGTGCTTTTTGAAACTGAAATGTGTGTTTGTGATATAGCAGCTCTTCTTATTATGACTCAATCAGCTATTTCACATCAATTGCGTGTGCTTAAAAATGCTAGACTTGTTAAATATAGACGTGATGGTAAGGTTGTCTATTATTCCTTGGATGACGAACACGTTAAACAAATATTTGATCAAGGACTTATACACATAAAAGAACTAAGGTAATATCCTATTACATAAAGATAAATTTATTATATAAAACAACGTAAAAACTTTGAAAGCGAGGCGAGGAAATGGAGACTATAATAAAGAGAGAATTCATTTTAGAGGGTCTATGTTGCGTCAATTGTGCAAATAAAATTGAAACTCAATGTAAAAAGCTAGATGGAGTAACGGACGCAAGTATAAACTTTATTAATAAAAATTTAGTGATTCAATTTCAAAGCGAAGATAAAATATTAAAAGTTATAGATGAAGCAAAAAAAATAGTTAAAAGGATAGAACCTGATGTTAAGTTTATAGAAAGTGTTAAACATGAGGGACATTCACATAATCATAGTCATGATCAGGTCCATGCTGGTGAGGATGCGGGAAATGATAAAAATAGAATTATACGTTTTTGCGTAGGGGCTATATTTTTCCTTATAGCAGTTATATTAAAATTAGGATACTGGTTTGAATTTTCATTATTCCTTATAAGTTATTTACTAATTGGTGGAGAAGTATTAATGGTTGCCATAAAAAATATATTAAGAGGAGAAGTTTTTGATGAAAATTTCTTAATGGCACTTGCTACTGTGGGGGCGTTTTCTATAGGACAATTTCCAGAAGGCGTTGGGGTTATGCTTTTTTATCAAGTAGGTGAATTTTTCCAGGAGATGGCCGTAAATAAATCTACAAAGTCTATATCAGCACTTATGGATATAAGACCAGATTATGCTAATAAGAAAATTAATGATGAAATAGTAATAGTTGATCCAGATGAGGTACACATTGGCGATATTATAATAGTAAAGCCAGGAGAGAAAGTACCTTTAGATGGTAGTATTATCGAGGGCAGTTCATTAATAGATTCATCTGCATTAACTGGTGAATCAGTTCCAAGAGAAGTTGAGACTGGTGATGAAATTTTAGCAGGCTGCATAAATAAAAATGGGTTATTGACTATAGAGGTAAAAAAAGAGTTTGGGGAATCGACGCTTGCAAAAATATTGGATTTAGTTAAAAATGCTAGTAGTAAAAAAGCACCAACTGAAAACTTTATAACTAAGTTTGCAAGATATTATACACCAATTGTAGTTATAAGTGCAGTTGTACTTGCTTTGATTCCACCACTTTTAATACCTGGTGCTACTTTTTCGCAATGGATATATAGGGCACTTGTATTTTTAGTAGTATCTTGTCCTTGTGCTTTAGTAATATCTATCCCACTGGGATTCTTTGGAGGAATAGGTGGTGCATCTAAAAGTGGAATTTTGGTTAAGGGTGGAAACTACTTGGAGGCATTAAATAGTGTTGAAATGGTGGTTTTCGATAAGACTGGAACATTAACTAAAGGGGTATTTAAGGTTACACAAATGCATGTAGAGGGTGATATAAACGAAGAGGAATTATTAGAGTATGCAGCATTTGTTGAAAGCTATTCTAATCACCCAATTGCAACATCTATACTAAAAGCTTATGGCAAAGAAGTAAACAAAACAGATATTGAAGATGTAGAAGAAATAGCTGGGAAAGGTATTAAAGCTAAAGTAAAAGGAAAATATGTCCTAGCTGGTAATTCAAAGCTTATGGATAGTGAGAAAATATCTTATAATAAAGGAGAAAATATTGGCTCTATAATATATGTTGCTATAGATAATAAATATGTTGGTAGTATTACAATTTCTGATGAGATAAAAGATGACTCTATTGTTGCTATAAAAAGATTAAAGTCTATGGGTATTAAAAAAATAGTAATGCTTACTGGTGATAATAAGGATATAGCCAGCAACATTGGAAAAGTTCTTGGCGTGGATGAAGTCTACTCAGAACTCCTTCCACAAGATAAGGTAGAAAAGCTTGAGAAACTTCAAAAGGAAAAGTCACCTAAAGGAAAAATTGTTTTTGTAGGAGATGGCATCAATGATGCTCCAGTGCTTGCAAGAGCAGATATTGGAATTGCAATGGGTGGAGTAGGTTCTGATGCAGCAATAGAAGCTGCTGATATAGTAATAATGACAGATGAACCATCAAAGATTGCTTTGGCTATCAAAATTGCCCAAAAGACAAAGAAGATTGTTATGCAAAATATTGTATTTGCATTAGGTGTAAAGGCAATCATTTTGATACTTGCAGTATTTGGAGTTGCAAATATGTGGGAAGCAGTTTTTGGAGATGTAGGAGTTGCTTTGATTGCGGTGTTAAATTCTATGAGAGCTATGAAGAATTAAAGTTAAAAAATACTCTATAGAGCAGACAAAAAAGTCTGTTATATAGAGTGTTTTTTTTAATTTAAGCAGATAGTACTGTTTTTAAAATATATTAATTTATAATAAAAATAGCTTGTATAAATGATAAATGTAATATATAATTGGTATATACAACATAACAACATGTTAACTATAGTTGTGTAGATAAATTTAGTTGTAAGTGAGGAGGAAAGTTTTGAAAAAGGTTTCGAAAGATAATCCTATACCACTTCATTACCAGATAAAAGAAATATTGCAAGAAATGATTGAAAATGAAGTATTAAAGCCTGGAGATTCAATTCCAACAGAAAGAGAATTATGCAAAGTACAAGGTGTTAGTAGAATGACGGTTAATAAGGCTATTATGTCTCTTGTTAATGAGGGACTTATATATAGAGAGCAGGGAAAAGGTACATTTGTGTCTATTGCAAAGGTCAATCGTGAAATATCACTCCTTAAAGGTTTTACTGAGCAAATGCAGGATAATGGTGTGATATCAAAAACTAAAATATTATCTTATGAGATACTAGATGCAACAAAGCAATGCATGCTTGAATTAAAAATGCCTGAAAATGAAAATAAAATTATTGAAATTAAAAGATTGAGATTTGGTGATCAGCAACCGGTAGCAATTGAAACAGCATGGCTTCCGTATTGTTTATATGATGGAATGACAAGGGATATGATAGAGGGAAAATCACTATATAGTATATTTCGTGAAAAATATGGATATTATCCATACGAGGCAAAGCAAATAATTGAACCTATAATGCTTAACGAGTATGATAGCAAACTTTTAAATCAAGAGAGAGCTGCTTTGGCATTAACATTTAGGAGAACTACATATTTAGAAAATGGAACACCGATTGAATATACTAAAGCAATATATAGAAGTGATAAGTATAAATATCAAGTAACATTAAAATAAGGTAAAAGTAAAAGTAAAAACACTAAAATATTTGATGAGGTGATTAATATTAAAGCTATAATTAATGGAAAACTTATTATGAAAGACAGAATTATTTATAAAAGCGTAATAGTCTTTGATACAAAAATTGTTGCAATTATAGATAATGAAAACTTCCATCAGTATAAAGAAAAGAGCGGTGACGAAATAAAAATTATTGATGCTAAGGGTAGATTTGTATCTCCCGGTTTTATTGATATTCATATTCATGGTGGTGGTGGTTATGATACTATGGATGCTACAAAGGAAGCCTTGAAAATTATAGGTAATACCATTGCTGTAAATGGAGTGACTGGATATTTACCTACTACAATGACAATGAACACCGCGAGTATTTATAAAGCATTAGATGCAGTAAGGGAAGCTATGAAAATAGAGACCATGGGAGCAAAGATTCTAGGTGTTCATATGGAGGGACCTTTTATAAATGAAAAGTATAAAGGGGCTCAAAAGGCAGATAATATTATAAAGCCTGATTATGATATTATAAAGGATTATTTAGATATTATTAAAATTATAACCCTTGCTCCTGAAAAGGATATAGATCATACTTTTATAAAAGAAGTGAAAGCTAATTCTAAAATTACATTATCAGTAGGTCACTCTGACGCAAGTTTTGAGGAAACTATGAAGGCAATTGATGATGGAATATCACATGCAACTCATACTTTTAATGCAATGACTCCACTTAACCACAGAAAACCAGGTATTGTAGGTGCAATTTTTTCAAGTAATATAACCTGTGAGTTAATAGCAGATTTAATACATGTTCATCCTGCAATTTTTAATATACTAATAAATGCTGTACACAAGGATAGAATGGTTCTTATAACAGATTCTATGAGAGCTGGCTGCATTAAGAGTGGAGTGTCTGAACTTGGTGGACAAAAGGTAATAGTTAAAAATGGAGCTGCAAGGCTTGAAGATGGAACACTAGCAGGAAGCGTTTTGACTTTAAATAAAGCAATACTCAATATGCTCCAAAGCAGTGATTTAGAAATTTATGATGTTGTTGCAATGGCAACAGTTAATCCAGCAAAGGTAATTAATTTGGATAATAAAAAGGGAAGTTTAGAACCTGGATATGATGCAGATATAGTTATTTTTAATGATGATATAGATGTGTCTTTTACAATAATCGAAGGAAAAATAGTGTACGAAGCTTAAAAGTGATATTTTGAGTATTATAATAAGGTGGTGCCAATATGAGAATAATAGTTGTAGATAATTATGAGGAAATGAGTAAAAGAGCGGCTTTAATGATTGCAAGTCAGGTTACGTTAAAGCCCGATAGTGTTTTAGGTCTTGCAACAGGAGATACTCCATCCGGTATGTATAAGGAATTAATTAAATTATATAACAAAAAAGAAGTGGATTTTAAAGAAGTTAGAACTTTTAACTTGGATGAATATTATGGACTTAACCCTGAAAATTCTCAAAGTTACTATAAGTACATGATGAATAATCTATTTAATAGTATAAACATAAGTACAGAAAATATTAATATGCCTGATGGAATGGCAAAGGATGTAAATGATTTTTGTGTGCTTTATGAAAAAAAGATTAAAACACTTGGTGGAATTGATATGCAAGTGCTTGGTATAGGGGGAAATGGACATATTGGTTTTAATGAACCAAATGTAAATTTTGAAGCGCAGACGCATTTAGTTAATCTTGATGAACAAACAATAGAAGCTAATTCTAGGTTTTTTAAGTCAATAGAGGATGTTCCAGTACAAGCGATAAGTATGGGTATAAAGACAATAATGAACTCTAAAAAAATAATTTTACTTGCCAATGGATTAAATAAAGCTGAAGCTATAGAAAAAGCAGTTAAAGGTAAAATAAATCCTAGCATACCTGCTTCAATTCTTCAACTTCATAATGATGTAACTATTATTATAGACAAAGAAGCAGCAAGCTTATTATAAAATAAAAACACCTATTCTTGACATTTGTGCAAGAATAGGTGTTTTATTTATTATAGATTCTATTCAATCAAACTTTTAAATTCATCATTTTTGTATAATAAATCGTAACAATAAGTCATTATATCACTTCTTTTTATTATCCCTATAAAAACACCGTTATCATCTATAACAGGGACAAAGTTTTGATCTTTTGCGAGAGAAATTAAGCTCTCTATATCAGCATTAATTAATACTGCTTTGTTCTTAACATGCCTTGGGATATCTCCAATTAAAATTTTATTTGTATCATTAAAACTTAGATTTGGAGTGTTTTTTAATTTCCACAATAAATCACCTTCGGTTAAAGTACCTACATAATTACCAGTTTCATTAACTAGGGGTACAGAAGTATATCTATGGTACTCCATTCGTTCTAAAGCTTGCCTCATTGTAGAGCTTGGTTTTTCATAAACAACTTCATTTTTAGGTGTAAGAAAAAAAGCTATGTTCATAGTTCAACCATCCTTTAAAATTCTTTATTTTGGTTAATGCATCTCTTGTAGAGCTGTTTATTTAATAATAACAGTATAACATGTTTTTAGGCCATAATTATTAACAAAAGATTAAAATTAATGAGAGGGGGTAGCCTTCATTTTTATCACAGTTTTATTTTTCCATTTTCCTTTTTTGAAACGAATAAGATAAAGCGTACCACGAACTAACCAATCAACAATCATGCCTACCCAAACGCCCACCAGGCCGAACTTTAATACAACCCCTAATAAATATCCTAAAGTAATTCTAAAGAGCCACATTCCTATAATTGCGGTTACTAGCGTGTACTTTACATCTCCTGCACCTTTTAAACCTGATGGCAGAACAAAGGATATTGACCATATGGGAATGCAGGCAGAATTCACTATAAGTACAATAGCTGTTAAATGAATTATTTCTTTATTAGTTGTAAATAGTGAGGCGACATTTGATGCAAAGGGTATAAATATTGCGGCTATTATAATTAAAGCAATAGTTGAAAGCTTTGTAATATAGGAGAGTGATTTCTCAGCCTCAAGAGTGTCATTTCTACCCATGTACCTTCCAACAAGAGCGGTTGCAGCAATGCAAAGTGAATTCCCTGGCACATTAAGCATTGTTGCAACGGAGCCTGCAATTGCGTTTGAGGCTATTGCAATAGTTCCCATATTTACTATGAATACTTGAGTAATTAATTTCCCTCCATTAAACACTAAGGACTCTATACTAGCAGGAACTCCAATACCAAATACAAGCTTTAATAATGACTTATCAAATTTGAACTTCTTTATATTTTTAAGTTTTAAAATTTTTGAACCACGTATAAGAACTATTAATATAAGAATGCCTCCACTAACCCTAGCAATGGCGATGCCAAGTGCAGCTCCCATTATTCCCATGTGAAGTATATTTATAAAAGTGTATGTTAAACTTACATTTATAATGTTCATAAAGATACTGATTTTCATAGGAGTTTTTGTGTCTCCAGCTCCACGAAGGAGGCCATTTGCAATTAAATCAATTGTTATTAATGGATAAGTGAGTAATGTTACACCTAAATAGGTATGAGCATTACGTATTACTTCAGGATCTGCGCCACCAAAAAGTGCATTGATTATAGGACCCTTTAATAAAAACATCATAATAGTTAAAATAAAAGTAATTATAAGTCCAGAAAAAAGAGCCTGCTTCATAGCCTCATTAGCCTTTTTTATATTCCCTTGACCAATGAATTGAGCGACAACGACCATACCGCCAATTGCAAGTGCCGAAAAGAATGCTATAAATATATTATTTATGGAATCTACCATTCCAATTGCAGATACTGCTTCTTTTCCTATATGACCTGCCATCATAGTGTTTATCATACCTAGGGATATAACAAATAGTTGTTCTGTCATTATTGGTATTGCTAAATTAAATACATCTTTCCTTATCCATTTCACGTAAGCGCCTTCTTATCACATTTTAAGTTTATTTATCTAATGCATCATATATGTTTTATAACATAAAAATTCAAACTACTTCAAATATATATATCTATATTTATATTATAACATTATAATTCTTTCAATTCATATATTAATGAATTTCGTAGAATAGTTAACTTAATATACTTTTGTATATAGTTATTTTATATTTTAATTAATGGTAAAATATACTTCAATATACTATAATATATACAATAATAAATTATTGTGGTAA
>Ga0209123_1002409_pt1 | contig 15855 bp, 15 predicted proteins | sample BarGraIncu00431A_FD_184500 | JGI IMG/M metagenome (GOLD analysis project Ga0209123, IMG submission 184500) | Arctic peat soil microbial communities from Barrow, Alaska, USA - Barrow Graham LP Incubations 004-31A (SPAdes) (version 2) | ecosystem: Environmental > Terrestrial > Soil > Wetlands >...
CGCCCGCCTTGCCCAAGGGCTCACCCGACGCGACATAGGCTTGAATCTGGCGCGGGCTCATGGCAGGAAAAGTCACGCGCGACTCGCACAGTACCTGCTCGCATTTGCGTGCGGTGCCGAGCGCCACTGCAGTCAAGACACGGTGGGTGGTGTTGGAAAGCTCCTTCAACATCCGCGTCGCGTCAGCGGCATCAGTGGGCTTGCCAAAAATCCGGCGTCCCAGAGCCACCGTGGTATCCGAGCAAAGCACCGGCGCGCTCGGCAAATTCCGACGTTTGAGTCGCTTCAACGCCGCGTCCAGCTTCAGCTGCGTCACCCGTTTGACGTACGCGGCTGGAGCCTCGTTGGGTAACACGGCTTCCAGCGCTTCTGCGTCTTCATCGGCATCAGGCAATAGCAGCTCATGGCGCACGCCCAGCAGCGCCAGCAACTGGCTGCGCCGTGGGCTTTGCGAGGCGAGGTAAATGAACTTACTCACTGAAACTACTCACGGCAAAGATCTTGAAATATCACTCACGATGATAGGGATGGTTGGCATTGATCGACCAGGCGCGGTACAGCTGCTCAATCAGCAGCACCCGGACCATGGCGTGTGGCAGCGTCAAGTCGGACAGGCGAATGCGCTCATGCGCTGCCTGTTTGAACGCCGGGTCAAGCCCATCGGGCCCGCCTATGACCAGCGCCACGTCGTCGCTTTCCAACTGCCATTTTTGCAGCTTGGCGGCCAGAGCCAAGGTGGTCAAAGGGGTGCCGCGTTCGTCCAGCGCCACGATACGGCAGCCTTTGGGCAATGCCGCCTCAATGCGCCCCCGCTCTGCCGCGACCAAGGCCTCGACCGTCTTGGAGCCACGCGGCTCAGTCTTGACGGCTTTGAGTTCAACTTTGAGCTCGTAGGGAAAGCGTTTGGCGTAATCGTCCCACGCTGTTTGCGCCCAGTCCGGCACCCTTTGGCCGACCGCAACAATCACCAACCGCACAAGAATCCGTCAGGCTTTGCGCACAGCCGTCTTCTTGGCGGGTGCTTTTTTGGCGACTACGGCTTTGGCCACCACCTTCTTCGCAGCCACTTTTTTGGCCGGATCGTTGACGATGACCTTCTTCAGAGCCACCTTCGCCACCGCCTTGGCAGCGGGTTTGGGAGCGGCTCTCGGAGTGATCACCTCAGCGCTCACTTTGGCTGGCGCCTTTTTGGTAGCTACTTTTTTAGCCGGCACTTTTGCCGCTGCCGACTTGGCCGCCAGCGCCGCCTTTTGCACCTGCGCTTTGGATGGGAAAGCCTCCGCTACGCCCTTTTTGGCAGCGTTGGAGCGCCTGATATCAGCCAATGGCTTGGCCGCGGCCTTGACTTCCTTAGCCGGTTTGGACGGTTTAGCCGCTTCTTTCGCAACTGGCTTGACCGCGCCAAACTTGAGTCGCACCGGCTTGTCGCCCCACAATTCTTCCAGGTTGTAGTACTGCCGAAAATTGGGCTGCATCACATGCACCACGGCCTGGCCGCAATCCACAATGATCCACTCGCCATTGGTCTCGCCTTCCATGCGCGGCTTGGCAAAACCGGCATCCCGCACCGCATCGCGCACGCTGGCAGCCAGCGCCTTGGTCTGCCGATTCGACGTGCCCGAGGCAATGATGACCCGCTCAAACAAGGCGGACAAGTGCTCGGTATCAAACACCACAATATCCTGGGCTTTGACGTCTTCGAGGCCATCAACAATGGCACGCTGGAGTTTTTGGATGTCTTTTTTGGCGATGGTGGAGGAGGTAGTGGTAGTCATCAAGCAGTCTGGTAAAGGTGGTGGTGGGCAATATAACGTGCAACAGGCTCAAAAACCATATCGGCAACGCTTAGATGTGCGGCAAATCGGGCCCGAATGTCGGTTGCGCTGACATTTAAAGCGGGCATGAGGAGCCGCCGGAATCTCGATTTATGCGTAGTTTCTAGATCAAATTTGGCTCTAGCCCCCGTCGAACAAGCGCGAGCAGCTACGCAAATTATAGCAAGTTGCAGAATCTCCTGCCAGTCATGCCAACTTGGCAACGCTTGCGCCTGGTCTTCGCCCAGAATCAAAAAGAACTCGGCCGTCGGCCACAGCGCCTTGAACTCACGCAAAGTATCTACCGTGTAGCTCGGACCGACGCGCTGGATTTCTCGCGGATCGACCACCACGTGCGGCAGCTCGGCAAATGCCAGTTGCGCCATGGCCAGGCGGTGCGGCGCAGGGCTCAGAGTCCGCGTCTTGTGCCAGGCTTCGCCGGTCGGGACCACACGCAGCTCATCAAGTTGCAACTCGGCCAGTGCCGCCTTGACCAGCGCCACATGGGCCACATGCGGGGGGTCAAACGCACCGCCAAAGACACCGATGCGCCTCACCTCAAACCCAATCCCGGCGCACCAGAAAGCGGGTGTACAACTCTGCCTCCGGCGAACCCGCTGCGGGCGCGTTCTGATACGACCAGCTCGCCAGCGGCGGCATCGACAGCAAAATGGATTCAGTGCGCCCGCCCGACTGCAGGCCAAAGTGCGTGCCACGGTCCCACACCAGGTTGAACTCGACATAGCGACCGCGCCGATAAAGCTGAAATTCGCGCTCGCGCTCACCATAGACCCTATTTTTACGGCGTTCAACAATGGGCAAGTAGGCATTCAAAAACGAATCGCCGACTGCCTGCATCATGGCCAGACTGCCCTCAAACCCCAGCTCGGAAAAATCATCAAAGAAGATGCCCCCCACGCCGCGCGGCTCGGCGCGGTGCTTCAAGTAGAAGTAGTCATCACACCAGGTCTTGAAGCGCGGGTATTTGTCGTCACCAAACGGCGCCAACGTGGCTTTGCAGGTGCTGTGGAAATGCACGGCATCTTCCTCAAAACCGTAATACGGCGTCAAGTCCATGCCGCCGCCAAACCAGCACACCTGCGTGCCGTCAGCCGCTTTTGCCGCCAGCATGCGCACGTTCATATGCACGGTGGGCACAAAAGGGTTGCGCGGATGAAACACCAGCGACACGCCCATCGCGTCGAACGGTGCACCCGCCAGCTCGGGGCGATGCTGTGTAGCCGAGGGCGGCAGCTTGGGGCCGCTGACTTTGGAGAAGCCACAACCGGCCCGCTCGAAAACCGGACCCCCTTCCAGAATCTGCGTGATGCCCTTGCCTCGCAACAACTCGCCCGCTGGCTTTTGCCACGCATCGGTCAAAAACGCCGTGCCGTCGATTTCCGCAATCGCCGCGGTAATGCGCGCCTGCAAACCTTGCAGATAACTGCCGACCGCTTCGGTGTGCGCGCTGCCCACTGCCACTGCGCTCACGCCGCCGCTCCCTTGACTGCGCGGTGACCGATGTCCTTGCGGTACTGCATGCCCTCAAAGTGAATCCCCAGCGCCACTTCGTAGGCGCGGGCTTGGGCCTGGCGCACGTTGTCCGCCAGTACCGTCACACACAAGACCCGGCCACCGGCCGTCACCACGTCATCGCCCTGCATCGCGGTGCCGGCATGAAACACAAACGCATCTTCGGTTTCCTTGGGCAGGCCGGCAATCACATCGCCTTTGCGCGGTTGCAGTGGGTAACCCTGCGCCGCCAGCACCACGCCCAGTGCCGTGCGACGATCCCACTGCAGCTCAATCTGGTCGAGCTTGCCGTGCCGACCCGGCTCGGTGGCGGCCAGCATCACCTCCACCAGATCAGACTTGAGGCGCATCAAAATCGGCTGGGTTTCGGGGTCGCCCATGCGGCAGTTGAATTCGAGCGTCTTCGGGTGGCCTTCGGCGTTGATCATCAAGCCGGCGTACAAAAAACCGGTATACGGAATGCCATCTTTTTCCATGCCACGGATGGTCGGCAAGATGATTTCACGCATGGTGCGGGCGTGCACATCGGGCGTCACCACCGGCGCCGGTGAATAAGCACCCATGCCACCGGTGTTGGGCCCCAGATCACCATCCAGCAAGCGCTTGTGGTCCTGGCTGGTGGCCAGCGGCAGCACATTTTTGCCATCCACCATCACGATGAAACTGGCTTCTTCACCGACCAAAAATTCCTCGATGACGACCCGCGGCACGGCTGGACCGTCCGCGCCCGGGTTGTGGGTGACACCCGGTGTGCTGTCTGCCAGCATGAAGTCGACCGCCGCGTGCGCCTCGGCCAGACTCAAAGCCACGACCACACCCTTGCCAGCGGCCAGGCCGTCGGCCTTGACGACGATGGGCGCGCCCTTTTGCTCCAGGTAGGCATGCGCAGCCACCGGGTCAACAAAGGTCTGGTACTCAGCCGTCGGGATGCCGTGGCGCTTCATGAAGGCTTTGGAAAAGGCCTTGGAACTCTCCAGTTGGGCAGCAGCCTGGGTCGGCCCAAACACGCGCAGACCGTGCTTGCGAAACTCATCAACCACCCCGGCGGCCAGCGGCACCTCGGGCCCGACCACCGTCAGCGCTATCTTGTTGTCAAGAGCCCAGACCCGCAGTTGCTGCACGTCCGTAATGTTGATGTTCTCAATGCGTTTGTCCAGAACTGTCCCCGCGTTGCCCGGCGCGACAAACACCTTCTGCGCCTTGGGCGACTGCGCCAGCTTCCAGGCCATGGCATGTTCACGGCCACCACCGCCAATCACAAGAATATTCATAGGGCTTCGGCGTCAATCTCCGCGTTGTGATAAATCTCTTGCACGTCGTCCAGGTCTTCCAGCGCATCGAGCAATTTCTGCATTCGCACCGCATCGTCGCCGGTGAGTTCAATCGGGTTCTCGGCGCGCATGGTCACATCGGCCATCTCGGGCTTCAAGCCTGCGGCTTCAAGGGCATTCTTGACGGCCTCAAAATCCGGGTAAGCGGTCAGCACCTCGATGGCGCCATCGTCATCGGTGATCACGTCTTCGGCGCCCGCCTCCAACGCGACTTCCATCACCTTGTCTTCATTGGTGCCGGGTGCAAAAATCAACTGGCCGCAGTGTTTGAACTGGAACGCCACCGAGCCTTCCGCTCCCATGTTGCCGCCAAATTTGGCAAAAGCGTGGCGCACTTCAGCCACGGTGCGCACCTTGTTGTCGGTCATGGTGTCCACCAGGATCGCCGCACCGCCGATGCCGTAGCCTTCGTAGCGAATCTCCTCGTATTGCACCCCTTCGAGCGTGCCGCTGGCCTTGTCAATGTTGTACTTGATGCGGTCAGCGGGCATGTTGGCGGCCTTGGCGCGCTCCACCGCCAGTCGCAGACGCGGGTTGGTGCCCAGATCGCCGCCACCGGCGCGCGCCGCCACCGTGATTTCCCGGATGATGCGGGTCCAGACCTTGCCCCGCTTCTCGTCCTGACGACCTTTACGGTGCTGAATATTGGCCCATTTACTGTGTCCTGCCACGGGGAATCCTTCAAAAGTTCGTTACGCTATTGGTTCAATTGTACTTTTTGGGAATCTTATGTCTGATCCGATTCTGATTGCACAACATGGCAACACCGAATGCTTTCTGCGCCCTGACAAAGCCAACCGACACTGACTCATCACCGGCGCCACCGGCACCGGCAAGACCATCACGCTGCAAACCATGGCCGAAGGCTTCTCGCGCATCGGCGTGCCGGTGTTCATGGCCGACGTCAAGGGCGATCTGACCGGCCTTTCCCAAGTCGGCGCTTTGGGGTCAAAACTGACCAAAGTCCTGACAGAACGTGCGCTACCCGCTCCTGAATTCGCAGCATTTCCGACCACACTGTGGGACGTGTTCGGCGAACAGGGCCACCCAGTGCGGGCCACCGTCAGCGATTTGGGCCCGCTGTTGCTGGGGCGCATGCTCAACCTGAACGAGACCCAGGCCGGCGTGCTGCAACTGGTGTTCAAGATCGCCGACGACGACGGCCTGCTGCTGCTGGACATGAAGGACCTGCGCGCCATGTGCCAACTGGTGGGCGACAACGCGTCCCAGTTCACCACCGAGTACGGCAACATCAGCGCTGCCAGCATTGGCGCCATTCAGCGCGGGCTGATGCAAATCGAAGCCCAGGGCGGCGACCAGTTTTTTGGCGAGCCGATGCTCAACATCGACGACTTTCTGCAAACCGATGCCAACGGGCGCGGTAGGGTCAACATCCTGGCGGCCGACAAACTGATGAGCGCACCGCGCCTGTACGCCACGTTTTTGCTGTGGCTGCTGAGCGAGCTGTTCGAAAACCTGCCCGAAGTAGGCGACCTGGACCAGCCCAAGATCGTTTTTTTCTTTGACGAAGCGCATTTGCTGTTCGCTGACGCACCCAAAGTGCTGATCGAGCGCATTGAACTGGTGGTGCGCCTCGTGCGCTCCAAAGGCGTGGGCGTGTTTTTTGTGACGCAAAACCCGCTCGACATTCCGGACTCGGTCTTGGCCCAATTGGGCAACCGCGTGCAGCACGCCTTGCGCGCCTTCACGCCGCGGGAACAGAAAGCGGTCAAATCAGCCGCCGACACCATGCGCCCGAATCCCGACCTGGACATCGGCGCTGCCATCACGGAACTGGCAGTGGGCGAAGCACTGGTGAGCTTTCTGGACGAAAAAGGCCGCCCCGGCGTCACGCAGCGGGTCTACGTGCTGCCGCCTGCCAGCCAGATTGGGCCGATCACGCCTCAGCAACGCAAAGCCCTGATGGCAGACTCCATCGTCGCCGGGGTTTATGAAAAGACGCTGGACCGGGAGTCAGCGTTCGAGAAAATCAAGGGCCGCACCGCGGCACGACTGGACGCAGCCGCCAGTTCGACCGGCGCGTCCAGAGCAGCCACCCGCGACACCGAGCCACGAAGCAATGGCCGGGCCAGGGCGCCGGCCGAAGCGCGCAATGACAGCGCGGCAGCGGCACCCGGCCAGCGGTGGTCTGCTTGACAGCCTGGGCTCCATTTTTGGCGGTGGCGCGCGCCGCACGCGCACCTCGGCCGGCGAACAACTCATCCGCAGTGCCGCCAGCTCGGTCGGCCGCGAAGTCGGTCGCCAGATCATCCGCGGCGTGCTGGGCGGCATTTTTGGCGGCAAACGCTAGTTGCCACGCGCGCACAATGGCCATCCTGAAATCCTGTCAACCGCAACCCAGTAACCAAGGAGTGAAACAATTACGCCCATGAACAGCCCCAACACCGACCCTCAAGTTCACGTCATCAACCACCCGCTGGTGCAGCACAAACTGACGCTGATGCGAAAAAAAGAAGCGAGCACCAACAGTTTTCGCACCCTGCTCAACGAAATCAGCATGCTGATGGCTTATGAAGTGACGCGCGATATGCCGATGCAAGAAGTCGAAATCGAGACGCCGCTGGAAACCATGCGCGCCAAGGTCATCGACGGCAAAAAACTGGTGCTGGTATCGATCCTGCGCGCGGGCACCGGCATTCTGGACGGCATGCTCAGTGTCGTGCCGGGCGCCCGCGTCGGCCACATTGGCCTGTACCGCGACCCCAAGACGCTGCAGGCGGTGGAGTACTACTTCAAGATGCCCAAAGACATGCAGGAACGCGACGTGGTGGTGGTCGACCCGATGCTCGCCACGGGCAACTCCGCCGTGGCGGCGATTGAACGCGTCAAGGCGCTCCATCCCAAATCGATCAAATTTGTCTGTCTGCTGACCTGCCCCGAGGGCATTGCCACGCTACGTCAAGCGCACCCGGATGTGGCGATCTACACCGCGGCCATCGACCGCCAGCTCAACAGCCACGGCTACATCCTGCCCGGCTTGGGTGACGCCGGTGACCGGATTTTTGGCACGCAGTGAGTTTTATTTTTTATATGCAAAATCGGGCTATAGCCCCCGTGCTGCTTGTGTAAGTAGCTACCTATTTGGTAGCAAATTATTCTGCGCGTTGGCGATCAACATCAGGCCCGTTGCGGCGCAATCAGCTCGGCGTAGTCATATAAGGCACCCAAAATGGCCTCGCCCCGCTCGTCGGCGAATTCCGCTAACCTGTCGAGTTCTTCAAACAGTTGGTCAATGGTGAGTGCGCCACCCTCGCCGTCAAACAAATGCGCGCTGCGGTGCGACTCCCAGCGCGCCTGCTCGTCAGCGCTCAGGCTTTGTGGGAAATTGCGCGCCCGGTAGCGCCACAGCAGTTCGGGCAGACGCGCATCGTCAAAGGCAGGTCGGGCGCTGGCCAATTCCTGGGCCTTGAGCTGGCGCAAGTCGTTCAAGCGGCGGCGGTCGGCGTTGCCAACAAAACCACCGTAGAGGTCTTCGTCCACATCCGGCGTCGCGGCCGCTGGGCGCTTGAACACCGCCGGCCAGATGCCGCTCATGTCGGGCAAGGCTTGTGCTTGGGCGGCGTTGGCCAGTTGCACGTCCAGATTCAAACCCCAGCGCTGCGCCATTGCGCTCGACAAGGTCTTGTAGTTGCCAATCACCGTCGGGGACTTGTTCAGGTGGATCGACTTGACGGGCAGGCGCGGCACACCCTCAGGCAAATCCGCCGTTTTGGTGAACAGGCGCAGGCGAATCTGCTCGGCATTCATCTGCACCAACTCGCGCGGGTCAAACGCCAGATCCCAGGCCAGCAGCTCGTTTTTGTTGGCCGGGTGCATGGCCAGCGGCCACATCAGCGCCAGACAGCCGCGCTCGGGCGCAAACATGCCCGAGATGTGCAGAAATGGCCGGGCCTGGGTCAAGGTGGTGGGCAAGCCCAGCTCGGCCATGACGCGGTCTTTTTTGTGCAGGCCAAAACAGAAGTCAAACAGCTTGGGCTGCGCAGTTTTGATCAAGCGCGCCAGCGCGATGGTGGCGCGCACGTCGCTCAAGGCATCGTGGGCCGCTTCATGCAGCAAGCCGTTGGCGGCGCTCAAATCGATCAGCTTGAAGCTGGGTTTACCGTCGGCATTGAGCGGCCACTCAATGCCGTCGGGTCGCAAGGCATAGGCGGTGCGCACCACGTCCAGCAAGTCCCAGCGGCCGCAGTCGTTTTGCCACTCGCGCGCATACGGGTCGATCAGGTTGCGCCAAAACATGAAGCGCGTGATCTCGTCGTCAAAACGGATCGTGTTGTAACCCACCCCCACCGTGCCCGGCAGGCTGAAGGCCTGCTCGATCTGCGCCGCAAACTGGTACTCGGGAATACCCTTTTCAAGACACAGCTGCGGCGTAATGCCGGTGATCAGACACGCTTGCGGATCCGGCAAAAAATCAACGGCCGGCTGGCAATACAGCATGAGGGGGGTGCCAATAACATTGAGCTCGGCATCGGTGCGAATGGCGGCAAACTGCGCCGGACGCGTGCGCCGGGTGTTGGTGCCAAAGGTCTCGTAGTCGTGCCAGAGGAAGGTGTGATGGGAGGGAGATGGGGTCATTTTTGGCGGCCAGCGATGAAAATGGGTTTGTTCATTGTTTAATTATCGCGAGGCCGTTGTGGGGCCGACACCGCGCCCCTCACCGCCGCCGCGCCGAGCGCACGCCCGGCAACTCCGCCACCACGCCCAGCACCTTGTGCAGCCGCCCGGCATCCGACACTTCGACCGTGAACGTCATCAAGGCGATGCCCTTGATGGACTGCGTCTGCACACCAATCACGTTCATTTTTTCTTTGGTGAAAACCTCGGAAATGTCGTGCAGCAAGCCCTGCCTGTCAATGGCGTTCACCGCCACGTCCACCGGGTACACCGCGCTGCCCGCCGATCCACTCGCACTGCTTGGGGGCTGGCCCCATTCCACCTCGATCACGCGCTCGCCATTTTGGGCAATCATCTCGCGCAGGTTGGAGCAATCGGCGCGGTGCACGCTGACCCCTTTGCCGCGGGTGACAAAGCCACAAATCGGGTCAGGCGGGGCCGGTTTGCAGCACTTGGCCAGCTGCGTCATCAATGAATCAACACCCACCACCAACAAGCCACCCTTGGCCGGGTTGCTGGCGCTGCGCGGCTTTTTCAGCAGCGGCTCGTCGTCGGCCTGCACCGGCTCGGGCGGGTGCAGCAGGGTCTCGATATTGCGCAGCGAGAACTCGTCCTTGCCCACCACTTCAAACAGATCGTCGGCCGAGTTAAACCCCAGCTGCGCGGCCAGGTCCTGCAATTTGAGCGCCGTCTTACCCTCGCGCTGCAGCAGTTTTTCCACCGCCTCTCGGCCTTTGGCAACGGTTTCATGCAGAGACTGCGCGTTGAACCAGGCGCGCACTTTGGAGCGGGCCCGGTGGCTCACCAAATAGCCTTGCTCTGCCATCAGCCAGTCGCGCGACGGCCCGCCCTCTTTGGCCACCGTCACTTCCACCGTCTGGCCATTTTTTAGCGGCGTGTTCAAAGGCACCATCACGCCATCAATTCGGGCACCGCGGCAGCGGTGCCCCAGATCGGTGTGCACGCTGTAGGCAAAGTCGACGGCAGTGGCGCCTTGCGGCAGCTCCACAATGGCCGCCTCGGGCGTCAAGACATAAATGCGGTCATCCAGACCGAGGTCCTGCGCCGAAGTGCCCGACAGATCGCGCTCCCACGCCAGCAACTGGCGCAGCACGGCAATCTTGGCGTCGTAGGAACTGGTGGCCGAGACGCCAGCGTAGCCTTTGACACCTGCTTCCTTGTAGGCCCAATGCGCGGCCACGCCGTGCTCGGCATGGTCGTGCATGGCCTGGGTGCGAATCTGGATCTCGATCGGCAGCCCCGCCGCATCGCGCACTACCGTGTGCAAGGACTGGTAGCCGTTGGCCTTGGGTTTGGCAATGTAGTCGTCAAACTCTTCGGCGATCGGCGTGAACTGGCTGTGGACCCAGCTCAAAGCAGCGTAGCAGTCCGCGATGTCTGCGACCACAATGCGCAACGCCCGAATGTCATGGACCTGGTCAAATGCAAGCGATTTGCCGCGCATCTTCTTGACGATGCTAAAGATGTGTTTGGGTCGCCCCTGCACCGTGACGCTCATGCCCTGCGCCTTCAGGTCCGACTCCAATTGAAGCCGCAATTGCTCGACGTGCAACTCTCGCTCGGAACGCTTTTCATCGAGCAGGAGGGCCACCTGGCGGTAAACGTCAGGCTCCAGGAAACGAAACGCCAGGTCTTCCATCTCCCACTTGATTTCCCAGATGCCCAGCCGGTTGGCCAGCGGCGCAAAGACCTGCAAGGCCTCGCGCGCCACACCGGGCGGTGCGGCTTTGCGGGCAGCCGCAAAAAAGCGCAGAGTTTGCAGGCGCGAGGCCAGCCGCAGCATCACCACGCGCAAGTCGCGTGAAAAGGCGAGCAGCATCTTGCGCACATTCTCCGTCTGGGCGGCCGCTGTTTGCGCCATCGGGATGCCCGTGGCGGCGCGCTCACTGGCCACTTGCGCCTGGCGCGCCTGGCGTTGCACCCGCACCAGCTTGGTGGTTTCTACCGCCAGCGCGGCAAAGTTGTCACCAAAAGCTTTGGCGATCACCTCTTGGGGTTTGTTCAAATGGTCGCAGGCATAAACCAGGTAACTGGCGGCCTGCATCGCCTCAGAGCCGCCAATAATCCTGAGAATGGCCGCGACCGCGTCGGCATGGGCCAGCGTGTTCTCGCCAGTGTCGAGCGTCTCGCTGGCCAGCAGCGGCTCGGCAAAAGCGCGGGCACGCGCCAGCGCATGGGGCTGCTCGGGCAAAGTCTGCGCCGTGGCGGTCAGCAACTGCGGCAATGGTTGCGCTAAAGATGCCGCGCCCGTTGGCTCGATGGACAGGGTTTTCATCTGCAATACACCCGCTATTCATCCAGCAAGAAAGAGGCGACCGCTTTCACCTGATCGCAGGCGTTGAACGTGGGGGCGTGACCCACGCCGGCAAACTCAACCAGCCGCGCTTGGGGGCCGCGCGCCATCATGGCCCGCGCGGTTTCCATCGTGAGCAGGTCTGAAACAGCACCGCGAACAAGCAAGGTGCGGGCTGTGATCCGGTCATACAACTGCCATAACAAGGCTTCGCTCTGCGCGGCAGACTCTGGCATGAGCTCGCGAAACGGCAGCGCCAGCGCCGGGTCGTAATGCAATGTGAGCGCGCCCGACCCGTCGGCCAGCGGCTTGACCATCGGCTGCGACAAGGCCAGCCACTGTGCCGGTGTGTGCGGTCCAAAGCTGCTGGCAACGGCCCACAGGGCATCGGCGGCCTGCTGCACCGAGTCAAATCGGCCGGTCTGACCCAGGTACTCGCCAATGCGCTGCAAGGCCTGCCACTCCATCACCGGCCCGACGTCATTGAGCACCAGGCGGCGCACCGGCACCGGTAACGGCAGCTCGGGCTGTCCGGCCACCACGATGCCAATCAAGCCCCCCATGCTGGTGCCCAACCAGTCCAGTGTGGTGGGCTGGAGTGCCGTCAACAGCGTCAGCATGTCCGCCGCGTAGTGGGGAATCTGGTAGCCCTGCGGATCCTTCAACCAATCGCTCTGGCCCCGGCCTGCCACATCCGGGCACACCACGCGCAAGCTGTCGCCTGCCCGCTCGCACAGTGCCTGCGCCAGCACATCAAAGTCACGCCCCTGGCGCGTCAGGCCATGCACGCAAACCACCACATGGCCAGCTTGGGGGTTGCCCCATTGCCAATAAGCCATGCGGTGGCCACCGGAGGTGTCAGGGCACAGGACGTAATTCAAAGAAGGCTGGGTCATGCTGGAAGTCAGGGGTTTGATAAAGTCGGCGCAAAGCGCACGGGTGGGACTGTTGTCTCAACCCGGTGCGCCATCACAATAACGACATCCTAATTCAACCACAGTTCACCCCAACACTACACGGAGAAACATCATGTTAAAAGGTAAAACAGCGCTCGTCACCGGCTCCACCAGCGGCATTGGTTTAGGGCTAGCCAAAGCCCTGGCCGCCCAGGGCGCCAACATCGTGCTCAACGGTTTTGGAGACTTTGAAGGCCCCAAGGCCGAAGTAGCAGCACTGGGCGTCAAAGTGGCTTACCACGGCGCTGACATGAGCAAACCGGCCGAAATTGAAGACATGTTGAAGTTTGCAGCGGCGCAGTTTGGCCGGGTGGACATTCTGGTCAACAACGCGGGCATCCAGCATGTGGCGCGGGTCGAGAACTTTCCGGTGGAGCGCTGGGACGCCATCATCGCCATCAACCTGAGCAGCGCCTTTCATGCCACCCGCCTGGCCCTGCCGGCGATGCAAAAGGCCAATTGGGGCCGCATCATCAACGTCGCCTCCGTGCACGGCCTGGTGGCGTCGGCTGAAAAATCAGCCTACGTCACGGCCAAGCACGGCGTGGTCGGCCTGACCAAGGTCACCGCGCTGGAAAACGCCACCACCGGCGTCACCTGCAACGCCATTTGCCCCGGCTGGGTGCTCACCCCGCTGGTGCAAAAGCAGGTCGATGCCAAAGCGGCAGCGGGCAACATCAGCAATGCTGAGGCGATCAAACACTTGTTGAGTGAAAAAGAGCCGTCGCTGCAATTCACCACGCCCGAAGAGTTGGGTGCGCTGGCAGTGTTCTTCTGCTCACCGGCGGGCAACAATGTGCGCGGCGTAGCGTGGAATATGGACGGCGGCTGGGCGGCTCAATAGCGCTATATTAATAATAGCGTACAACCCTTATAATACGGGGGCTAGAGGCCAATTCTGTATAAAAGATTAGCCAGTCTCAAGCTGGCGCTGTCAGATCGCCCAGCGGCCAGCGCGGTCTGACGTCAAAAGCATAGACCTCACTGGCTGCTTGCTGGCCGGACTGCAGGCGCATGGCAGCCGCCATAGCAATCATGGCGCCGTTGTCGGTACACAGATGCAGCTCCGGGTAATGCACCCGCACCCCGCGCTTGGCACATTCCGCATTGAGCTGCGCGCGCAAGCTGCGGTTGGCGCCCACACCACCGGCCACCACCAGACGTTTGAGATTGGTTTGAGTCAGCGCCGTCAGCGACTTCTTCACCAGCACTTCGACAATGGCGGCCTGAGTTGAGGCCGCCAGGTCGGCCAGTACCTGCACCGGCAAGGCCTCGACCCGGCCGTCTTGCGCAGCAGCGAGCTTTTTGGCCTGCACCATCACCGCCGTTTTCAAGCCAGCAAATGAAAAATCAAGATTGCCGCTTTTCAGCAAAGGACGCGGCAACTTGAACGCCGTGGCATCACCCTGCTCGGCCAGTCTTGAGAGTGCTGGCCCTCCCGGATAAGCCAGCCCCAGCAGCTTGGCTGACTTGTCAAACGCCTCGCCGGCAGCATCATCAATCGTCTCGCCCAGCAATTCGTAACGCCCGACCCCGTCCACCCGCATCAACTGTGTGTGGCCGCCCGACACCAGCAGCGCCACGAAGGGGAATTCGGGCGGATCAGCACTCAAGAATGGTGACAGCAAATGCCCTTCCAGGTGATGCACACCCAACACCGGTTTACCCAAGGCCGCGCCCAGTGCGCACGCCACCCCCGCGCCCACCAGCAAGGCCCCGGCCAGACCCGGGCCGCGGGTAAACGCCACCACATCAATGTCTGCCAAGGTTCGACCGGATGCCGCAAGCACCTGCTCCGTCAGCGGCAGCACGCGGCGAATGTGGTCGCGACTGGCCAGCTCGGGCACCACGCCACCATAGGCTTGGTGCATCTCGATCTGGCTGTACAAGGCATCGGCCAGGAGCACCGGCAATGCGCTGCCCCGCACCTCCACCAGCGCCACGCCCGTTTCATCACACGAGGACTCAATGCCCAATACCTGCAAGTTTTTTGCCATAGAGGCGGAGTTTAGGGGATGACCACGACGCGTGACATGCGCCGCCCCAGCGTCATGTTCAGCAACGACAGTGACACCAGCCACGTGAAAGACACCATGGCCGCCGGTGTGATGGATCTACTGGGCCGGGGCTGCCTGCTGCCCAGGCTCCGGTGCCAGCCCCAAACCGGCCAGATACACGCCCAGCGCCATTTCAGCAACGCCGACCAGTTCAAAGGCTTCCGGCGCCAGCAACCAGCTATGGATAAGTCCCACCACCAGCGCGTGCAAACCCTGCGCCGCCATCGAAAGCGACACCCGCAAGGGCGCCCCCCGACGCAAAGCGGCCTCCCGCAGGCTACGCTCCATCTGGCCGACCCCGTCAACATAGCATTGGAGATGGCGCGCCTTGACGGCCAGCAGTTCATCAACGTACTCCACCTTGAGCGTGGCCACCTCAAAAACACGACGGGTGCGTTCGTCCGAGGCAATTTTTCGCATGGTGTCCAGAATCGCGCGCTGCAACTCATGCAGCGGGTCCAACTCGGGATCATCCCCAATTTGGTGCAAGGCATCTTCCAAAGGCAAGGTGGTGCGCTCCATCATGGCGTTGAACAAATCCGCCTTGTTTTTGAAATGCCAGTAAATCGCTCCCCGGCTCACGCCAGCGGCTTCTGCAATGTCATGCAAGGAGGTGCGGGAAACGCCCTTTTCGGCAAACACATGCTCCGCCGCATCCAGCAAGCGGTTGCGGGTGGCGAGGGCTTCTTCCTTGGTACAGCGAGCCATGACGGACTTCTTTCAAATAACGTTGTAAAAATGAAATGCAGGCAACATACATCCATGATTGTATGTATACTTTGAGAAACCTGCTGGTTTTTAATACCATGCAGCAAAAAAACCAAAATTCCCCTTCTTTCAGGAAGTGCACCATGTCCTTACCACGCGCCCGGCTTTCCATCGCCGCCCCCATCCCCCACCGGTCGCCATTGCGCGGCCACCTTGCCTTGACCTCTCTCAGTCTTGCGGCCCTGCTGGCGGGCTGCGGCCAAAGCAGTACCGCACCGGCGGGCCCCGCGGGCGGCATGCCGCCCGCCGAGGTGGGCGTGATCACAGTCACCCCGGGCGACGTTGGTTTGATCACCGAGCTGCCCGGCCGACTGGAGGCATCGCGCGTGGCCCAGGTGCGGGCACGGGCCGCCGGCATTCTGCAAAAGCGGCTGTTTGTTGAGGGCAGCGACGTGAAAGCCGGTCAGGCTTTGTTCGAAATTGATGCCAGCCCCTACCAGGCCGCTT
>Ga0209123_1002410_pt1 | contig 15855 bp, 10 predicted proteins | sample BarGraIncu00431A_FD_184500 | JGI IMG/M metagenome (GOLD analysis project Ga0209123, IMG submission 184500) | Arctic peat soil microbial communities from Barrow, Alaska, USA - Barrow Graham LP Incubations 004-31A (SPAdes) (version 2) | ecosystem: Environmental > Terrestrial > Soil > Wetlands >...
AGTTTTCATGAGACCTTCCATCACACAATCTAGCATGTAGAGATCTTGATCCATATTAAAATAAACTTCCATAATATGATTTAACATATCTGCTGCACCAGAAGCAGTCTGAAACTTGCTTACTGTGTAAGTATTGGTAGGATCAAGGAAAGAAACTTTTGGTTGCATTTGCGGGAACATCAAACCAATTTTGTCCTTTGTATCAGGGTTACTAATAACTCCACCTGCATCCATTTCAGAACCTGTAGCTGCCAGTGTTAGCACAGTGATAACAGGTAGACATTTTTCAACTGGCGTCTTGCAAAGTAAAATATCCCAAGCATCTCCATCATAATATGTAGCTGCTCCAATATATTTGCTGCAGTCTAAAACAGAACCACCGCCAACTGCTAAAATCACATCTATGCCTTCTTTTTTGCAGATGTCTGCACCAGCATTTACTGAGCTGACACGTGGATTAGGGTCAATGCCATTTAGCTCAAAAAACTCTAAACCGGCATTCTTGATTTCTGCTACAATTTTGTCATAAAGACCATTTTTCTTAATTGAACCTCCCCCATATGTAAGAAGTACTTTTTTTCCGTATTTTTTTAATTCTTCACCAAGATGTTCTAGTTGGTTTTCACCAAAATATACTTTTGTTGGAATATCATATATAAAATTATTCATTGTCATTCTCCTTTTTGATTGTAGTCTATTTATTTTGCTTATTTTAGCTTTAAATACATTTCATCTGTAACTGCTTCTAACCATTCATTAGAGGCATCTTGTGCAGGTACTTCCACTGCCAAGTGTGAAAAAGTACTGTCTTTTGCTGCTCCATGCCAATGCTTTACCTCAGGTGGAATGTTAACAACATCACCTGGATGTAACTCCTGTACCTCTTTTTCCCATTCTTGATACCAGCCTCTTCCCTCTGTTACGAGAAGAATTTGACCACCCTTATGATGAATATGCCAATTATTACGGCATGCTGGTTCAAATGTTACATTTCCAATGGGTACCCCAGTAGTCGTAAGCATATTTAAATATGCTTGCCCAATGAAATACTTGGAAAATTTCTCTGGAAGCGCCTCTCCTTTTGGAAAAATTGTATTATTTAATCTTTTTTCGTTTTCCATATTATATAATCTCCTTTAATAATAAAATTAACAATAGAATTATCATACTACTTAGAGTTCACTCCAAGTCAAGTAACATTTTTAAATTTTTGATTTATTTCTCACTCTTAGCCGCTGCATCATTTACACAGCGAAGTGCATTTAGACTTCTTGGGTAACCTATGAATGGTAGACACTGTGAAATAATCTTAATTAAGAACTGCTTGTCATTACCAATCTTCATATTAGCTGCTGCATGGCTTGTAAGTTGTGACTCACACCCACCCTGGGCAGATAAGAAGCAGAAAGTAATCATTTCACGCTGCCCATAATCAAGACCGCTACGCGTATAATAATCTCCAAAGCAATTATCAGCTAGCCAATGATTAATATGTCGTGATTCCTCTGGTCCTGACTTGTAGAATTCTTTCATTCCATCACCAAAGATATCAACCTGTGCCTGAATTCCTTTTTCTAAACGATCTTCAGTTGTAGTGCTTACCTGTCCTTCAAGCGGTAACTTAATACCCATCGCAGTTAGTGCATCATTGATGCCATTAAGGAATGGAAATACCCTTCCTATTCCAAGGTAAGCTACGGCCTGATATACAATTTCTTTTACTTCTACTGGTGTTACTCCAAAATTAAGTGCGCCAGGTACCATTGCATTAAACTCATCAATCCCAAGGCATCCAATCAAGGTCGCAATAATTGCCATCATTCTAGTACGATCGTCTAAATCATCCTGATTTACAACTTCATCAAATGCAAAGTTATCAAATCGCTCAACAAATTCTGGGTCTGTTTCTAAGAGCTTTGATGCATATCGTGGAAACATCCTCTCATGATACTCTTTTGAAAAATCTGTAATTGCCATTTAAAATCGCTCCTTTCACCTATTCACAGTATAACGAAGCCAAACACTGCCACCATCTTTGGCTTCGGCACTTTTCAGCGTGAAGCCAACAGGTTTATCAGCAGCCAAACCACCTCGCGTCTCAAATAATGCAGGCGTTTCCGACGAGCCATCCGCAGCCGGGGCAATCACAACGCTCAACTCATCACACATGCCAGCCTGTATAAATGACCAGTTAAGGACACCACCTCCGCCTAACATCAGAGTTTCAATGCCGAACAGAGTCTTTACTTTTTCCATTGCAAGGGCATAGTCCAGTGAATCGTCACCGGCAATAATATAGGAAATTCCCAACTTTCGCAAAAATGTTTTATAAGCGTTACTTGCTTTGCCCGTAAGCACTTCGAGGACATGGGCGGTTGTATCATTATAAGTTAATGTATCACTTTCCCAGCCCAGCTTGCCAGAGGGATCAACCGAAACGTAATACATGGATGCATTGGGCCGAGCGACAAAGTCACCCTCCGGCACAACCGGTACGTTCTCGTCTAGTGCAGGTTTTTTATAGAGCGTAAAATTATCATCTGTGGTTACACGACCGGACAACCAGCCTTGATGATGATAATAAGGATTTTTTCCAAATGAAATGTTGTAAAATACATTTCCGGCAGTTTCTACCTCAGAAGTATCCATATAGGAACCCATGATCTTACCGTCTACAGATGTCATCATATGACAAAAAATATAAGGTCTGTTTATTTTTATTTTTTCTCCTTGCTTATAAGATTTTTCAAAAATTGTGGCGCATTCTTCATCAGACAGCGGCACACGGTCACACATGAACAGGCCGCCCATCGTAGCACGGGCATTCTTTGCCATCATCATGAATTCGTTGGACAGAATTCCATAGTCTGACATCTTAAGATCCGCCACTCCACATGACTCTTGAAGTTTTATAAGCATGGTGATAAAATCCTGAGGCTCCTTTGCATCCTGCATCCCTAATGCCTTTGCCATACGGACAAATCTGTCATTACATACATGCTTATCAATAAAATACTGATAATACTCTTTACTAATCATGATAAGTCCTGCACCATGTGGGAGGTTATGATGATAAGCACTCATTGCGTGCTCCATAGAATGTTCGCTAGTACATGCGCTAAGAGTCATGACCGTTCCTGAAAGAGTATTGGCAAATGCCACATGTTCTCTTGCTTCCATGTCATTTCCATCTTTTACAGCTCGCGCAAGATAGGTTCCCACGTTCTCAATCGCTGTCAAAGCATACATGTCGCTCATCACATTAGCTGCTGCTGAAATATAGCATTCTGTACTATGGAATAATGCATCGAATCCCTGGTAAGCTGTAAATGTAGCAGGAACGCTTTTCATCAGTTCTGGATCTACAATTGATAAAACAGGATAAAGTGAATCATAACCTCCAAATCCCATCTTTTCATTGGTTTCATCATTAGTGACAACACCCCACTGGTCAACCTCTGAACCGGTTCCAGCTGTGGTGGTGATTGCTACAACTGGTAATGGCTCTTTTGTAAGCTGCTGTCCTTTTCCAGTTCCTCCATTCATATAATTCCATAAGTCTCCATCGTTTGTAGCCATAGCTGCAATTGCTTTTGATGCATCCATAACACTTCCACCGCCTAACGCAACTACGAAATCGCATTCATGTTCTCTGGCAAATGCTCCACCAGCCATTACAGTTGATTTTAACGGATTGGCTTCCACTTTATCAAAGAGAACTGTTTCCACTCCTTTAGCATGAAGTTCCTCTTCACATCTACTAAGATAACCATTCGCTTTTGTTGATTTCCCACTAGAAATCACAAGTAAAGCCTTTTTGCCTGGAAGTTCTTGCTCTCTTGAATGATTTAATTGTCCTGAGCCAAATAGTAACCTAGTTGGCGAATATTTTATAAAATTCATATTTATTACTCCTTTATTTTCTAATTTTATTAAATTAAAATATATACTTTAGTCTTGCATAAGCTTCTTTTATACCTTATGATATATATTATAATACCTAAACCTAACTTTAGGTCAATACTTAATTTAAACTTATTGGAGGTTAATTTATGACTTACACAATTGGCAATGTTTCAAAAATGCTAAGCATATCCATATCAACCCTGCGTTACTATGACAAAGAAGGACTTCTACCTCTTGTAAATAGAACTCCAGGTAATATCAGGATATTTGATGATACAGATGTTGAATGTCTGAGAATGATAGAATGCTTAAAGAATACAAAAATGCCACTTAAGGATATCAAACAGTTTTTTGAATGGTGCGAGGAAGGGGATTCTACCATTGAAGAGAGATATGAGCTATTCGTTAATCAGAAGGAAAAGACAGAAAAGCAGATTTCACTCTTACAAAATGCTTTGGATCGCATCGATTACAAATGTGAATTTTACAGAATATCGAAAGAGAATGGGACAACAAATGTTCCCGGTTTACGTGAAGAGCTGGCTATGAAATTTTTAAATGATGATAATAATGTTGGGGTTAACAAAAATGGTTGAGGCTTACGAAAAGAATTTATAGTTAATCTACCAATATTATGATAAACTGCCCCAGTAAATATATTAACTCAAGAATATGTTTTTATGGGAGGTAGGAGTAGAATTTGAAAATATTTATAAAACAAGAGTTGTAAAGCAACTTAAAAAAAAGCTACGTAGATTATAAAGAAGGGGGTAAGTGCGGGAGTATTTGAAGGATATGGGCTAGGTTTAAGTTTTAATGTTTTACAACTAAGTGAGATCTTCATATGAACTATATAAAAATTAAAATGCAAGACTTTTATATAGAACTAATTAAAAGTCTTGCATTGTGATGAACTTTTCTACTTTACAGTAATTATCCCTTCACACTTCCCATTACTAGTCCCTTCATAAAAAACTTTTGAAGGAATGGGTAAACTATAAGAATTGGTAATGCAGCCAAAAATACTTGTGCAGCCTTAGATGTTCTATCAGAAATTTCTGAAATATTTCTGAAATTTTCAGAAGAGACCTTAGAATAATCAACACCAATAATAACCGTCTGTAGGTAGCTTTGAAGCGGATAATTCCTTGGTGAGTTTATAAATATCAACCCATCAAACCATGAATTCCAGTGCCCTACCAGTATAAACAACGATATTGTAGCCAGTGCAGGTTTAGAAAGTGGGATATATATTTTACATAATGATGTAAAATAACCCGCCCCGTCAATCATAGCTGCCTCTTCAATTTCATGTGGCAACCCACGGAAAAAATTCATTAGCAAGATAACATTAAAGACTGGTACCGCACCAGGAAGAACTAAAGCCCATATTGTATCTAATAGTCCAAAGGACTTTATTGTCATATAGGTAGGTATCAATCCGCCGTTAAATAACATGGTAGTTATAAAGAACCAAGCATACACATTTCTCCACTTAAAATCTTTAGTCTCCTTTGATAATGGGTAAGCAACTAAAACAGACATCAGTATGTTTATAACAAAACCTAGAGCAACTCTTTCTAGTGAAACACCAAATGCTTGCAGGAATTCCGGTTTGCTTAATACAAATTTATAAGATGCTAGTGTAAAATCAACTGGCCAAAACTTCACATAACCAGCAGCAGCTGCAGATGAAGAACTAAATGAAAGTGAAAGTACATAAATTAAAGGTAATATACATATTAAGGATGTAAAACCAAGTATGGTATAATTAAATATTATAAAAATTTTTCTACTTATTGAATACCTAGGAGTTTTCCTAGAGCTTCTACTCAAAGATCTTCTATTTTTTAAATCGCAATTTTGCATTTAACTAACTCCTCTCTAAAATACCCTGTACCCGGCATATTTTTGTGCAAGTTTATTTGATAGAATAATTAGTCCAAAGGAAATTACTGATTTAAATAAACCAATTGCTGTACCAACACTGAATTGAGCATCTATTAGACCAATTCTATAAACTAATGTATCTATTATATCTCCCGTACTGTATACTTGAGGACTGTATAGGTTAAATACCTGTTCAAACCCAGCGTTTAGCACATTACCAAGACTTAAAACGACCATAAGTGTCACAATTGGAACTATACCTGGAATCGTCACATGAAGTGTCTGCTTCCATCTATTGGCTCCATCTACAATGGCAGCTTCATATAATGATGGGTCAACATTAGTTAACGCAGCTAAGTATATTATGGTGCTATAACCAAAATTTTTCCAGGTGTCAGATATAATTAATGTAAATGGAAACCATTTAGCATTACCTAAAAAATAGATAGGATCAATACCAAAGAAACCAAGAAATTGATTTACAATACCAGTAGATGGCGAAAGTATATCAATTAAAATTCCTCCAAGAATAACCCATGAAAGAAAGTATGGAAAATATATTAGCGTCTGGACACTACGTTTGAAATACTCTTTACGTATTTCATTCAATAATAGTGCAAATAAAACAGGAATAACAACACCTGCAACAATTTTCATCACTGCTATGAATACCGTATTATAGAGTACACCAGTGATATTGGGCATGGACAGAATGTATTTAAAGTTATCAAGTCCTATCCACTTTGAATGAAGTATTCCCTTATTCGGAATATATTTTTGAAATGCCATTACAATTCCGAGTAAAGGAATATAGTTAAATAATATTACACAAATTACACCAGGAAGTAACATCAAGTGTAGAGGTAATTCCCGTAGTTTTTTATTACTGATCATATCTCATCCTCCTTTACAAATGCTTCAAAAATAGTGAGAGGGAATTTTGACATTATTAATTCCCCCTCTAGAATTAAACTATTTATTATTTATTTTTAGCGGACCAATCGTTAACTTCCTTAGTAATTTGATCTCCACCAAGTTTTTTCCAATCAGTCACGAATTTATCAAAACTATCAATAGAATCGCCCATAACAATTTTAGTGAATACTTCTTCTTCCATCTTATCTAAGGTTGACTGCTTTTCGATCATAGTAGCTGTAGGCGTCCCGTAAAATCCGTCGTAAAGCATATTATTTTCCTTAACATACTGTCCAATGACATCATAACTAGATGGGGTATTAAATACTCTACTCATGCCCCAACCCTTTCTATCTCCGCTATTAAATGAAACTATTTTGTCATAATAACCCTTTTCTTCAGAGTTAAGCGCTGAAGCATCCTTAACCTTTAAAGCCTCTAAAATTTTATTATGTGCTTCTAGATTTTTTCTTACAGGAGCATCTATAAATGGAGAATATAGACTTGTTTGAATACCATCTTTATTTGTTCCATATGCATTGTCAGCAGTTTTTCCATAATTCTTTTCATTGAAGAGATTAAGTACTTTTATAACTGCTTCAGGATTCTTACAATTTTTATTAACTATTATATATCCGCTTACACTAACTGAAGTCCTTGGTACAGCCTTTTCATTATCAATAGATACAAGTTCAATTGCCTTCCAATCTGCATTAGGATCGTTGTCTATATTTTTCTGCATCTCAGCTAATGGCATCCACATAGCGCCGAATTCTAATCCAACCTTACCTGAGGCTACTGTTTCTCCTACTTTACTACCATCTTTAACACCAAATTCCTTATCTAGCAAACCCGATTTATACATATCCTGCAACTGTTTCAAAGCTAATTTTGTCTCTGGTAATGTACTTCCATATACCAAAGCATTTGATGCATCCTTTACCCAAGTTTTTGGATAAGCATGGTAACCTGCAAAGAAACCTTGTGTACCAAAAGCACCATCGCTAATAAATGATTTTGTGATTGCCATTCCAATAGTATCATTTTTACCATTAGCATCTGGGTCTTTTTTTGTAAACGAATCAGCCATTGATAATACTTCCTGCATTGTCTTGGGTTCAGATATTCCAAGCTTTTTAGCCCAATCTGTCCTATACCAAATCATATGACATGCATCCATTGAGGATGAAACCAACGGTATCCCCATCATTTTTCCATCTCTGAAAGCAGTATTATATCCTAACTTATCCTGCTGCATTATTTCCTTAGTAAGTGGTGAAGCGTACTTTTCATATACAGCTGTTAAATCATAGGTCTGATCGTTTTCAACAAGGTTACTGAATTGTTTACCTGGAGCAACAATTACATCAGGTAGATCCCCTGAAGCTATGGCAACGTTTAACTTCTGCTCATACTGAGTATCAGGTACAACCCATTCATTTTTCACTATGATTCCAAGTTCATTTAGCCATGACTTTGTATATACGTTATTGTCCCAACTCTCTCCTTCACTAAATTTAAGAGTGCTCCCTTGACTTCTACCAACTGTCACTGTAACCGGTGTCTTATATTTTCCATTTGCATCCATGCTTACAGAAGTATCAACCTTTGATGAACTAGCCGGCTTCGACATACATCCACCCATAGATAAAGGTATTGATATAGCCATAAAAAGTGCAATCATTTTAGATAATTTTGATCTGTTCATAATAATAAACCCCCTCTAATCAATTTTTCTAAAATTTGAAGAAATGAGTAATCTTCAAATTTTAATCTTGTGTAATCTTATGATTTAATTATATGTCCCCATCACTTTCATTACAATATTCATATATTTACTTTCTATTCAAACGTTTACTTATAATAACTTCCCTGTATTCCTGTGGTGTAGTATTGGTCAATTTCTTAAAAAATCGTGAAAAGTTAGTAGGAGAGTCATACCCCACAGCTTCCGCCACCTCATGAATTTTAATATCTATATTCCCCAAAAGCTCCTCTGCTCTTTTAATTCTTACTTTCCATATATACTCTGTTAAATTTGTACCTGAAACCTGTTTAAATAATCGTGAAAGATATGATGGATTGAAAAATACAAGCTCCGCCAACCTCATAAGTGATAGTTCATCTTGATTATGAATGTTATCCTTTATATGATTTTTAACTCTGCTAATAGCATCTTCAGCTCTTCTATCTTGATCTATATGCTGCTCGTTAAATATTATGTCCCCTAACTTATCAAGAAATTCAACCGCATTATGCCAATTCTCATGCACATTAACTTTCATTAACATGCTCAGCCTAATTTTTAGATTTATCTTTTCAGACAAATTCCAGCGGTTAATATAGGTCAAAAATATTAATCCAATAGAATAGAAAGATTCCTGTGCATAATTATTCAAGATACTTTTAACCCTCTTCAAATTGATAGTCAGTTCCTTAAAAGTTTTACTAAATTCCTCCTTCTGACCATGCTCAAGATATTGTGAGAGCATATCCAATTTGGTTTGACTCAAATACAATTTTTCTATTTCACCTTCACTCGAGTTCACAAGAAGGTCCTTTTCTACTATGCTTTTATCAGTAAACAACATTCCTGAAACCTGTCCTATTCGATAATTAAGCATCATTTTTAATGTAGTAAAACGTTCTATTGCCACTTCCCACCTTACTGGACAATCATCTAGCGCAAAAGAAAGAATGGCACTTACCGATTCTTTACAAGCAGCTTGAACTAATTCTAAATTACCCTTTATAAATGTAAGTGTTCTTATCCACAGTTCCCCATCCTCGCCATCTTTCCTCATTTTATTAGGCTGAATAAGCCATATAAAATTCTTATTTTCATCTACAAAATGAACACTCCATGTATGTGAGTTTAAATATTTCTCTGCAAGCAACTTTATACTAAAAAATAACCTTGATTTTTCTGAATAAGAGATTCCTTTGTCCAAATTTTCCACCCTTCCGAGCAATATAATAACAGGAAGTTCGCTTTTTAATGGAATCTCTAATTCATTGAATTGCCTCTGATTAATCTCACTTTTAGAGTACTCGCCCCTAAGAACACCTAATAGGTAATCTTTTTGAAGCAGTTCAATTGTTGTTCCAATTTGTTCCTTTGCTTTTTGAAGCACTTCTTGTGCCATCAAACTTTTTTCTAGTGTAGTAACTGCATTTCCCACCATTTTAATTATTTTACTATATCCCTCTGTCTTAAGAATGTAGGATACTCCCTCATGCTGAATTGCCGTATATACAAAATCAAATTCATTATATCCTGTTAGGAAAATAACTTTACATTTAGGCCAGCTATCATGAATTTTTTCTAGTAGTTCCAGACCGCTCATACCAGGCATTCGTATGTCAGTCAGCACAATATCTATTCGTACTTTGTTTAGTATATTAAGTGCATCAATACCAGAATATGCTTTATACACATCAAGTTCAAACTCTTTTCTGCTTTGAAAAACTTCATTTAAGCCATCCGCTATTATTTCTTCATCATCAACAATTAATAGTCTATACATTATTTTCACCTTCCATTAAGTCTATATTTATGATAACTTTCAAGCCTCCCAATTCGCCTCGCATAACCTGGACACCACTTTTAGCTCCAAATTTCAACTGAATCCGCCTATATATATTAATCATCGCAGTAACCTCAATATTATCTTCATTATTGTACAATTCACTTTGTATACTTCTGATCATGTGATTATTTACCTCGTCGCCATTATCTTCAACAACAATAGCAAGTCCGTTATGGTTTCGAGAAAATTTTACAACTAACAATCCACCCTTAGCTTTTTTCTCCAATCCATGTTCAAATGCATTCTCTAAAATAGGTTGTAATATTAGTCTTGGAACCATTAGCTTTGAAAATTCATCAGGTAGCTCATGAAACTCTACTTTAAGACGTTTAGAAAACCTCATGCCTTGTATTTCAGTATAAATCTTGGCATGATGAACCTCTCTTGCTAAAGGGACCTCATCTGCTGCACTTCGTGTTATAAATTGGAAATATTCCCCCAGTTGCTCAGTAAAACGCTCCAAATTTTCATAATCACCAATTTGTGACATAGTGTTTAGTGTAAAAAAACTATTGTATAGAAAATGTGGATTTATCTGTGATTGGAGTTGCTTCATTTCTGCCTTCTGTACTAGAATTTTTTGCCTGTACACTTGATCTATTAGCACATTTAAATTCTCGACCATGACATTAAACCGCTTATATATATATCTAAATTCATCGTCATGCTGATAATCAATGAAAATTTCTAAATCACCACTTTCTACTTGTTTAAATGATTTGGCCAGTATACTCAATGGATTATGTATAAACTTATGCATATAAAAAGAATAAATAATTATAATATTAAGCGCAACAAAAGTTAGGATTACAAACCATAATCGAAATTTTCGAAGAGACTTAAATACTGCATCTTCAGGTATATATTTACAAAAGGTAGCACCAAAAAGATCTGAAACTGAGTAAACTGCTAAATATTTTTTATTATTTATTTTTATTGATTCAGATTTATTTATTTTAGTCATCCCATGGCTCTTTATTAGTTTTTGTATTTCCTTGTTAAATTCAGGATCCTTCCCTGTAGTAATGGAATACTGTGAATTTGAACTCATAAACATAATCCCTTCATCCTTATATTCAAGCATTAAATTCAGTGACTCCTTAATTTTCACTTCTGATAATTCAATATTAACAGTAAAAAGTGGTTCTTTTTTTCGACTTGCAAATGCAAAAGGATACGATGCATTGAGTATCATTCTGCCATCTAAATTAACTACTTGTATATTGGATGTAGGTGGTATATTCTTAAGCTTGTCATATTCGATCTTATCTAATTCACTAACTTCACTTGAGGATATGCTTTTATCCATGGCAGGAATATGTACAAACACCTCTTTTACGTATAAACTGCTGTTCTTCATGGCAATAAGCCGCTGTTGCAATTGTAAAATATTTTGTACTTTTTCGATATCATTTAGTGATTCTGGTATGGTCGCCAATCGATTTAAGTTATCATCATTTAATAAATCGTATTGGAGTGATTGAACTCTCTGTACGTTTTTTTCTAAGCCTTGAAGGTAAAAAGATACTTGAGATATCATAGAATTAGATATATTTCCCCTTAGGGTTCCTATTCCCCAATAATAAATAGCTATGCTTAAAATATAAATTGGCATGAGAATACATATAAAAGATATAATTAATCGTCTAAAAACTGTTTTTTTCCATATACCACCAAAATTTTTCATTCAATCTCCTCCTTTTTTATATAATCAATTAATCTATTATATATGCGTTGCTAATATTTCACTTTTAATTTTTGAGTTGTAATTTGTGCATATTTTATTATTTATGATAAACTAATTATACCATCTAAATTATATTCTTAAACGTTTCCTGCTATCAAATCACTATTCATTTATTGACTTACTATTCATTTGTTTACTCCCCATTCAATTTTATAATATCCGCCTATTTTCTTAAAATAATATCAATACAAGATAATGTATATGATACAATGAATTAAATTTTGTATCATATATTTACCATGTATTAAGTACTTAAAGTTGTGTACTAGCCGCTACAACACCTAAGGAACTTAGTATCTCTCGCAAAATAATAGTAAGCGGTTAATAACTGGTCACATTGACAGCTATTAACCGCTTATTTTTAATCTTTTTTTTTAGATAGCATTCTTTAAGAAGATTTCCCCATGGAAATAGCGATTTGAATGAATCTAGATTGTTTTTAAAATCTACATTGGATATTTTTTTAAATAAATAAGTGTGATAATTCATTGGTATTAATCCATTTTCTTTTGCGGTTTCAATAATACTATATATGATTGCACTCGATTTATCTCCATACACAGTGTCGGAGAATAAGAAATTTTTGCGACCAATTACGAAGGACTTAATACTTCTTTCAGTAGGGTAGAGCTCGCAACTTGTACAAAAGTCACATTAAGGAGAAACAGTTACCATAAATTTAATTTAATTAAAATAGGTAACTGTTTTTTCTTAAATTGCTTATTGCTTATTGCTTATTGCTTATAATTGTCTCATATTATTTACTTAGGGAATGTTTTTATGCACCTTTAATTAAAGATATTTCTTTGTTGGCGGATAACTTATCTTATATTTACCAGTTTTAAGCGTTATTAATACATTTTCACCTTCTTCATAACTATTAAGTCCAGTTAGTCCAAGAGCTTCACCGTTAACTGTTACACTCTTTTGCTTAGCATCTGGAAGAACAAGTTCTGCTTGTGCATTAAATGGAATGCTTAATTCATAGTGCATCCCATCCTCTTCAATACTCCAACCGCTTTCATAAAGTCCTGCAGCTGTATTTACTGAGGCCTTAGCATATCTTAATAGATTATTAGGTTGTGGCGCTAACCTTATTTTTCTAAAACCTGGAAAAGCTTCTAAAGGATTTATTCCACACATATTACGGTACATCCATTCAACTATTGAGCCATAAGTGTAGTGGTTTAATGAATTCATTCCTAGTTCGCCGAACTTGCCATCAGGTAGTAGTGAATTCCATCTTTCCCAAACAGTTGTTGCTCCGAGTTTAACCGCGTAAAGCCAACTTGGAAATCCCTCATTAAGAAGTAGTTTGTATGCTAAATCATTATATCCATTTTCAGATAACACCCTACAAAAATATGAAGTTCCAACAAAGCCTGTTTTTAAGTAGTACTTATTATCTTCTAAGTTTTTCCTAAGTGATTCTATAATTATTTTTCGGAATTTCTCTGGAACAAGATCCATAAAGAGTACAAGTATATAAGCGGTCTGTGTATCCACTATAAGTTGTCCACTTGGCATAACAAACTCCTTACAAAAAGCTTCTTTCACCTCTCTTGATAGATTTTCATATTCCTTTGCCATGTCCTCCTTTCCTAAAACCTTAGCAGTTTTTGCTACTATTTCAGATGAATATGCATAATATGCAGTGGCAATGAGGCTAGTTGGAGTTCCTCCATACACATTAAACTCTCCCTCACCATCTAGAGCCAACCAATCACCAAAGTGAAAACCTGTATTCCACAGCCTACTACCATCATCTTGTTTCCTTATATAGTTAACATAATCCGTCATACTATTTAACTGTTGCTTTAAAATAGCTTTATCCCCGTAGTGAACATATAAATTCCAAGGTATAACAGTTGCTGCTTCAGACCACGCTGAAGATCCAGCTGATGTAAAGCTGTTATCATCTTTTTTACTCATACCAAAGCTTGGTACTGTATGTGGAACTAATCCTCCAATACTTGTCTGTTCCTTAGCTAAATCATACAGGAATTTATGGAAAAAGGCGTCAGAATCCATATTAAAGCACGCGGACCCTGAAAACATTTGTGCATCTCCAGTCCATCCCATCCTCTCGTCACGCTGTGGACAATCAGTAGGCACATCTAAGAAATTACCTTTTTGTCCCCATAATGCATTTAAAAATAGTCTGTTTACCATAGGATTTGAGGTTTCAATATTACCTGTCCTCTCAAGGTCTGAATATACGACGCAACCAGTAAAGTCCTCTGCTCGTACATCCCCAGGCCATCCTTCTACCTTAACATATCTAAAACCATAAAATGTAAAGAAAGGTTGAACCTGCGCTGGTTCTCCATTTGAAATATACTTAAATTCTGCCTTAGCTGTGCGAAGGTTTTCTCTATAAAAACAACCTTCCTGAAGTTCTTCACCATACTGCAAATGTATTAAACTATCCTTAGGTGCATTTATCTTAAAGCTAACCCAACCCACCATATTCTGTCCCATATCAAGCACGGTCTCACCTTTTGGTGTAATAATAACTTTAACAGGCGTAAGCTTTTCCATTATATAAACAGGAATACTCCTCCTTGCCTCAAGCAAACTAAAATCTATGTCTATTAGTCTTACTCCAGCCCAATTGTTGTCAATTGCTAACGAACAAGACCACCCTTTAATAAACTTATTGGCATCTTGAAATTCCCCGTCATAAATATTACTTTCTATAATATTTGATGCTATAGCCTTCCAACTCTCATCTGAAGAGATAACCTCCGTGCTTCCATCAGTAAATTTTATAACAAGCTCGCATAAAAATGCAAATGTATCTCCATAAATATTTCCTGGTCTTCCTTCAAACCCAAAGCGCCCTTTATACCATCCATTTCCAAGCATAGCCCCTACAACATTATCTCCCTGATTAACGTTATCTGTAACATCAAAAGTTTGATATTGAATCCAATTGTTATAACTGTTACAGTAAGGTGTAAAATATTCATTACCAACTCTTTTTCCGTTAATTTCAGCTTCATATAATCCTAGACCACAAACATAAAGTCTTGCTTGTGATATCTCTTTCGTTACTTTAAAAGTCTTTCTTAAGAGAGGATGAATTGATTTATCCTCCCAGTTTGGTGTTATCCATTTACCTACCCATTGTTGATCCATCTTAGAGGTTTCGAACCACGCAACTGGACTTATAACATCTCCGCAATCTGTCCATACCTGCACCATCCAATAGTATCTCGTACATGGCTGCAAATCTATTGGTAATGTATAGCCTATACTATCAATCTCAGCTGCCTCTCTTTTCCCAGTATCATAAATTATTTTTATAAAAGTTTCATCAGAAGCTACCTTAACCTGACAAGCTATTTGAATAGTTGCGCCTTCAGCCTCAGTAATCCAACTAAGTCGTGGCTCCTTCAACGTAAATCCAATAGGATTTGCCATACGGTTACATTTCATATTAATAATTTTCAATTATATCCTTCCTTTCATCGGCTATAAAATTTTTCTCATCGCATACCTCGTATAACCATTAAACTGTCTTTATTAGCCCTTAACAGCTCCAGCGGTCATACAATTAATCATATATTTTTGACCAAATAGATATACCAAAAGTAGTGGCACTATTGTAATTACAATATCTTCAAATACCGTACCCGTTTATTTTAACTTTCGAAATTCTGTAGGAGCAACGCCTGTTAATTTATTAAAAACTCTGCTGAAATAAAGAGGGTCACTAAAGCCAACTTTAACAGCTATATCACCTATAGACAACTTGCTATCAATTAATAATTTCTTCGCTATGTCAACTCTCACACTATTTAA
>Ga0209123_1002411_pt1 | contig 15849 bp, 9 predicted proteins | sample BarGraIncu00431A_FD_184500 | JGI IMG/M metagenome (GOLD analysis project Ga0209123, IMG submission 184500) | Arctic peat soil microbial communities from Barrow, Alaska, USA - Barrow Graham LP Incubations 004-31A (SPAdes) (version 2) | ecosystem: Environmental > Terrestrial > Soil > Wetlands >...
TAGAAGGTTCGCTTGAGATTACGTAGCGATGAGACCCTGGACCAAGGAGCACACAGTTCGTATTTAGAATAACCTAATACCTTCACGCAGCGCAGAGGTAGAAATGTGTCATTTGTTACCTCTATAGGGACAAAAACGTAAAAAATCCGCCCTTGGTGCTAAAAAGACTTGCTTTTTAACATAGAAGGGGAGGGAGAGTTTCTTCAAGGGAGGAGTTGGTTCTCCTGCTCGCCGACGGTGAAATAGAAGGTAGCACCCTCCCCCGGTGCACCAATCCCCCACACTTCCCCACCCAGACGCTCCACCATGTTGCGCACCATGGAAAGGCCCAGGCCGTGCCCGGCGAAGGTAGAATTGTCGTGCAGTCTCTGAAAGGGTGTAAAAAGCCGGTCGGCAAAATTCATGTCGAAGCCGTCGCCGTTGTCGGTAACAAAATAAGCCCCGTCGCGCACCCCGAAGGCTATGACGCTCTCCGCCTGGGCCGCGCTGTACTTCCAGGCATTGCCGAGCAGGTTTTCCATGATGCTGGTCAAAAGCCCCTGGTCCCCGGTGACGACAACGCCGTCCTCGATCTGCACCGTGACGCTCCGCTTGGGGGCGGTGATCCTGAGGTCGCACATGATGCGCCGGGCCATCTGGCTCAGATCGACGGACTCTAAGACCAGTTGCAGCAGCCGTACTTCGGAGAAATCAAGCATCCTGTCCAAAGTCGCCTCCATCTGTTCCCCGCCCCTTATCATCGAATCGAGATACTGCCTGGCCGTTTCGTCGAGTTGCTCCGCATGGCCATCAAGCAGCAGTTCGCCGTAACCGTAGATGACCCTGAGCGGCGTGCGCAGATCATGCGAGACGGAGTCGTAGAGAAATTCCAGTTCCTCATTGGCGCGGGAAAGCTCCGCCGTGCGCTCCTGCACCCGCCGCTCCAGCTGTTCGGACGCTTTCCTGAGCTGCTCCGAGAGATCCCGCTCATTGGCAAGCCGCATGGCGTTCCGGATGGCAATGCCGATGACAGGGGCGACCCCCTGGATCAGGGTGAGGTCGTTTTGCAGCAGTTCCCCTTCCCGGTTCCAGTCGTCCACGGCCAGGATTCCGAGCGACTCCCCCTCGCAGACGATCGGCGCGCAGATGAAGGAGCGCACCCCGAGGGAGTTGAAAAACTCGAAGTGGTCCGGGGTCACCTGGGGCTCGAGGTTGGCGAAATCATTGACCAGCAGGCATTTCTGCTCTTTGAAGCAGTGCGCGAAGACCCCGGTGAAGGCCTGGCCGTCAATGAGATGTTCCAGGCGCTCCAGGCCGCGCTCAACCGCGGGGTCCAGCCCGAAGCTGCTCCTGAGCAGCAGCGCGCTGCGCTCGCGGTTGGCGAGCAGCACCACGCCGCGGCCGTAGTTGAGCCGCTTTTGCAGCACCTGGTTCACGCTGGAGAGAATCTCATCCAGATCGGTCCTCTTGGAAATGACCTCGCCAATCTCGTTGATGAGCAGTGCACTGTCGTAGTTTCCCTTCATCTGCCCGATGAGCATCTCGCTCGAGGCGCGCACCCCGCCCAGTGAGGTGAGCAGGGAGGTGCGCTCGATGCGCTGGACCGAGACGACCAGCATCAGGTAGAAGAGCACCGAGCCGAGGAACAGGAACCCCATGAAGGTGCCCGGGGAGAAAAAGAACGCGAAAAGCGCCATCGGCAACAGCAGAAAAAAGAGCAGGCGGCGCATCAGGGTGAGGTGGTCGGCGGCGGAGGCCTCCCAGGAGATCAGGTAGCGGCAGACCTGAGCCCCCTGGAAGACACATTCGTCGTGACGTATGGTCGGAAGGCTGTAGCCGAACATCAGGAAAACCGCCTCGAAAGAGCCGATGCGGTTGTCACATTGGAATTGCTTTTCGCAAACCCCCTCCTCGAAGGTAACCGTCACTTCGAGTTGGCGCGGTCCTACCTTGCGCGAGTTATAACTGGAAGAGCGGCTTACACAGGCAACAACCCGGTTGAGCAGCGCGAAAACGTTTTCCGGCCCTGCCAGTCCCAGCGCGAAGTCGCGCAGCAAACCAAAGGCTCCTGAGGACGCTACATAGCGACCGGCCTCCTGGGCCAGGCTCTGATTCCCGGTTAATTGCACCATCCGCTCGTAGAAAAGATTGACCTGCCGCTGGGAGAACCAGTGGTCCGGATCAGTCACCTCGGACTCCCGAATGCCCACGTGACTCAGCAATTCGGGTATGCTGACATAACTGTATCTTTCCCTCATCAGTTTCAGGAAGGTGTTGAAGATTCGGCTGTTGTAAAGGGGGGTGTCGGGCGAAACGATTGCCATGAAAACTCCTGGATCTGTGAACCAGGGAATATTACGGGGTTTAGGCCGGTAAATCAACGACTTTATCGGTCTTAGCTGTTGCCGCGGTCTAGCTGTTGTGCAAGAAGCGGCAAAGTGAACGACAGTATTAACTTTTTCTTGCCGAAATCAGTTAAATAGCGTAATAACTGATGCGATTATCCGAGACTGCGTCAGCGCCTGAAGGTCGCTGTTACCCTGCGGTAGCGGCGTCGCCGTGCCGCTAGAGAGCTTAATTAAGGCATGATAATTGCACTGCATTTCGGCACATCAACCTAAGCCCGTTACACAGGGCGCCTGGTGCCGTTTTTGGTCCCTATTTGTCGTGGGCCGCAAGCGCCCAACCCGTTTCCCGGAGCTCAGGATCAGTGAGAAGTGAAATCGACATAGAGCAGCTTGCAGAGTTGTTAGCGGCCATCAAGGGGTCAATTCCTTCCCTTGCCCCGTACAACCTGACGCTGTACCGCAGCCAGGAAAGCGAAGTTGCCGGTTCTGCGAGTTTTCTGTACTGCTGCGCGCTGGTACAGGACTCGGTCAGCAACGAGGTGGCGCGGCATTTCTTTGCCAAAAATCTGGGCGGCTATTTCGACGAGGGGGTCCCGGCGGTCTGCCGTTATGGCGGCGCCTTCTTCGGCTTCGTTGTCCCATTTGCGCGCCTAGGTGACAATTTTTGTCTCATCGGCGACGGCGTCAGGGACACCACGATCGATCTTTGGCAACTTGCCGCCTTATCACGTAAGGGAGGCAATGATGTCTTTTCGCTGTTTCCTCACGTGGAAACGCTGCCGACCGCTACGGCTCGCGAAGTGGAAAACGTCGCTCTAGCTGCGGCTAAAGAGATCAACAGGCTTAACTCCTCCCTAAAACAGCTAAGTGATATAGCGGAATCCATCCCCCGCCCGCCCGAGTCAAGCGGGCCAAAACCACCCGAGCAAGGGCCTGCCGACCCGGCGACCGGGAGCCTGGAGGGTGCCGACCACCGGCTTGCCGAGATCTCGGAATTTCTGGAACGGGTGGACCGGACCAGGAGCCTCGCGGAGACCATCGCCATCTGCTGCGAAACGATTGTCTCCCTGGTCGCTCCCCCTAAAATCGCCCTTGCCCTGCGCCAGGCCGAAGGCGCCTCCTTCGCGGTGACCGGGCTCTGGGGATTGCCGGACGAGCTTGGCAGCATCTCGGCGCCGGCGGTCGAGGCGTATTTGTCCCCCGAAAAGGTGAAGACGACGGTACTGTATGACGCCGAGATGCGCCGGGCCCTTCCCGGCCTGCAGGCGACCCTGGCGACCTCTTTCCCGCTGGAGTCCCGGGGCGAGCGCCTCGGCTTTCTCTGCATCATGGACAGCGACCTCGGCAGTAACGACCTCTTGGTGCTCTCGATGCTGGCCCACGCGGTGGCCTCCCGCATGGCACAGCTTGTCAAGGAAGCGGAGCAGGCGCGGGCCAGCTCCCTGTCAGGCAGACTCCTCTCGCTCACCAACACGCTGCTGCAGGCGGGAAGCAAGGATGAACTCTACAAAACGATCCTGGAAATCGCCGCGGACCTTTTGAGCGCGTCCCAAGGCTCGATCATGCTGATCGACAAGAACGGCGAGACGATGCATATCGTTTTCACCAAGGGTATGACGCTGCACATCGCCCAGTGCCTCCCCATGAAGGTCGGCAAGGGGATCGCCGGAAGGGTGGCCCAGTCCGGCCAGCCGCTGCTGGTCAACGACGTGGAGAAGGACAGCCGGGTCGCCATGATCAACCGCCCGCGCTTCAAATCAAAGGCGCTCATCTGCATTCCGCTCAAGCTTAAGGACAAGGTGATCGGCGTGCTGAACCTTTCGGACAAGGCGGACCTTGCCCCCTTTACTGACGCAGACATGCAGCTTCTGACCTCCTTTGCCAACCTCGCCTCGCTCATGATTGAACGCACCCTGGTGCTGGAGGAGTCGGTGCGCTTCGAGCAGCTCTCGGTGACCGATGCGCTGACCGGCCTCTATAATCGCCGCTTCCTGAAAAGCCGCATCGAGGAGGAGCTGAACCGGAGTAACCACCAGGGGCTCAGCCTGACCATACTTTTCATCGACCTCGATTTCTTCAAGAACTACAACGACGTCTGCGGACACCTGGCAGGCGACGAGGCACTCCGGCGCACCGCGGCCATCATCCAGGCTTCGCTTCGGGAGATGGACACGGTGGCCCGCTACGGCGGAGAAGAGTTCTGCGCCCTGCTTCCCGGCACCTCGAAAGCCGAGGCTATGCTGGTAGCCGATCGCATCAGAAGTGAGATCGAGGCCGAGAAGTTCTCCGGCGAGCAGAGCCTTCCGCTGGGCAGGTTGACCGCAAGTATCGGCGTCGCCTCGTTTCCCGAGGACGGCCGCACCTACACGGCACTGATTCATGCCTCCGACATCGCGCTTTATCAAGCCAAGGCAAACGGACGCAACCGCGTGATTGCAGCGCTGGGCGCCCCCCCTGCTGCAGCGACTGTTGCAGTCGCCCCCCCTCCCCCTCCAGTCCCGCCGGCGGCGCCGCCCCCCCCCGCCGCCAGGACCTTCGATTTCAACTCTTACCTGGAAGCCACGGAATCACTGCGTCAAAAGGGCTGATCCTTTGCCGTTAGCGCCGACGTCCGTTGCCGCCTCATCGTCCTGGCACCTGTCCACCTGTTGTTTCTGCCACACCCTTTCGTTACCCCTTGCAAAAAAGAGCCTCAGCTGCAACAATCGCGCGTACTCGAAATGCCATCACTGGCTCTACAGAATCCTTTGTTTGTCTTAATTGGCCTTTTTACTGGAGCCTTCCGGTGGCACAGATGTGATAGTTTTAATTCACACTGTCTTATTTTTATTGCTTTAGACTTTGACACGAAAAACCCAGCACAATCCCTTTAAAAGTCGTTTGCATCTCAGATTGTTCGGCAATCCGTTTGGCCTCCGCGCCTGTTATCAGCAGCGTTATTTTATGGTGAAAGTTCCCCTTATTTGTGTTATTAGTAGTAGGGTTTTTTCTGACATGGCTCTCAAACTTCTACATGATTCATGTAAACACGATAAGGTTTAATTCTATTATGTGCGTTGAGTTGCACCGGCAGAATCAATCGAGGATCCAGCATGGATAGCGCGCGCAAAATACTGCAGTTTATCCGGCCCGGCACTACTATTGAGTTTCCCCATGACAATGACAAGGAGATCCACAAGCCTAAACTGATCAACCGGTTGAACTACCTTAATTTCCAGGACGGTTCCCTGCTGGTCAATTTCAAGCACACCAAGTACGCCCGGACGGTGTCTCTGGAAGCCAGGCCGCTGCCTTGCCAGGACGACCTGCTCGAATGCGTCTGGGTCGAACCGGTCGACGTTTTGATGAAGATAAAGTCTGCCGTCTTCGAGAACCTCTTTGTCATAGACGGGTACAAACTGGTCGTGGTGGTACCCGCCATGCTGGAACTGACCGAGCGCGGCATCTCCTTCCGCTTGCCGGAAACCTGCCGCGAGGTCTGCTACCGCAAGGTGCGCCGGCACCTGTGCGAGGGGGTCAGCGCCCAGTTCATGCAGAACAGCGCGCTCTTTGGAGGGACGCTGCTCGACTTCAACGCGGTATCCTTCCGCGTCGAGGTGCTGGCGAAACCGCCCCAGAACTTCCAGTGGGTCGACCCCGAGCTTCCGGTGAACGTGGTTTTCTCCAGCGCAACCGGGACCCACTATTCCGGGGAATGCCGCATCATCAAGCAGAGTTCCGGACAGAAACTGAGAACCTTCGTGCTGGAGCCGACCAGCCTGCAAAAGCCGAGGTTCAAGCCGAAAACCTACCGCAGCACCCGTCAGGAGCTGGTCCCCTCCCCCAACATCAGATTCCGGCACCCCTTAACCGGCAAGCAGGTCGACCTGAAGGTCATCGACCTGTCGGGCGGCGGGTTTTCCGTTGAGGAAGACGTCAGCAACTCGGTGCTGCTGCCCGGGTTGATCATCGACTGCGTCGAGCTCAATTTCGCCAACAGCTTTTCCTCCACCTGCCAGGTGCAGGTGGTCTACCGCCAGCCGCCCCAGGAACACCAAAATTCCATGCGCTGCGGGCTGACCATCCTCGACATGGACGTGCAGGACCACGTCAAGCTCCTGTCGCTCATTTACCAGGTGAATGAACGGGACTCCTACGTCTGCAACAAAGTCGACATGGACCAGCTCTGGCAGTTCTTCTTCGAGACCGGCTTCATTTACCCCAAGAAGTACGCCCACATCAAGGCGAACAAGGATAAATACCGGGAGCTCTACGAGAAGCTTTACACCCAGCACCCCAGCATCGCGCGCCATTTCATCTACCAGGAAAGAGACGCCATCGCGGGACACATGTCGACGCTGCGCTTTTACGAGAACTCCTGGATGGTGCACCATCACGCCGCCACCAAGGTGGAGACTCAGCGGGCCGGCCTGGTGGTGTTGAACCAGATGAGCCGTTTCATGAACGACTCCCACCGGCTCTACTCCATGCACATGAACTACTTCTTCTGCTATTTCCGGCCGGAGAACAAGTTCCCCAACCGCGTCTTCGGCGGCGGAGCCCGGCACCTGAAAAACCCCAAGGCGGCCTCCCTTGACGAGATGGCATACCTGCACGTGCACCGGGAATTCAACTCCCTGCAGCGCATGTCCGACGCCTGGGGCCTGGTCGCGACCGTCAAGAGCGACCTGCAGGAACTGGAAAGCTATTACGAGGACATCTCCGGCGGGCTGATGATCGACGCCTTCGACCTCGAGCCGAGCATGCTGGAGGGAGGGGAGCTGACCGGCGAATACGAGCGCCTCGGCTTCAAACGCGAGCGCCACCTCTTCTCCCTGAAGAAAAACGGCAGCCTGGTCGCCATCTTCATGCTCAATTTCTCGGACATCGGCCTCAACATGTCCGACCTCAACAACTGCACCAATGTTTTCGTGCTCGACCCGGACGAGCTCTCCCGGGACACCCTGAGCATGACCCTCTCGCTTTTGTTCATACGCTTTGACCAGGAGGCGATGCCGGTGCTGCTCTTCCCGCTCAGCTACGCGCAGACCCAGCAGATCTCCTACGAGAGGACCTACACCCTCTGGGTCATGAACATGCTGCAGACCGATGTATGCTGGGCGTACCAGGACCGCCTGATGAAGATTTTAAAGTTCTAGCCGAAGTTCACCGACACAGACAATTTGATCAATGGATGCAAAAGTGGAAGATAAGCCTCTTTATAACAGTCGGATCATTGACACCTACATAAAGCTCATCAAGAGTAAGTACCCGTTTGTCAATATCGTGGAACTGCTCGAGCTTTCCGAGATGCATCCCTACGAGGTTGCCGACCAGGGGCACTGGTTCACCCAGACCCAGGTAAACACCTTTCAGGAGCGCGCCTGCCGGCTGACCGGCAACCCGGACATCGCCCGCGAAGCCGGGAGATACGCGGCCTCGCCCGAGGCAAGCGGCGTCATGCGCCAGTACATTCTTGGCATGGTAGGCCCGGCCAAGGTGTACGAGATGATCGACAAGGCCTCTACCAACTTCACGCGTTCCACGGTCTACACCTCGCGCAAGCTCTCCTCGAACTCCATCGAAATCACGGTAACCCCGCAGCCCGGCACCCAGGAAAGGCCTTTCCAGTGCGAGAACCGCTCCGGCTTCTTCGAATGCGTCGGGATGATCTTCCACAACAAGATCCCGCACATCGAGCACCCGGAATGCGTTTTCAAAGGGGGCAAGGTGTGCCGCTACGTCATCACCTGGAAAAAGCCCCACATCACCCCCTGGGAGACCGGCAAGAACGCCGTGGCCGCCTTCTTCAGCGCGGAAGCCGCCCTTGCCCTGCTGCTCTCACCCCTGACCGCCCTCGAGGCTGCCCTGCCGGTCGCGGCGATCATCGTACTGCTGGTGATCATCTCCATGCAGAAGCGCGACAAGGAAGCCCTGCACGAAAGGCTCAACAATTTCAAGGACTCCAGCGACAAGCTTTTGGATCAGATCAACCAGAACTACAACAACGCGCTGGTAAGTAACGAGATCGGCCAGGCGATCAGCCGCCAGACCAATATCGACGACATCCTGGCCAGCGTGATCCTGGTGCTGGAGAAGCGCCTCGATTACGACCGCGGCCTGATCCTCCTGGCGAACCAAAACAGGACCAAGCTCAACTTCCGGGCGGGCTTCGGCTACCCCGACCAGCAGGTCAGCACCCTCATCAAGACGACCTTCCACCTGAACCGCCCGGAATCGCAAGGGGTGTTCGTGGTTTCCATGCGCGAGCAGAAACCGTTCCTCGTCAACAACATAAACGAGCTGGACGGGCACCTTTCCCTGAAAAGCCTGGAGTTCGCCAAGAAACTCGGTTCGCAGTCGTTCATCTGCTGCCCGATCATCTGCGAGGGAGAGTCGGTTGGAATCCTGGCCGTTGACAACCTGAAGTCGAAGCGGCCGCTACTGCAAAGCGACATCAGCCTACTGATGGGGATCGCGCCGGTCATCGGGATCAGTATCCATAACGCGAACCTCCTGGAGGCGAAGTTCAGCCAGTTCAGCTCCTTTCTCAAGGTCATGGCCGCCTCGATCGACGCCCGGGACCCGCTGACCGCCGGCCACTCGGACAAGGTCACCCAGTACTCGGTCGAAATCTGCAAGGAATTGGGGCTGGGCGTGGCCGAGATCGAAATGATCCGGGTAGCGGCTCTCTTGCACGACTACGGCAAGATCGGCGTGCCGGACGCGATTCTCAAGAAAAACGGCAAGCTCACCGACATGGAATACGAGATCGTCAAGACGCATTGCTACAAGACCCGGGACATTCTGGATCAGGTCAACTTCGAGGGTATCTACAAGCAGGTCCCGGAGATCGCCGGCGCCCACCACGAGAAAATCGACGGAACCGGCTACCCGAAGGGGCTGAAGGAAAAGGACATCCCGCTGGGCGCCAAGATCATCGCGGTTGCCGACTTCTTCGAGGCGGTCACCTCGATGCGTCACTACCGCGAACCGATGCGGATCGAGGAGGCTTTCCGGCTTTTGCGAGACGGCGGTGGCACCCATTTCGACAGAAGGGTTGTGGAGGCGCTCATCGCCTGCCGCACCCGGGCGGCAAACGATGAGGCACAGCAGGATGATCAGGAAGACATTGGCTTACGGCCCCGGCAGGAGATGATGGGGGTGTAGGTAAAGCGGCGCGGGCTTTCGAAAAATGCCCGGTACTCCTCGACGAACTCCTCGAATCCACCCTCATACTCGGCAAAATTGTAATGCCTGGCGGCGACTTCGACCTTCTTGGTCCAGTTGAAGTCGTCGCTGTCCTTCAGCGGCCCGAAGATCTGGTGGTGAGCGCCGACCTTCACGTCTATGTCCTCATACCCCAGGTCGTACAGATACGAATAGAGCTTGCGCCCGACATAGGCATCGAAGTTCACCTTCTCCTCGATGTTCTTCATGACTGCGGATATGGCCCGCTCCATGCGCGGCGAATGCCCGTAATGGGTGAGACAGTTGTAGTCCAGGTCTATCAGGCAAAGCGTGCCGCCCGGCTTGATGATCTCCGAGACGTTCTTCACAATGTCCAGACTGTTGGTGTAATGGTATTCCAGGACAAACCTGATCCAGGCAAAGTCGAACTGTCCGAAGTCGGAGAGCGGTTGCAAAGCGTCGCGCTGCTCGAAATGAATAGTCTCCCCGCCGTAATGCTTGTTGCCGAATGCCGCCCTCTTCGCCGAGAGGTCAAACCCCAGTATGCTCCCGCCCGGCTGCACCAGATCGTTCAAGGTGTGCGTCGTTATTCCCGGGCCACAGCCGACATCGACCACCCGCATCCCCGGGGCAATTCCAGCCCACAATGCCTGTTGTACCACGGCGTTGGTGTCCGTCTTGACGATCAGGCGCTTGGTTTCCTCTTCATTTTCCATCAGATATTTGCTGACCGGCATAAGTCTCAATCTCCAATAAGCTTTTTCTTAGTAACCCTCCGGAACCTATCACATAAATGCTCTTTAGGCAATGGCACATCGGCAGTTTACCGTCGCAATCACGCAAGCCGATAGCAGTTAGAGGCAAATTAAGCACAACTCTTTACAGCGCTGTCCTAATGTGGTAAGTATCTCGCTGGTTCTTACAGCTCCAGCACCGCATAATGTGACTTTATACGCTTACTTTCGTGCTGCTTGGTAGGTAGCTGGATCGACAAGGTATAGAGATGTAGCGCGGCTTATTACAAACAACTAAGGTTGCAGCTGAACTACTGCTGGTTTTGTTGTTTGAATCGCATAACGGCGCATGTTGTACCAACAATCTGGGAGGGTGGAGATGAATTACAAGAAAGGCATGTTGACGGCGCTACCGGCGCTTCTGATCTCGCTGGGCGCGCTCTCGAGCGCACACGCCTCAGGCTACGCGGTATTCACCCAGGGAGCATCGGCTCTCGGTCAGGGGAACGCGGTAACCGCACACACGCAAAGCCCGAACACCATCTTTTACAACCCCGCTCTGATCAACAGGCTGGAAGGGACCCAGGTCGAATTCGGAACCACCGCCCTGCTCGTCTCGCGCGAGTTCAACAGCAACCAGCCGGGCGGGTCGTCGACCTCCAATGACTCGAGCTTCTTCCCGAGCACCTTCTACGCCACCCACAAATTCAACCAGAGCCTCAGTGCGGGCCTGGGAGTGTTTAGCCCGTTCGGCCTCGGCACCAAGTGGAAAGACGACTGGGACGGAAGATACCAGGCTACCGAGTCTACCCTAACGACTTTCAACGTAAACCCGGTACTTTCCTATCAGATTACCCCGGCACTCTCGGTCGCGGCCGGCGCTGATATCATTTTCCTCAATGCCACCCTGGAAAAGAAGCTCCCCTCCGCGCTCTTGGCAGCACAGGGCCTCCCCTTTCCGGGCGGGATCGATATCGGGCAGAAATTCAAGGGGCATGGCACCGGGGTTGGTTATAACGTGGGCGTTGCCTACGACCTCTGCAAGGACCTGACGCTGGGCGCATCCTACCGCAGCAAGGTGAAGGTAGACGTCTCGGGGAACGCCACCTTTACCAGCTCGGTGCTTCCCGTGGGTGCGCTTAACAGCCCCGGCTCAACAGACATAACCCTGCCACAGCAGGCTACCGCAGCCGTTTCCTACAAAGGGATCAAAGACCTGACAGTCGAGGCCGGTGTGCGCTGGGAGGGTTGGTCCTCCTTCGACAACCTGACCATCGCCCTTGATAACGGGCAAAAGTCGGCAACGCCGCGCAACTGGAGGGACACCTGGGGTTTCAACCTGGGGGGGAACTACCAGCTTAACGACACCTATGCCCTTTTGGCCGGGTACGTCTACGGCAACAGCTCCGTCCCCGACTCCACCTTCGACCCGTCCATTCCCGATGCCACCACGCATGTGTTTTGCGTCGGTACGGAGATGAACTACCAGCGCTTCAAGATTGCCCTAGCCTACGCTTATCAACTGTACGAGAACCGGACCAAGAACAACGCCATCGACATAGCGATCCCTTCAGCCACCTCGTCGGCTAACGGCAGGTATAAAACCGACGCGAACCTCGTTGCTCTGAGCCTCGGTTACAAATTCTAATTCCAGCCTCCCCTGCTGCCAGCCTCCCCCTCGGGGGAGGCTTTTTATCTTCCGATGAGCAATTGACCTAAAGCAGCGACCTCTGCCCGATAAAATCAGCCGGAGAGCCCCCTCATGTCAGATAAAACCCGCTGGCTCCTCACGCTTTGCCTGGTGCAGCTCTTCATCATGATGGTGTTCATCAACTACTCGGCGGTCCTGCCCCAGTTAAAGGACGAGTGGGGCATGAACAACACCATGGCGGGCTCCATCCTCTCGGTCTACCAGCTGGGCTACATCGCCTCCGGCGTCCTCCTGAGCGCGGCTACGGACCGGCTCAACACCCGCAACATCTTCATCGCCTCCGCCCTTTGGTCGGCGAGCGCGAACCTGCTCTTTGCGCTCTACGCTCACGACTACACGAGCGCCCTGATCCTGAGGGCCCTGACCGGGATCGGCATGGGCGGCACCTACATGCCGGGGATCAAGCTGGTAGCCGAGCGCTTCGGTGCCAATGAGCGCGGCCGCGCCATCGGGATCTATGTCGGGAGCCTCATGCTGGGCGCCTCGCTCTCCCTGGCGCTTACCGGCTGGCTCTCCTCGCTCTTTGGCTGGCGTAGCGCCTTCCTGGCCTGTTCCGCCTGCGTCTACCTGGGTACCGCCCTTGCCTGGCTGGTGTTCCGGGGCTACCGTCCCACTTTCCACCCACGGCCAGCGGCCGCAGCCAGAACCGGGCTTGCCTCCGAGACCCTGGGAAACCGCCCCGCCCTGCTGATGATCCTCGGATACGCCTCGCACATGTGGGAGATGTACGGCATGCGCGGCTGGATCGCGCCGTTTTTCACCGCCTCGCTGATAGCGCACGGCATCGCCCGCGGAGTTGCGCCCGGCTGGGCTGCGACCGCGGCCGCGCTGGTGATCGGAGTAGGCGCCATCTCGACCGCGCTCACCGGGACCCTGTCGGACCGGCTGGGGAGAACCCGGACCATCACCATCGTCATGGCAGGGAGCGCCTGCTGCTCCTTTGGCTTTGGCTGGCTGATCAACTGCCATCCGGCTTACGCACTTTGTTTCGGGCTGGTCTACGGGTTCCTGGTCTCCGCCGAGTCGCCGGTCTTCTCCACGGCACTTACCGAACTGGTGAGTCCCGCGTATCTCGGGGCCGCCATGGGGATGCAGTCCCTGATCGGCTACACCCTGGCGATGATTTCGCCGACAGTTTTTGGCTGGGCACTGGATCTCACCCACAACATGCGACCCTGGGGGTGGTTTTCGGTGGACTGGGGGATAGCTTTCGCGACGGCGGGTTTGGGAGGGGTGGCGGGACCGGTCTTCATGTACCTGCTGCGGCGCCTGCCCGAAAGCGCCAAGATGGCCGACGGCAGGAAGTAACTTTAGTTGGCGGCAAGAGGGCACTGGCAAGGATACCCGCAAGGGGTATCCCGACAAAAGCCCCTCTCGCCCCAGCCTTCCCCCCTCCCGACCTCCCCCCTCCGGGAGGAGGAGAGTTGCTACCAAGCTACTGAAAGCCAGGGAAGGAGCAGGCTCCCCCGGTTTCTCTCCGACCTGGCACCTACTTCAACTTGGCAAACTTGGGATCTATCTCGCGTATCAGGTCGTCATAGGCAACCAGCGACTTGATGAGCGGGGCATCTTTTTTAATCGTCTCCTCGAACTTCTTAAACTTGCCATTGAACGCCAGCGCCCTGTTCCTGAGAGAGCTGGTGCTCTCGGAAAGAAAACTCTTCTCCTTCTTGTCATCGCTCTTCAAAAGCGACTTGGTCTTGGTCCAGTATTCGTCGGTCGACCCCATGTAATGATTCAGACTCTCCAGAAAGGAGAGTGACGACGCGGACAGCTCGGCCGTGCTGGTGAGCCGCTCCTGAACCTCTGTCATCTCTTTCAACAGTTCCTGGTCGGCGAAACGCACCAACTCTGACACCTCCTGGGGAGAAACGCCCTTGGCAGGGTCAAGCGCATCGGCGCGGTTCAGGAACTGCTGGGAGGTGGCGAGATACTTGTTGATGGAGACCGATGCGGCACCCAGGGAAATTGCCGCGTTGGAGACAAACTTGGTGAAAACGGAAGCCTGGCCGGCATAGGGGATCGGCAGCACCTTGGCGAACCCGGCGGCGACGGACCCCGCTGCAAGGTACTTGGAATATCCCGCGATGTTGGTGGACATCCACTTCACGTACCCCTCGAAATCGGCCATTCCCTGGCGCTGAATCCGGATGTCGGCGGCGACATCTTTCAAGCGCCTGCAGTTTTTGGTGGCCAGCGTGGTGGAGCTGATGCTGCACCCTTCCAGGGTCTTGAGCTTTTCCTGCAGCAGTGCATTTTCCTTGGCAAGGGCTACGACGGCGGAATCTGCCGGCTTTTCCGGGGCGGCAGAGATGGAGATCAGAATCGGCGCCGCAGCCGGCTGCGGCACCGCCAACACCGTCACCGGTGGCGACAGGGGGGGAGCGGCAGGTACGGGGGCAGCCTGAGCTGCTGCAGGCGGCAGGGGTATTTCCTGTGCATCGGCAAGGGGGGACAGGACAGTTGCCGCAAGGGCGATACTGGTAAGCATTGTGGTTATTCTCAAGGGAATCCTCCGAGATGATCAATTTCAGACAAACTGCGACAATACCGCAATGCAGATGACGGCACAAGGGCAAAAAAGGCGAAAGGCCGCGCCAGATAATGGCGCGGCCTTTCGGTGTTTAAACCAGGAACCGGTACGGGCGCTTACTTCTCCCGATAAAGGATCTTGTAACTGAAGCTTTTGGGTTCGTAGAAGTCGATGACACGGCCGCCAACTTCAGCGTAAGGGTAACCGAAGGTGTTCAAAGGAGCACCTTCCTGCGGCGGATTGAGGACCAGATCGCGCCCCTGGGCTACCTTGAAGCGGTAGGCATCAATCCCGCCCCAGAAGTATTCGCGGTACTCGCGGGTCTTGGCGTCCTTCAATTCGAGCTTTTCTACCAGCATCGCCTTCCTGACGTCGGCGGGATCAACCGTGACCCAGCCGCAGCCGGGGAGGAAGAACTCAACCCAGCAGTGCTGCGAGCCGGTTACCTCTTCAGCGGGCTTCTTTCCGAGCCTCACCCCGAACACTTCGCGCGCCGGAACGCCGGCCGCACGGGCCAATGCGATGTAAACCGAGGAGATGTCGGTGCATTTGCCGCCCGGCTTCTTCAATAGTTCGCAGACGTCACCCTTGCCGCAGCCGCGCGTGTCCGGATCGCGGTACATGTTCTCGCAGGCCCAGTCGTAGATCGCCTTGGCCTTTTCCAGCACCGTCTTTTTCCCCTTGGTGATGGAGTCGGAGAGCTTCTTCACCTCGCCATCGGTGGGGCCCATGGAAGTCGGCTTGAGGAACTCCGCATAGTCGGCCCTGTTCCAGGCAGGCTCCTTGGTCGGGAGGTTTTTCAGCTGAATTTCCTGCCTTTCAACGGCAAAGGAGTAGCTCAGCTTGCGGCTTACCGCGTCCTTATCCCAGTGGGCAAAAAGAATCGGCGTACCGTTCACCTGATCGGTATAAACGGCGGAGGATGCATAATCGCCGCTCACCTTCACGTCGGTTACCGACTGATAGCGGTCCGACACCGAGTAGGGGATCCAGAGCTTGGTCTCCTTGCCAGCATCCTGCTTGGAAAGATCAACCTCGACGGTGATGATTCCGCTGCGACTCTTGGCCCAGGCTGCAGGAGCCAGGGCCAGTGAAAGTGCAACAAACGACAACAGCATTTTTTTCATGTTCGGTTCCTTTTCACTTGTTCATTGTATTAAACATGCATCGGTGAGATGCACGACGGTTACGACTATACAGATTGCGTTGTGAGTGAGCCGCTCCTGTATCTGCGTGGCTAAAGGTTCCCCCCTCCCTGATATGTCTGCCAGGTGTCAATAAAAAACAGCAGTCCCTTGACACCGTTGTTACCGTGAGTTCACTGCCTCTTTATGCTTCCAGAGTATAAACAGGGACGCAACCTGATAACGACGG
>Ga0209123_1002412_pt1 | contig 15848 bp, 10 predicted proteins | sample BarGraIncu00431A_FD_184500 | JGI IMG/M metagenome (GOLD analysis project Ga0209123, IMG submission 184500) | Arctic peat soil microbial communities from Barrow, Alaska, USA - Barrow Graham LP Incubations 004-31A (SPAdes) (version 2) | ecosystem: Environmental > Terrestrial > Soil > Wetlands >...
TTTATTAAGTTTGAAGAAGCTCGGATTGGCGAGATTGGGTAACCAGGAGGCACAATGGTAGGAAATTTCAGATACGAAGAACCGCTCTTCCGCCCGCCTTCCGAGGCCCAGAGCCTCATTATCCAGGGTTCCCCTGAACGGCCGGGAATCGACAAAACCCGATTCCCCTGGAATATTTTAAACTGACAAAATAAAATACAGCTCTTCCGCGGACATAGCATGGCAACCCTCTTCGTGACGGGAGCCCGCGGGGTGTCCTCTCGTAAAGTTGAAATGCTGCATGGACAAGATGCTCTGTCCTGCACATCTGTCAACTCTCGTCCTCCTCGAACTGCCCACAGCAGTGGCCGCGTATCTGACCATCCAACGTGAGTGTCACGATGTCAGTGTTGGGGGCAGGTGTCGGTGAGCCTCAAGGCGCCAGCAGGTCCTTGATCCTCAGTGGCTGATTTTGATCAAGGCTGCTGCTATTGTCAAAGTGTGATTCTCGAGGTCGAGGATGACCTATCTGTTGTCAAACGCGTCACATGCAACTAAGATTAATATCTACTGCAGTTTTCAAATTTTGAGTCTGGCGGATACCCCTACGCGTCTCTACCTAAATCTGGGATTTGTACTAATGGTGTTTGTGATTTATTTTTCATTTTATAAGCTATTTTAGGATAAGAATTATTTTTTAGTTGCAGTGATTTTTGGGGTTTTTCTCCCTGAGCTGAAAAGCAAAGTCTTGAATTTTCCTTAAAGAACACGTGGAAAGGCTTGGTGATGCCGGCGGTAGTTGCGGGAGGGGAAGATCTGGGCTTATTTCGTCCAGGTGCTCTTTTCCCCATAACTATCCATAACTATCCATAACCAGCCGTTTCATGGTATAATTCGGCAATTAGTCGGCACTTATGGGGTACTCATGCGGATAAAGCACATCACTGCTATCATTAATTTAAGTCAAGAAGAATTCAAATCATTCTTCTCTCTTTTCCCTGAACCGGTTTGTGTTGTCTCGGCGTCAGATGGCTATTTTAAAAAACTGAATGGTGCATGGGAGTTTCTCTTAGGTTATTCTCTTGATGAATTATTTGAAGCTCCTTTCACTAATTTCATTCATGCCGATGATGTGGAGAGCACTCGTTCCGCAATTACAGTACAAAAACACCGGGCCCTGGACTACGTAAATAGATACCGATGCCGCGATAACAGCTACAAATTCCTGAGCTGGCAGATTTCTGCGGTTGAAGGAAATGATCTCGTTATCGGCACGGCCCGCGACATAACGGAATTCCTGCGGTCAAGGGAGGAGATGCAAAGGACGCAGAAACTGGAATCGCTGGGGGTTTTGGCTGGAGGAATTGCTCATGATTTCAACAATATGTTAACAGTCTTGGTCGGCAATATTTCCTTGGCAAGTTTAAGGCTGAATGGACAACCTGACGTAGAAGAATGTCTTAAAAGTGCTGAAGATGCCGCGTTCAGGGCCAAGGGTCTCACTCACCAACTACTCACTTTTGCGAAAGGTAGCACTCCGATTATAAAAATCCTCAAGATCGATAATCTTATCCGAGAATCCGCGAACTTTTCGGTTCACGGCACCGCTGTTAAATGCGCTTTTGTCTTTCCTGAGGACCTCTGGCCGGTCGAAGCGGACGAGGGTCAACTCAGCCAGGTACTCCAAAACCTCGTGATTAATGCGGTTCAGGCGATGCCTAATGGTGGAGAAATTACGCTCGGTGCAGAAAATGTCGTATCTCAATCGGGCAACAAATTCGTTCGGATCAGCGTTTGCGATAGCGGCGTTGGTATCCCTGACGCGCTATTAAATAAGATTTTTGACCCTTATTTTACCACTAAGGCTATGGGAAATGGCCTGGGACTGGCGTCCTGCCACTCTATCGTTCTTCAGCATGGTGGTAAGATCCGGGTCACCTCGGTCCCTGGTGTAGGTAGTAATTTCATCATAAGTCTGCCTGCATCTTTGGGCAGCGTCGATGCGAGCCTTGAGCCTAAGCTTGCGGCGGAGATGGGCCAGGGCCGGATCCTAGTGATGGACGATGACTCTTCCATACAACATCTCATAAAATCAATTCTCAAAAAGATGGGATACTCGGCAGAATGCGTCGGGTGCGGTGCCGATGTGGCGAGTCTGTATAAAACGCGGTTGGATAATGGGATACCCTTCGCTGCTGTGATTATGGATCTGACTATTCCTGGTGGTATGGGTGGCTTAGAGGCGCAGGCGGCGTTACTCAAGGTCGATCCGGAGGCGGTTGTGATTGTATCCAGTGGATATTCTACAGATCCAGTAATGGCAAATTTTGCGGATTACGGATTTAAGGGGATGTTGGTGAAACCGTACACAGCTCAAGAACTCAGCCAAATTCTGCATAAGGTTCTTGTTTCGGGACGTCTGCACCGGAACTGAGTTTGAATGCGGGTAATGTTCGCGAAGAGGCCGGGGTTTTCGGTTTTTTCGTCTGGATCACTCTGGATTTAAAGGGGGGCTAGACCGTGGGGAATTAACAAAAGACAAAACAATTATTCTGTCTCATGTTTGGAGTCGCGCTATATGTCAGGGGCAGGGTATACAGCCAATATCATCGCCAACCACATGGAAGTTGACGATGGGGTGGAATTTATACAAAAACCCTTTTCGATGAATGATTTGGCCGCAAAAGTGCGATCAGTTCAGTGCTTGACGAATCAACTGAATGAAAACGGAAAGCCGTTAAATATCATAAGAGGATACGATCATGTTAATCGGGTAGTTGCGGGACTTTGCCCACTACCCAGTGCGAAATATGCGGGCGATACCAAGATTAAGCGGTCAGACTCAACTGGACCTTTTTAGCAAGTTCCTGGAGGGTAAACGGCTTCTGGATGAAGTCGACGCTGTCATCCAGGACCTCGTGATGGACGATTACGTTGTTTGTGTACCCCGACATGTAGAGCACCTTCAGCTGCGGGTGTGACTTCAGCAGCCTGCGGTGCAGTTCCGGGCCGTTCATCTCGGGCATGATGACGTCGGTTAGCAATAGGTCCACCCTTTTGCCGGCACTGAGCTGAAGCGCCTGCTTTGGGCCCTCGGCTACGAGGATGTCGGCCCCCAAGGTCTGCAGAATATCGTGTGCCAGCTGCCGCACCATTTCGTTATCCTCCACCAGAAGGATGGTATGCCCTGACACATCAAGCACCGGCCCCTGCGCCGGCTTTACATCCTCTACCGCAAGCTGCTCCTTTACTATCGGGAAATAGATCTTGAACACCGTACCCTTCCCCATCTCGCTGTAAACCCAGATGTGTCCTCCGTGCTGCCGGACCAGACCGTAGACTGTGGCGAGCCCCAGTCCAGTACCTTGGCCCACCTCCTTGGTTGTGAAGAACGGTTCGAACATGTGGGAGAGCGTCTCCTGGTCCATGCCACAGCCACTGTCGGTCATCGCGAGCATCAGGTATTTCCCCTCGGCAACCCCGGCATGCTGGCGCAGGTATTCCGCATCGATGCTGATTGGGGCGGTCTCGATGGTGATGGACCCAATCCCCTCGATGGCGTCCTGGGCGTTGATGGCCAGGTTCATCATGATCTGACAAATCTGGTGCTGGTCCGCCTGCACCCCCAAAATGTCACCGGTCAGGTGCAGGCGAAGGTCGATGTCCTCGCGTATGGTGCTGCGTAGGATGTTGTAAAAGGAGCGGATCACGTCGTTGATGTCGAAGGTCTTCATCTCAAGCACCTGCTTCCGGCTGAAGCTGAGTAGTTGCTGAATGAGGGCCTTGGCCCTGTCCGCGGCCCCGAGTATATGGTCGATCCTCTCCAGTTCCTGGCTCTTCGGCATCAGGGAGTTCTTCAACAGCTCTGCATATCCCATAATGGGGGTCAACAAGTTGTTGAAATCGTGGGCGATCCCCCCCGCCAAGCGACCTACCGATTCCATCTTTTGGGCCTGGGCAAGTTGGGTCATGAGCGTCTGCTTCTCGATCTCGCGCTCCTTGCGATCGGTGATGTCTCTGACAATAGAGCAAATGTACTCGATGCCGTCGAAATCGAGATAGGTGGCGGTCACCTCGACCGGGAAGACCCTCCCGTCTCGTGCCTTGTTCCGTGTTTCGAAATGCAGATGGCGTACCCGCGTCAGTTCCTCCCAGTGTGCCATCCGCGCCTCGGGGGGAAAGTCTATTGCCATCTCCCAGATCGAAAGTGACAGCATTTCATCGCGTGAGTAGCCATGAATGTTACAGGCAGCGTCATTGACGTAGAGGAACCTTCCTTCCTTGGAAACCCAGATGACCGCATCGGACATCTGGTCCATGATGGCCGCCGCCTTTTGCCAGTCGGCCTCTACCTGCTTTCGTATTGTGATCTCTTCAGCCAGATGGCGGTTCTTGTCCTCGAGTTCGATGGTGCGCCTTCTAACCGTATTCTCCAACTGCTCACGGTGCTGTTCCAGCGCCACTTCGGCCAGCTTGGCTTGTTTGCGAACTCGATAGATGAACCAGCCCGAAACAACAGACGCCGACCAGAAAAGGGCTACGAAGCCCCCAAGCATCCCCGCCTCGCTGCGCCATGATGAGAAATAGTCGCTCGTGGCCAGTCCAACATTTACGAAAAAGGGGTAGCCTGATACCTGGTTGAAGGAGAAGGTCCTCTCTTCCGTGTCTATGCTTCCAGGTGACTTGTAGGTCCCGGAGGTCTTTCCCGCCCGGTGCAGCTCCTGCCATTCGCGGGACACCTTCTTGTTGCCGATACTGCCGGCGTCGGGATACCGGGCCACCACGACAAGATCCTTATCCCGCAGGGTGATTACGCCATGTAGGCCGAGATCGAAAGAAGAGAACATAGTGCGCAGGTAGTCGAGGGAGATGGCCCCAACCACGACTCCGGCGAAGGAGCCGTCGGGGTTGTTGATGCGATAGGCCAAGTGGAAGGTCTGATGTTTCGTTACTCGTCCGTACTTCGGGGGGCCGATCACCAGGCCGGCGTTTGGGTCCTGCCGGGAGATGATGAAGATTTCGCGATCTGCGATGGTCACTCGGTCTCTGAGAACCACGCGATCGCCGCATATGAGATACCCGGTACTGTCGGCCACCCTCAAGCCGTCGAGCTCGGGTATGCGTAGTTTCTGCTTAAGGATGTGGTCGTTCAGGATCTTCAGATCAAGACCACCGGCTTTCAGCTGTTGCTCCGCCTCCTGTTGCACAGAAAAAAGGGCTGTGCTTGTTTTGCCGAGAACCCCGGCCAGGGTGAGGCTTAAGGACTGGGACAGGTTCTGGGTCTGGGTTGCCACCCGAACCTCGACCAACTGTCGAGCGCGGTACAGATAAAAGCCTGCCAGCCCGGCCACGACCAAATCTACAAGGAGTATCCCCGAGACAAGTCCCAAGGCGAATAGCCTGACTGAACTCGTCGGCTGCGGTGGTACAATCTTCCGGTTCCGCATGGCGCAATACCCCTAACTATCGGTGGTCTGTGGTTTGACTGCCAAAAGGTTTTCAGATCGACCGGCCCCGCTGTTCCCGTTCTGGCTCAGGTAGCACTTCCCCGCATCGCGAAGCGGACGGCCTGGGCGGTGAGAACTCAACAGTCGCAGCCGTTAATGAGTTTGCTTGAGAAGGGTGCCGGTTCCTGCCTCGGAAGGTCAAGCCCGGGAAGACGGAAGGAACGACTTTCACTGATATCGGTGTTTTCCACGCTCGACTAAAGGCTTTTCAATAAGTGTTTGCCTATTGATGAGGTTATGTGCTCAGGTCAAATGTCTGCGGTGTCTGCTTTCTGGGGTTGAGACCATGGCAGGTTTGACATTGTGATTACGTGGCAACCCGAGAGGCCCTACATCTTCCCGAGGGGAAATTATGCCGGACAACGGCGATAAAGTCTTCATAAATAGTCTTCATAAATCGGAAGCAACCGCGAAAAGTTGCTCAACTCGGCCGACAATAAGGCATGCATTCTCGTCTGCTTGGGGTTCATTTAATGGAAGTCTCGCGGAATTTCCATAGGACTCGTTTTCAGGGGAGGCATCAGCGTATAGCCATAGTCATCATCTCTTTTTATCTTTTCTTCCTCCAGCTTTTTCCCCACAATAATAAGTCTTTCTGCCTCAATTCGGAGCCGCTGAATCTCGTTTTTGAGTTTGTCTATTGTCTCGGATGAGAACTCCAATCTGTGCCACATATTTCCCCCCTTTACTGCATTTTAGATAATTGCCAGTCTTGATGGCGCTGTACCGCTCTTCGTCAACTCGCGTGTCAACTTCGAAGAACGCGTCAACTGGGTCACGAGTACTTATCTGGATTTATCCAGAAAACTTAACCCAGTTTAATCCTGTACGCAAAATGCTGTAAGTTTTATTGTTTTTGGATGGGTGAGGATACCCAGGAATGGTGCCAGATAGGGGAAACTATGTCATAGCGGGGAGATGCACCACCCTGCTGCAAGCTGCGGAGTACCTCTGGGCCAGTTCCGCTGTGAACGCATAAGGTGACACGTTTAATTTGCCGATTACCAGGTCACCAAGCTGCTGCTCAAAGGGTTAAGCTGGATGTGAGGTGGGGTTCTCTCCTACCTGGCAGAGATATCGGGCTCAGCCATGCCGCCGGCGAGCAAGAGGTACACGGAGCCAAGACTTGGCTGATGAGGACCTCGAGATAAAAGAACTCCTGGGGGAGGAGAAAAACTAAGCGAGGTCTGAGGTGATCCCTTCCCGAATAGCAAATTTAACAAGATTCACCATGCTTGTGATTTCAAGCTTTTTCATGAGATTTATGCGATGCATCTCTACAGTTTTGCCGCTGATGTTAAGGAGAGAGGCGACCTCCTTCGTACAGTTACCATCGACCAAAAGCTGCAAAACCTGGTTTTCACGTTGAGATATCTTGTTATTATTAGCATGAGGAGAAGAAAAAGCAGAAGAGAGAGGCCCCTCTAGTATGGGAGTGGAGTTAAGCCCGACAAGGGCAGCCTCCCCCGCATTTCGAAGCGCTTCGGCCGCCTGTCCCATTTTCAGAAGCGCCTCTATTGCCATTTTTTCCTTCCTGAGAGACTCCACGGCATGTTTACGGTCGGTGACATCAAATAATGTAACGCGGCACTCCCGTTCTGATTCTTCAGATATTGCCTCGATCTGCACGTAAAGTTGGATTTTACCCTCTTTCAAGAGGACCACCTCGCATGTCTCTTTTGTATGGGTTACGAAGATATTTTCCAGAAAAGTTGCGAAGGCGGAACGGTCTGCACCTGCGACGAAATGTTCAAAGCGGCGGCCATTCAGGCGGGAGCGCTCGGTCCCCAGGAGGCTGGTCCCGGTGAGATTAATGCTGCAGATGGTTCCATCGCGGTCGAGGGTTAAATAACTCACAGGGGCGAACTCAAAGAGGTCAGTGTACTTTGCCAGCATCACCTCCATATCATCTCTAGCCTTGCTGAGCTCTAAATTCTGCATTTCCAGTTCAATCTGGTGGACTTCGAGTTCATGAAGAACTCGATCCGCCTCACCCCCGCCCGGGGTTTTGCCTCTGATCTCGCCCCAAGTAGCGTTTCCGCAAAGCGACGCAGTTCGGTACTATCAACTGGGGAGCAGCATTTCTTATGAGCGCGTTGAGAACCTTTTTTACCATCCATGCGGAAACCCCTACCTTATCAACACAACGATTGTGAGTTTGGTAATAAACTACCCGCCAGTAATGAGCTTGGCGAACTTTCTATTCCTAATATTTCTACTAAATCAGTAACAGATCAAATAGCTATGGACCTTTCCTGGAAAATAAATTACCCCGCCGCAAGTAGCGGGGCATCAGCCACCACACAGCATCGCTGATGCGATGCAGATAAGCAATCACCCCAAGGGGCGGGGAATTCGACCCTGCTGGTAATTAAATCTCCCCGGGTCATATTGGGGGGCGCGTTTTGAAGGCCTTTTAAGCAGTCATGCCCTCGACAGGCTGGTCTGCTCATTAGAATGCTGCGATATGCGGAACTTCTGCAATTTAACTCGCAAAACCTTGATAAGGGCAGTTGATGTCCATTCACCCCTGAGTTGTTACGCACGATCATCATAGCTTATGACAGGCTTTTTGATCTTGCCACAATGTGCATTGCAGTACATGATCATGTCCTGCCTGAGCTATCAGCAGCAACGATCGCGCCAAGTAGAAATGCACGGGGAGAAAGCTTCTTTTTCAGACAAAAGTGGGTAGATCTCATGATAAGCCAGCAATAGCCGTCAAGCTGGACCGTCACAATTAGCATATCTGTTGTATTTGACGAATCGAATTGATGTAAACTGGGCACGTCTTTGCCACCTATACCCGGATGTGCCAAGACATCGGTTAACCGCCCACCTCGTTTGGCAAATTAAACGTGTCACCTTATGCGTTTCCAGATGGAACTGACCCAGTGGTACCCCGCAGCTTTCGGCGCTGTAGTGCATCTCCCCGCAATGACATAGTTTCCCCTATCTGGCACCATTCCTGGGTATCCTCACCCATCCAAAAGCAATAAAATATACAGCATTTTGCTTACAGGATTAAACTGGGTTAAGTTTTCTGGATAAAACCAGATAAGTACTCATGAACCCAGTGGACGCGTTCTTCTAATCGGTTGCCACCCACCAAAGTCAGATCTCAATTCACACCTGATCTATTTAACAGACAGTGTTGTCTGAATCAAATTAAAAATCATTTGTAGCTTACTGGTAGCTATTGGCTTTGCATGCCGATGTTGAAAAATTATGTATTTTAGCGTCAAGATGTCCAAGGGTAAGTTTAGAAAATAACTATTTGAATACTTATTAAACTGGTTAAACAGTTATTAAATCGGAGCTGAGCATCAGCAACAAACAAAAAAAAGTAGAATTCGATGGCACTTGTAAAGAAATCGACCGCAGCATTCCAATCCACATTAGTCAATGAAGGGAAAAGCTCTGCAGTTGCTTCCCGCGAGGCGGAGGCCCAGCGCAAGAAGGCCCGCACTCTGGCCAAGCAGCAGCAGGCGGCCGAGCGCGTCGCCGCCGCGACGGGACAGTTTTCCGCCGGGATCAACGAGGCGGCCTCGGCAGCGGAGGAACTGAAGCGCTCCACCGACCAGATCGCCGCCGGCGCGGAAGAGGCCTCGGGAGCCGCCCAGGAATCCCTGGCCGCCTTCAAACAGGTTGGGGTAGGGAAACGCGCAGACCAGTTCATCATCATTCTTGACATTGACAGGGTGTTTTCAGCCGAGGATGTGGAAATGGTGCGGGAAATGGGCAGCCCAAAGGTCGCAAATTATTGAGGCTGGCCTGAACGTGCTTTCCAAAATGGATTCCACTGACAAATATTGGGATAAGTCTAATAAAACTAGGGGATTGGGATGATTAAGCACTGCTGGGCTAATGTAAATTCATTAAACGGAGGAAGAGAATGCTGACGAAACTAAGTATGCGCGGGAAACTGATGACCGGGTTTGTCCTGGTGGCGATTATTGCGTCAGCGATCGGCGGTGTCGGTTACCGAGGTATGATGTCAATCAATGATGCCCTAACCGAGGTGGGGACAGTACGGCTGCCGAGCATTGAGGGATTGGCAATAATGAACGAAGCCCTGACGGCAATCCAGCGTGCGGAGCGTACCTGTCTGTTGCAACTGGACCAGAAAGAATATGAGAATCAGCTAAATATAATCAAGGAGGCCTGGGACCGTGCCGGCAAGGGGTGGAAGATATACGAACCCTTGCCCCAGACAAAGGAAGAAGAGGCTCTTTGGAAAAATTTCATTCCTGCCTGGGAAGGCTGGAAAAAAGATCATGGAACAGTTATGGATCTCATCAAGGCTGGCAAGTTCCCGGAGGCCAGGAAGTATTCCTTGGTAAATGCCAAGAAAAACTTTTCCGAAGCCGATGATCTTCTCGACAAGATTACCACCTTGAATATAAAGGTAGCTGAAGATTCCAAGGTTCTCGCCAAAACGATGTCCAGGAAGGCAGAGATGACACTCCTGATAGCCACTTTAGGTGCGTTGCTCCTTGCCGTTGGCCTGGGCATCTTCATATCCCGTTTGGTCCTTCGCCAGCTCGGAGCTGACCCCAAGGAGGTGGGCGGTGTTGCGAACCTAGTCGCCGTTGGCGACCTGAGCCGTGAGATAGTCCTTGACCTCGGAGACACTACCAGTGTCATGGCTGCAATGAAGAAGATGGTCGATACGATTCGGGCGCTGGTGGCCGATACGAACATGCTTTCCGACGCAGCCATTGCCGGCAACCTCGCAACCCGCGCCGATGCGGGCATGCACCAGGGAGACTTCCGGAAGATTGTCGTCGGTTTCAACGCCACCCTCGATACCGTCGTGGGCAAGGTCGCGTGGTACGAAGCGATTATCGACGCAGTGCCGTTCCCGATCCATGTAACCGACATGGATATGAATTGGACCTTGCTCAACAAACCATTCGAAAAATTGCTGGTGGACGCAGGACAAATCAAGGATCGTCAGTCGGCTGTCGGTAAGCCGTGCAGCAACGCCGGTGCCAATATCTGCAACACCGAGAAGTGCGGTATCAGGCAACTGCAGAAGGGCGTCGATCAGAGCTTCTTCGACTGGTGCGGTTCGAGTTGCAAGCAGGACACCTCACACCTGATCAACCACGCGGGCGAGAAAATCGGCTACATCGAGGTGGTTAGCGATCTGACGGCCATCCTCAGGAACCAGGAATACTCCAGGCAAGAGATCGACCGTATGGCGGAGAATCTGACCAAACTGGCGGTCGGTGACCTCGACATGAATCTTCAGGTTAAGGATGCCGATGAGCATACAGCTGCAACCCGGGATGGTTTCGTTAAGATCAATGACAGTCTCGGCAAGGTAAAGGATGCAGTCGGCGCAATGGTTACGGATACCGTGATGCTGGTAAACGCTGCGTTGGAGGGGAAACTTACTACCCGCGCCGATGCCAGCAAGCATCATGGGGACTTCCAAAAGGTCGTGGCCGGAATCAATCAGACCCTAGAAACTGTCGTGGACAAGGTCGTGTGGTACGAGGCGATTATCGACGCAGTGCCGTTCCCGATCCATGTAACCGACATGGATATGAATTGGACTTTGCTCAACAAACCATTCGAAAAATTGCTGGTGGACGCAGGACAAATCAAGGACCGCAAGTCAGCTGTCGGCAAGCCATGCAGTAACGCCGGTGCTAATATCTGCAACACCGAGAAGTGCGGAATCAAGCAGCTCCAGAAGGGCGTCGATCAGAGCTTCTTCGACTGGTGCGGTTCGAGTTGCAAGCAGGACACCTCACACCTGATCAACCACGCGGGCGTGAAAATCGGCTACATCGAGGTGGTTAGCGATCTGACGGCCATTCTCAGGAATCAGGAATATTCAAGACAAGAGATTGACCGTATGGCAGAGAATCTGACCAAACTGGCGGTCGGCGACCTCGACATGAACCTTCAAGTTAGGGATGCCGATGAGCATACAGCTGCAACCCGGGAGGGTTTCGTCAGGATCAATGACAGTCTCGGCAAGGTAAAAGAAGCAGTCGGAATTATGGTCACGGATACGGTACTGCTTGTGAATGCGGCAGTTGAGGGTAAACTCGCCGCCCGCGCCGATGCCAGCAAGCATCACGGGGACTTCCGGAAAGTCGTAGCTGGAGTCAATCAGACACTTGATACTGTTATCGGTCCGTTGAACATAGCTGCGGAATACGTGGAACGGATCTCCAAGGGGGACATTCCGCCGCAGATAAAGGACGAGTACAGGGGGGACTTCAACGAGATCAAGAACAACCTGAATGTTCTGATCCAGGCGACCGATGCCATCACTGCTGCGGCAAAAAAGGTGGCGGCAGGGGACTTGACGGTGCAGCTTGTCGAGCGCTCGGGCAACGACGAGCTGATGAAGTCGCTCTCTGCAATGGTTTCCAAGCTCTCCGAGGTGGTGACCGACGTGAAGGAGGCCTCTGACAATGTGGCGGCTGGAAGCCTGCAGATGTCTTCAGGGTCCGAGGAGCTATCTCAGGGCGCAAGCGAGCAGGCTGCCGCAGCCGAGGAGGCATCCTCCGCAATGGAACAGATGTCTGCCAACATCAGGCAGAACGCAGACAACGCGATACAGACAGAAAAGATCGCTGTTAAGTCCGCAACTGACGCTCAGGAGGGTGGTAAGGCTGTCGCCCTGACAGTTCATGCGATGAAGGATATTGCCGGGAAGATCTCCATCATCGAAGAGATTGCAAGGCAGACCAACCTCCTCGCCCTGAACGCGGCCATAGAGGCGGCGCGTGCAGGGGAGCACGGCAAGGGGTTTGCTGTAGTGGCAAGTGAAGTGAGAAAGCTTGCCGAGAGAAGCCAGAAGGCTGCTGCCGAGATATCACAGCTCTCCTCATCCAGCGTTGAAGTCGCCGAAAAGGCAGGGGATATGCTGACCCGGATGCTCCCCGATATCCAGCGTACCGCCGAACTGGTGCAGGAGATTTCTGCCTCGTGTAGGGAACAGGATACAGGCGCCTCCCAGATCAACAAGGCGATTCAGCAACTTGACCAGGTGATACAGCAAAACGCCGCAGCAGCCGAGGAGATGTCGTCGACTGCTGAGGAGCTTTCCTCCCAGTCTGAGCAGCTGCAAGGCGTCATCGGCTTTTTCAATGTCGGGGAATCTGGATCAGTTCGCAGCGCGGTGCGGCAAACGGCTAAGTCCATAGCGAAGCCGACGGTCAAAAAGGCTCCGAGTAAATCCCCTCGATTGACCCATGCCGGCATCCATGGTGCCGCCCTGCACATGCAGCAGAGTGACGAGGAGTATGAGAGCTTCTGAATTATGCAAGTGCTAAGGGAATACTCAAACGAATTGTGTGAATTCAGCTTACCGTAGCGGGGCAGTGCTCGCTTAGGGGCACTTAGTAAGAGAGGTTTGCCGACTACTCGCCAATTCAGCCAGTGATTCAATCAGCAGGACAAAGGAGCACTAATAATATGAGATTTATCTTGTCACCCGCGATTTATCTTATGAACCGCATGAGGTTGCCGGCAAAATTTGCCCTCATCGGAGCCATCTTCACCATGGAGCTGATCTATTTCGGTTACCAAAACATCGGTGACTTGAACACGCGTATGAACCAGCTGAAGGCGGAGCAGGCCGGCGTAGTTATCATCAAGGATCTGGTGCAGTGGAACAAGGTGCTCATCGATTACCGGCAGGTTGCCATCACTGCGCGGGATGGCGACCAGGGTGTACGGGACCTGCTCAAGCAGCAGGCCGCCCAGTGCGACAAGGTGCTGGCCCAGCTTAAGGAGGACGCCGGTCATTACTCCAGCCTGGTCAAGACGGACGCGACGCTGAAGGAAATCCAAGGGGGATGGCAGGAACTGCAGGGCAAGGTGCAGGAACTCCCGGTGGACAAGGATTTCAGGCAGAAGTCGTTTGCCGCGCACGGCAAGGAATTCGATCGCATCTACGCCTTCATGCGTGACCTGGGCGACCAGACCGGCATGTCGCTGGAGCATGACATCGACACCTTCTATCTCGGTTTCCCGCTCGCCAACAACACGCCCAAGGTGGCCGGCATCACCGTGCGTATCATGGCATACCAGACTCTGAATCTTGCCCGCGGCACCCTTACCACTCCAGACAAGATCTTCTACGAGGTCACTGAGGCGCGGCTCAAGGACGCATTCGGCGGTGTGGACACCATGCTTCATCAGTCAATGAAGGCAAATGCACTGGTAAATGAACGCCTGGAAAAGCCGCTGTCCGACTTCAAGGCGCAGATCAACACCTTTCTTGAATTCTCGCGCAACAACTTCATTACCCCGGATCATCCCGCGGTGACCCAACAGCAGATCAACGAAGCGGCTCAAGGCCCCATTGCCGCTGCATGGACGCTGGTTGAGGCTAACCTTAGCGTCTTCCAGCAAATACTGGACGAGCGCGCCACGGCAGCCCGGACCAAACTCATGTTCCTTGGTGCCGGTATCCTGGTTGGCATTGCCCTTTCGAATTATCTCTTCGCCGGAATGTACCTCGCTCTGACAGCGAGCATTCAAAAATGCATCGAAGCCGCTCAGAGGATCGCTGACGGTGATCTGAACACCGAATTAAACATCGAGGCCAAGGACGAGACTGTCCAGCTAATGCAGGCTCTACAGAAAATGATCCGCAGCATGAGAGAGACTGTCGGACTACTGGTGAATGCATCGTCCAAGGTTTCCTCCTCGGCGTCAGAGCTGCGTGCCACCTCGGGACAGATGGCGGGAGGAGTAGAGCTGGTGGTGTCCCAGGCTCATACGGTTGCGACCGCAGGGGAGGAGATGGCGGCAACGTCAAGCGAGATCGCCCAAAACTGCCATCTGGCGGCAGGAAGCGCCAACGCGGCCAATGCCGCCGCTCTGGAAGGAGCCAAGGTTGTGAAAGATACGGTCGGCGTTATGGAGTCCATCGCGGGACGTGTCAGGTCCGCCGCCGCGAACGTCGGTAGCCTGGGAAGTCGCTCGGAACAGATTGGTGAGATCATCGGCACCATTGAGGACATCGCCGACCAGACCAACCTCTTGGCATTGAACGCCGCAATAGAGGCGGCTCGTGCCGGAGAACAGGGGCGCGGTTTTGCGGTGGTAGCTGACGAGGTTCGAGCTCTGGCAGAGCGGACCACCAGGGCTACCAAGGAAATCGGCGACATGATTAAGACTATCCAGGTTGAAACCGGAAAAGCGGTCGGCGCCATGGAGTCGGGGGTAAGCGAGGTGGAAAAGGGAACCGATGAAGCTTCCAAGTCCGGCCGGGCACTCGAGGCAATTCTCGTTCAGATTAATGAGGTCACCCAGCAAACTCAGCAGATCGCAACCGCAGCGGAAGAGCAAACGGCGACCACCAGCGAGATCAGCAACAACATGCAAAAGATAACTGACACGGTGCAGGAATCGGCTCGCGGTGCTCAGGCAGTTACCCGCGCCGCTGGCCGCCTCTCGGAAATTTCGGATGAACTGGGGCTGGTGGTCGGACGTTTCAGGCTCTAGCAATTGGGAAATTCGGGGGCATTAAGGCCAACGTGGCTATTATGCCCAATCTAAACTTTTACCTGATTGGTGCTAATCATCCGCAAGAGCTACCCGAAGGTGTCAAGACATCGGTTACCCTTAACGCCCTTTATTGTGTCATGACATCGGTTACCTTCATTAGAAATATAGACTATGATGTTCTCCACGGTTTCAACTTGAGGGAGAACATCCAATGGAAGAAGACTTAGAAAACAAGCGGTTCAACGGCATCTTGCAGGCGAATCGCCCAAGGCAGTCTATACAAGCCTCGATCGTTCCAAGAAATGGTTCTTTAAGTGGCTAAACCGGTATCAATCTGGTGCGGATGACTGGTACCTGGAGCGCTCCAGAGCGCCACTCACGAGGCCATCTGAGCTCAGTAAGACGGACAAGGACCTTATTGTAGCAACCAGAGCCCGTCTAGATGCGACACCATTCGCCCAAAATGGCGTATCAGCCATTAAGTGGGAGCTGCATAAGCTAGGGTTGCCATTTCGCTCTGACAGCACCATCAACCGGACCCTGAAGCGGGAAGGGCTCGTAAAAAAACACGCTATTCCCCCAAGGGGGTCGATTATCCGTACTTTGCCGAGGCCTTGTGCTGCAACAACATCCACCAGATGGATCTCGTGGGGCCACGTTACATAAAGGGCGACGGTAGATTCTACTCGATGAATGTGATTGATCTTTACAGCCATCGAGTCTTCATCGAATCAAGCCGCACCAAGGAAGATGACAACATCGCGCAGGGATTGCTGCGCTGCTGGAAGTCCATGGGTCGTCCTGACTTCCTACAGATCGACAATGAACTCAGCTTTCGCGGCAGTAACCGCTACCCAAGATCGCTTGGCCTGGTAT
>Ga0209123_1002413_pt1 | contig 15847 bp, 12 predicted proteins | sample BarGraIncu00431A_FD_184500 | JGI IMG/M metagenome (GOLD analysis project Ga0209123, IMG submission 184500) | Arctic peat soil microbial communities from Barrow, Alaska, USA - Barrow Graham LP Incubations 004-31A (SPAdes) (version 2) | ecosystem: Environmental > Terrestrial > Soil > Wetlands >...
GGTTTTTATCGCGCAGCGTGTCCATCGGCTGCCAGAAGCCGTCATGCTTGAAGGCCATCAGTTCGCCCTGGGCGGCCAGGTTTTCCAGGGGTTCCTTTTCCAGGAAAACGGAGTCACCGGCGATGAACTCGAAGACCTGAGGTTCCAGCACGAAGAAGCCGGCGTTGATCCAGGCCCCGTCGCCTTTCGGTTTCTCCTGAAACCCGGACACCCCGTTGTCCCCGGCAAGGTCAAGCGCCCCGAAACGGCCGGAGGGCTGGATCGAGGTGATGGTGGCAAGCTTGCCGTGCGCCTGGTGGTATGCCACCAGGTCAGCTATGTTGACATCGGAAACGCCGTCGCCATAGGTCAGCATGAACGGTTCGTCCCCGACATAGGGCTGGACTCTCTTGACCCGTCCGCCGGTCATGGTCTCCAGGCCGGTATTCACCAGGGTCACGGACCACGGCTCGGCAGAATGATGATGGATCACCCGTGCATTCTGATTTTTGAAGTCGAAGGTGACGTCCGACTCGTGGAGGAAGTAGTGAGCGAAGTATTCCTTTATGCAATAACCCTTGTATCCAAGACAGATGATAAAGTCGTTAAAGCCGTAGTTCGAATACATCTTCATAATGTGCCAGAGAATCGGCCGCTCACCGATTTCGATCATCGGCTTTGGTTTTAGATGAGATTCCTCGCTGATCCGCGTGCCGAATCCGCCTGCCAATATCACAACTTTCACATGTCACTCCGAATTGTTGAAGATAAAATTTTTCAGCCCATGCCGTAGCAATTTCCAGCGTTTTAGTTCTTCCTCGGGCATCCTGGCAAAACCCGCCTTCACGAACAAAAAGGCATTAACCAGAAAAGAGCTACAACGGCTATCAGGAATACCCACAATAGAACGGGACGGCTTACTCTCACGAGGGACTGTTGCCCCTCAAAGATCGATTGTGTGCTGATCGAACGTCTTAGAGTATTTCCCCCTTAAAACGAGCAAGAATCGAAGTGAGTTGTTTATCGTCCATTTTTTCCTCGACTGAGTATACCGACTGTCGCTGGAAGTTCTCGTTAGCCTGAAAGGGCTCCGGCCACCGGATTCATTCGCCTTAGAATAGATGCCTACGTGCTGTATGGCAAGAGGTAAGGCGGACAAAGGCATTCAAGACGCATGTTTTATTTCAGGTTCACCCCCGTAGCCTCTCCATTTCAACTGTTGGCAACGTAGTCCGCCGACTCTAGCTGGCTGGGCCGGAGTCAAGGGAGAGCCGCTTAACTTAACGGCAGTGTCCCCGACGCCCCCCCTTCCCTCACGCTTCAAATCCTTGCAGCAGTTGCCAGGCGGCGGCTTCCCCTATCACCTCGACGATCTCCTCCAAACCGCTGGAAAGGATTTTAGCGAGCCCTTGAGAAGTGTGGGCATCACTCCCTAAACAGGAGTAGACACCCTCAGTCAGAAAGAAAAGGGCCTGCCGCTTCACCTCGCTGCCATACATCCCGGCGAAACTTCCAATATTACCCTGGAAGCGGCAACCGGATTCTTTCAGACTGGTAATGAGCGAACCGGTAAGATCCGGCTCATTGCGCCACTTCGAGATAAAGGAAAACACCCCTCCCTTGCCCAGCGGCGCTTGAAAGGCACGACATCTCTCGGGATGAGCAAAAAGCGGCAACAGTCCCCGTTCCATGAGATTTGTCGTCAAGGGGGGAACCATTTCCGCGCCGGACCTGAAGGGAACCTCCAGCAGCAGGTAGCGTGAGGAACCGACGCTGAGCGCCCCCGGGATCATTCCCGGCAGGAATTCGTCGAGGTAGTGCTCGGTACCGGGAACCAGGCGCAGAGCGATCCCGACGTCGGCCAGTATCCGCTGCAGCGTGCGGGTTGCCAGCCTAACCCGCTCCGGGGGGTTCTCAAAACCGCCTTTTATCAGGTGAGGGGTGCAGTACACCGTGGTAAACCCGAATCCGGCAAGGACGCTCGCCATCTCCAGCGAGTCCCTTTGGTCGATCGCACCATCATCAAGGCAGGGAAGCAGGTGGCAATGAAAATCGACAAAATTTCTGTTCATAGGTGTCACTCACGATCCTGGAAATGCGAGTAAAAATGGCCGAGTAGCCAGGGACGGTTACCCGTCCCCAGCCCTCTAAGAACTGTGCATGCGAGTTTCCCAGCACACAGCTCAAGCCTAACCAAGGCCATTGTGACCCGGTGACTCGACCGCTTTCGTCGTTGGATAATACCTCAAGCAGCTGTTCCCGAACCTTGCCAGCTCAGTTTGCTCACCCGACGTGCTTCCGCACGCCGGATGAAGTATTCTGCGAAGGCTGGGTCATAAGGAGTCGCATGAGCTTGAATCTTAATGTGCCTTGTAATCGGTACACTCGCCATCGAAAACAGATCGAGGTTAGTGGCCGATCCTTGCGCATTCCGGATCGTTGTGAAGAACACCCACTGGCGCAAGCCCTCACGGCGAAAGTACCGCTGCCGTTTCCATTGCGTCGATTTCTTGGGGTGCCGACGATTGATCCAGGCGATCAGCGCCAGAAATATCTGTTGGTCAACATAGACAAAGGTCATCTTTGACACCACGTGACGGTAGTAGTTGGCCCAGCCCCTCAGTTTGTTGTTGAGTTGCCGGATCAATCCTTTCGTTGTAGCGGAATGATTTGTTTTGATCAGATCTCGAATAGTAGCCAAGAAGCGTTTGACGCTCGGCTTGGATGGCTTGATCAGTAACGTGCCATTGTACTTTCGTACATTGAATCCGAGGAAATCAAAACCGTCGTCGATATGCGTGATGTGTGTCTTCTCCTCAGAGAGTTCCAGATCACGTTCCTTCAGAAACGCCACCACAGCTGGTTTCACCTTCGTTTCCAGAACCTCTTTTGAGAGCCCAGTGATGATGAAGTCATCGGCGTACTTCACGACATTGACCTTCTGATTGGGTGAGACCGCCCGACGAGCGATTTCTTCCAATCCATCCAATGCCATGTTCGCCAAGACGGGTGAAGCGATCCCGCCTTGAGGGGTGCCGGCTTCCGTCGGATGGACGACGCCTTCTTCCATGTAACCTGCAGCCAACCATTTCTTGAGGATGGTTTTATCCATCGGGATATGGTCCTGTAGCCAGGGGTGACTAATTCGGTCAAAGCAGGCTTTTATATCTGCCTCGAAAATCCACTGAGCTGATCGCTTGCGGCACAGTGCCGCGAAGCATTGCCCAATGGCGTCAGCAGTCGAACGTTTGGGCCGGAACCCGTACGCATTCGGATCCGCCAGAGTTTCCGCTACCGGTTCGAGTCCCAACAGATGAAGCGCCTGTTGAGACCTATCGATCATAGTGGGAATTCCAAGTGGCCGAAGTTTGCCGTTTTTCTTGGGGATATAGATACGCCTCAGCGGTTTTGGGCAATACCCTTGCCGCTGTAGTGACCGGGCTGCATTGAGTTTCTGGGCAGGGGTTTTCCAAACGATTCCATCCACTCCGGGCGTTTTTCGACCGGAGTTACGTGTCACGCGTCGCACTGCTAAGAGTTTAGCCGAGAACGCGTGGGTCAGGAGCCATTGCAAGGATTTGACCTTGCCCCGGCGCCCTTCCCGAGTTGCCTTCGCGATACGCATCTGCAGTCGTTTCACCTGTCGCTCAATAGTGCGCCAATTGATGGCGTCCCAGTTCGCGACCTTAGAGGATGCACCGAGCACCGGCTTGGCCGCTGTCGTCATTTGCTTTTCCCCATCATAACGATTCCACATACTCTCTCGCGAGGTTAGACCAATCGGACGTCTGCTCACTTTCGTGCCGGATAATGTTTCAATCAGTATCCGGGCCATTACAGTCCGGCGTTCGCTTTTTCCGACATCCCAAACTCGCACCGCCATGGGCAGGCTTTGCGGCCTGCTGTCCCCAAAGGGAGCAATACGAGGTTTCCACGTTCCATCTGTGAAGTACACTGGGTTAGGTGCCTGCTATCGACCGGGAGGCTTGTGGGTCACGAGAACGCAGTTGAGAATCATTCTCCCGCCTCCGTTACCATTTTGGTCAAGCGTAAAAGCCACTTCCGCTTGTCTCTAATTACGGTCTTTATCGCAGATTCAGATATCTTCACCATACCAGCTATCTAGCACTCATCCGGTATGTGGCTACCAGAAGGGTACGCCTCTCGCGATTGATACCCCGCACCTTTCGGTGCTTCGTTACATTGTCAGGACCGCTCTTTATTCAGATCCCTAGATTCACCCGGTGACACGGGTGGTCCCCTACGTTCGACCATGTGGGGACAACTTCGACAGACAGCCTCGTGTCGCAACCCAACAACTAGAATAAAGATCAATTATCGAAAGTGTATAACACCACTTGCCGGGAGAGGGGGTGGCGAGTACAGCAGTTAAGTTAACGAATCCAACAAGCCTAAACTCTCCCTCCCCCCTGGCGGCGGAGGGCTTGGCCGCCATAGCCTTGGCGAAAGCGGGTCGGGGTGAGGGGGAAGTTGCCATATTTTGAGAATTTGGCAATTTTACCGGACTGCGCACGTTTTACTTCTATTGCCCACACTGTCACAGAGAATCTGCCGCAATAGTGTATGAAAGCTCTGACCCGCTCAGCTTAGCGAACTCAATTGATCATAATGCGAGCTTTATGGAGGGCTTCTTTTATCACCCACCGCCGTCGCTCTATTCCTATGGAAGAAAGCGCCATTCGGAGCTGCGCCTTCGCCAGAGCAAAAAAATTTCCCACTATAGTAACATGTTGACGAAATCAAGTCAAATAGGCAGAAACCTCCCGTGTTCAGCACTCTTGCCATCAGTCATGCCGCAGCTATACTTGAAGGCGTCAACATGAGGATTCGCCTTGAAAAACGGTTACCTCAAAAACGATCAACTCACACAATTCCTCGAGACCCTGCGCCTCCTCGGCGCACTGCACGGCCCCACTGTCTCCGAGGCCGGAGTTACTGCCTTTGCTCCCATCAGCGAGCCCGCTTCGTGGCGTCTTGACTATGGACGGACCCTGATTCCACCGAAAAAGTATCTCCTTCCCTTCCGAGAGAATCTGCTGCAATTTCGCGACGGCAGCTATCAATCTTCAGCTCCGGCGGCCCCGGATATCGTTCTTTTCGGCGTTCACGCCTGCGACCTGGACGGTATCGCCTACCTGGACCGGGTCTTTCTGGCCGACCCGCCAGACCCCGGCTACGCGGCCCGGCGCGCCGGGCTCACCCTGATCGGGCTCTCCTGCAAGCCGGACGACTATTGCTTTTGCAGCTCCCCCCAGGGAAGCGCTCCCTGCGACCTATTCCTGAGCACCTGCGAGGGTGGCTTCCTGCTGGAGGCCAAAACGCCCAAGGGCGAAGCGATCGCCGACGCCTCACGGGAATTCCTGAGCCTAGCGCCCCCCTCCCCCCCGCCGGCAGACGCAGCTCACGACTGTTGCGCCTTAAAGCCCCAGGATCCGCAGCTGCGCTTCTCCGACAATCCGCTCTGGGCGCGCTTTGCCGAGCTCTGTCTTTCCTGCGGCGCCTGCTCGGTTTGCTGTCCTACCTGTTACTGCTTCGACGTGCGGGAATACCCGTCACTTTCCGGGGGCGGAGTGCGGCTTAGGGAATGGGACAACTGCCTTTTCCTGGCCCACGGCGAGGTTGCGGGTGCCAACTTCCGTGAAACCCGGCTGGAGCGGCTCAGGTACCGCTTCCTGCACAAGTACTGCGGCTTCTCCCCGCTCCAGGGAGTGGTCTCCTGCGTCGGCTGCGGCCGTTGCAAAGCAGCCTGTCCGGTCGCTATCGACCTGCGTGAACTTATGGAACCGTGCCTGCCCGATAAAGGTGATGCGCTATGACCGGCGCGCCCCTCGCCCCCCACCTGCCCTACGCTGCGACCCTCCTTGAAAGGCGCCAGCTCTCCGCCGACACCGCGCTCTTCCGGGTCGCCCCCGAGCCGGCCGGCCTGGGGGCGCTCTCTCGCTTGGTCCCCGGCCAGTTCGTCCAGCTCTCGGTACCCGGAGGGGGCGAAGTTCCCATCTCGCCCGCGGACCTACCGGGGGCTGATGGCACACTGGAGCTTTGCGTGCGCCGGGTGGGGCACGTGACACAGCTATTGCACGACGCGGTACCCGGGCAGCGGTTAGGGTTGCGCGGCCCCTTCGGAACCGGCTTCCCGGTCCGGGAAATGGCGGGGCACCCGGTCTTACTCCTGGCGGGAGGTCTCGGCATCGCTCCGCTACGCTCGCTGCTGTTTCACCTGCTGCGCCACCGTGACGAGTACGGCGAAATCACCCTCATGTACGGCGCCCGGCAGCCGGAACTGATGCTCTTTCGGGAAGAACTGGTCGCCCTGGCCGGCCAGGGGGGGCTTCGGCTCTACCTTACCGTCGATTTCGCCCCGCAAAAACCGGCCGGTGACTTTTCCTGCGCCGTGGGGTTACTCCCCGACCTTTTGCTCGGTTTTTCCTTCGACGCAGGGAAGAGTTACGCTGCGATCTGCGGGCCGCCGCCACTCTACCGCTGCCTGGTGGGTGAACTGGAAGGGACCGGTGTGGCACCTAAGCGGATATTCTTAAGCCTGGAGCGCCGCATGCGCTGCGGCATTGGGCGCTGCTGCCACTGCGCTGTGGGACAGATGCTCTGCTGCACGGACGGCCCGGTCTTTCGCCTGAGCGAGTTGCAGCAGATACCGGAGGCGCTATGAACCGGCCACGCGTGGCGATCGCCGGGCTGACCGCTTGCTCGGGCTGCCAGCTCACCCTGTTGAACTGCGAGGAGGAACTTCCCGAAATCGCGGGGAGGTTCGACCTGGTCTATTTCCCGATGGCCCAAAGTGGGGGCGATCCCCAGGGGCCCTTTGACGTGGCAATCGTCGAGGGGGCCGTATCGACCCCGGGGGACCTGGCGCTGCTCTTTCGCCTGAGAAACGCGAGCCGGATCCTGGTCGCCTTCGGCACCTGCGCCCTCTTTGGTGGCGTCGCTGCCATGAACAACGGCACGCACCAGCGGGCGAGCCTGCTGCGGGAGGTCTACGGGGAAGCAGGGGGCCAAGTCGAGAGTTTTCCCCCTGCCCCCTTCAAAAACTTCCTGACGGTCGACTTCGCCATCACCGGTTGCCCGCCGGAAAAGCCGGACCTGCTCGCCCTCCTGGGAGCGCTGTTGGCCGGAACCCTCCCCCCAATCCCAAGCTATCCGGTCTGCACCGAGTGCCGCAGCCGGGAGAACCTCTGCCTGCTCCTGGAGCGGGGCGAACTATGCCTGGGCCCCATCATCCAGGGAGGCTGCAACGCCCGCTGCCCGGCGACCGGCATCCCCTGCGAGGGGTGCCGCGGGCCAGTTCGGGAAGCAAACGTGGCCCAACAGATGGAGCTCCTCCTGGAGCGGGGCTTTGACCGGAGAGAGATCGAACGCAGGATGAGCCGTTTCACCCCGGAGTGGGACTATGGGAAGCGTCGTTGAAATAAATCCCTTTACGCGCGTGGAGGGGCACGGGAACCTGAAGGTGTACCTAGACGGCTCCCGCGTGGAGCGGGTCGAGCTTTGCCTGAGCGAGTCGCCCCGGCTCTTCGAGGCGCTCCTGGTGGGACGCAGCTTCGCGGAGGTGCCGGAGATCATCTGTCGGATCTGCTCGCTCTGTTCGACGGTGCACAAGGTGACGGCACTCTTGGCACTCGAAAACGCCTTCGGCACCGCCGTCTCACGCGTGACGCGACTTACCCGCGAACTGATTCTCAACGGCGGCCAGATCCAGAGCCACTCACTGCACCTCTTCTGCCTGCTGCTCCCAGACCTCCTGGATCTGCAGGGAGTGACCGACCTGGCCCGACAGGCGCCCGATCTATTAAAGAGCGGCCTCGCCATCAAGAGGGTCGGCAACCTGATCCAGGAAACCGCCGGAGGGCGGCTGATCCACCCGGTGAACCTGGTGCTTGGCGGGCTCGGGCATAGAATTCCCCGGGACTCCCTGCTTCGCCTGCGCGACGAGCTCGATGCGATCATTCCCGCCTGCGCCGGGGCCTACCTACTCTTTCGCTCCCCCTTTGACTTTCCGCCTTTGCCGGAGCCGTGCTACCTTGCGCTCCAGGAGGCTGGGGTCCCCTTCTCCGGTGAGCAGTTCCGGACCCGGGATGGCCACGGCTTTTCAGTTGAGGCCTACCGGGATTTCGTCGTCGAGCAGGTACTGCCACACTCGCTTGCCAAGAACGCGCAGGTCTTCGGGCAGCACCCCTGCGTCGGGGCGCTGGCCCGGATAAACCTGGGAACCGCTCTTAACTCCGGGGCGCGCGAGATTCTGGCGAAGGTGCGGGGGGAGATCATCGGCCAGGACATGCGCGGCAACGCCCTGGCCCAGTCAATCGAGCTGTACCAGGCGGCGCAGCGCGCCCGTGAACTGGTGCAGGAACTGCTCGATATCGGCAAGGATGGGGAGGGGAACGCGGCAGTCCAGCCGGGGCATGGAGTGGGGAGCGCTGCCTGCGAAGCGCCGCGCGGGGTGCTAATCCAGAGCTACGCCTTCGACAGTGCCGGAATCTGCACCGCAGCGGACGTCATTACCCCGACCTCACTCAATCAGGGGGCCTTATCGGGCGACCTACTGGCCCTGGCGCGCGGCCTGGAAGGAGCCGACACCGAGCGCCTGGTAGGTGCGCTAGAGCGCCTCATTCGCAGTTACGACCCCTGCATCTCCTGTGCAGTGCACCTGATACGACTCTAAACCTCCCGACTCTAAACCTCATGTGGGCCAATCCGTCAAAACTTCTTTTACTTATTTATTGCGCGTCTCCCATCCCCTTCAAGGGGAGGGATCAGGGTGGGGATGGGGGCAGCGGCAAAGGACAAAAAAGCCGCAAAAGCCGCTCCCTCGGGGCTTCGCGCCGACCGGCTGAAAACGATTATCAGTCTGCAAAAAGTATCGCTGAAACAGCAGCTTACGGAGTTTTAAATTAATTTAGTCTGCCGCTTGACAGTAATTTACCGGTTGATAGACTTGGGGACATGCAACGCAGCATACGCGAAGCGGCTCTGAAATATTCGTCACGCAGCAGTTGAGTTCCCTGACTACCTTTTGCCAAAGTTTCCCGATTACAGACGTGGTGAGCAAGCCCTTATCAAGCAGAGGGAAGCCTGAAACGTACCATTGGGGCATGTTACAACAGAGGTCAGTAAACCAAACAAGCTCGTACGGTATTTTGGAGCGCACCAAATTGGCGTTAACACGGGTAACGCGGAAAGCGACTTTTCTCATCCGCCAGGCGGTCTCACTACCGCTCGAAAAAGGGGAAACCCAACCGGTACCCAGCAGCATCCTTGGTCGACAACGAGCAGGGCTGGTGCCTCCCGGATGGTTCATACCGACGGATTAGCAGAAAGCGCCCGTTATTAACGCCAATCCTCAAGAAAGGGTCCATGATTCCCATCATGGACTTTTTTATTTATCCCTCCCCTTTCAGCATCTTCGTCAAACCGTTGACGCGCGTCAATTCTATCATGAAAAGTGGATAACTTATCATCCATTCCGGCTCGAAGTCAGCTAGAAGCGGCAGGTCTTCCACAAAACCTGTGGATAACTCTGTGGAAACCGGTAGGGATAAGGAATAATGTGTGCCCTGTTCCGCCTTACGACAGCGTTTTGCCTAAATTATGGGCAATTTTCAATAAAAATCGCACTCCGGGCTTCGCGCCGACAGCGTCTCACGAACACCCTCGGGTAGAGACGCATTGCATGCGTCTCAGCGCTGCCGCGCTAGCTGATCTAAAGCGTGATCTGGTAAAGGAGACGCATGCAATGCGTCTCTACGGAAGGTACCTAAAGAACAGGAGAGCGATAAAACGGACAAAAAAACCCCGGCATAAATGCCGGGGCCCGATCGCTTACTTAGGTTAGGAAACTGGATAGGTAAATGCTCACTCCACGTTCAGTTTTCTCGCTCGCTGGGTTTCCGTCTGAGCTTTGGGAATTCTCACCTCGAGAACGCCATCTTTGAAACTGGCACGCGCCTTATCTATCTGGGTCTCAACCGGAAGTTGGAATCTTCTGGTGAACGAGCCGTAGGAGCGCTCCAGCCTGAAATAGTCCCTCTGCTCTACTTTCTCTTCGCTACTCTTTTGTCCCGAGATGGTGATGCTGTCGGCACTCAGCTGAATGTCAAGGTTCTCCTTCTTGATCCCCGGAATCTCCGCTTTCAAAATGACCGATTCCTTGTCCTCATAAATGTCGACAGGGAAATACGGCTCCGCAAGCTCGCTCCCCTTCTGAGACAACATGGAAGAGAAAAACGGCCTTCTGAAGACCTCATCAAACAGCCGGTCCATCTGCACTAAGGGAGAGAGGGATGGTCTCCCCTGCGGTTGGCGCTGTTGCTGTGCTGCATCCAGTTGCTGCTCGCGGTCTCTGACGACGTCCTTTTCGCCCCTTTGCAACATAAAGCCTCCTTGAGTCCTCCGAGTTAACCAACGGGAGAACTATCATTAGCTTATATTAACAATATGGGCGAATTAGGTCAAGGTTCGCGGCGCAGGCCGGCCTCCAAATCCGGATACCGAAGGGTGATACCGAGTTCGGAAAGCATCCTGCTGTTGTCCATGATGCGCGATTCGGAGAAGTAGGAAATCATGAGCGGCGACATGATCTGACGCGCTTCCTCCCAGGTGACCTGCGGGGGCCTCGGCAAACCGAGACGGTCCGCCGCCGCGTTGAAATATGCAGTCATGGTGCTGGGCGAGCCATCGCTTACGTTGAAAAGATCGCCGTCCTTGCCGCGCTCCAAAGCAGCCAGGCAGATCCGGGCCAGGTCGAAGGCGTGGATCCGGTTGGTCGGCTGGGCATCCTCCTCCCGAAGTACCGGTTGGCCGCTCTGCAACTGGTTGACCGGGAGACGGTCGGGCGCATAAATGGCACCCACCCGCAGGATCACCACCGCCACCCCGCGCTCCTTGCCCCAGGCGGTGAACAGCTGTTCCCCGTGCAAACGACGCTTGCCGCGACTGGTCTGCGGGTTGGCGGGGGTTTCCTCGGTCACCAGCGCCCCGGCGCAGTCCCCATACACCGCGCTGGTACTGAGATAGACCACCTTTTTGGGTTCCTCACCCGCGGCCAGCGAGGCACAGAAGTTCCGCACGCGGCTCTCCTCGTTTCCTCCCCCAGGCGGCGGCGCCAGATAGATGACGCCGGCCTCCCGGGTCGGGAGCCCCTGGAGCGTGGAGCTATCATCCAGGTTCCCGGTAAAATGCCGGGTTCCCTCCAGTGTCGAACTTCCCCTGTTAAAGGTACTGACTCGCATTCCTTGCGCCAGGGCCAATGGCGTTATCAGCCGCCCGATCGCGCCGCAACCGACGATAAACAGATGTTCCAAAATGTTTCCCCTTTGCTCCCTAAAGTCACCCTTTGAGACAACTCGCTTGCCAGGCACTCTATCTACCAGAATCCGCGGGCTCCTGCCAGTAAAAACACCCCGCACTCTAAATAGTAAAATTTTTCTAACCTGCTAGAGTTTTAGAAAGACGAGGTAAACACCATGAGAATTCCTAGCAAAGGCTATGTGATGGCGCTGCTCCTGGCAGGGCTTTCCGGCTCTGTGGTCGAGGCCAGGCCGCTCCCCGCTCCGCTGGACCAAGAGGAATACCTGGACGCGGAGGACTGGTTCCAGGCCGGACTGGTCTCGAACAGCGCCGGGAACTACCAGGCGGCGGCCGAGGCGTTCTCCCGCAGCATTGCGATCGAGCCGGGAAACCCGCTCTCCTGGCTCAACCTGGGCACCGCCCAAGCGCTGGTCGGGGATTACGGCGCGGCGATAGAAGCCCTGCAGAAGTCGATTCGCCTCGATCCCAAACTTGCCATCGGCTACGCCAACCTGGGCGAGGTCTTCTTCAGGACGGAGCGCTTCCCGGAGGCACTCAAGGCCTACGTTGCACTCCTCGCGCTCCAACCCGACGACAGTAACGCGCACTACAAGTGCGGACTAGCCTACCTGATTCTCAATGACGCCGGCAAGGCTCAGGCGGAATACCTCTCGTTAAAGATGCTGGACCCGGATTTAGCCGCCAAACTGCTCCAGGCCATCGATCAGAGCGCCCGGGAAGGTAGCGGGAGGTAGCATGAGCTTTGCACCGCTTCTCACTGACCTTTACCAACTGACCATGCTCGCGGGTTACCTGGAGCAAGGGATGCACGAGCGCCCCGCCGTCTTCGACCTCTTCTTCCGGCAACACCCGTTCAAGGGTGGCTATGCGGTCTTTGCCGGTTTGGAGCAGGCGCTTTGCTACCTGGAGGAACTCGCCTTCTCCAAGGATGACCTGGGCTATCTGGACGGGCTCAAACTCTTTAGCCCCTCCTTTCTCAGCTACCTTGAGGGTTTCCGGTTCAAAGGGAGCATTACGGCACCCGCCGAGGGGAGCGCCGTCTTCGCCCGAGAGCCGCTTTTGACCGTCGAGGGCGGACTTGCCGAGGCACAGTTCGTGGAGACCGCTCTGCTCAATATCATCAATTTCCAGACGCTGGTCGCTACCAAGGGGGCGCGCATCAGCCGCGCCGCGGGCGGCGCCGAGGTGCTGGAATTCGGTCTGCGCCGCGCCCAGGGCCCGGACGGCGGGCTATCGGAGGCGCGCGCCGCCTACATCGGGGGGGTGCGCTCCACAAGTAACGTCCTGGCGGGAAAGCTCTTCGGCATCCCGGTCAAGGGCACCCACGCCCACAGCTGGATCATGTCGTTTCCCGACGAGTTGACCGCCTTTCGCCGCTACGCCGAAAGCTTCCCCGACGCCTGCATCCTGCTCATCGACACCTACGACACCCTGGAGAGCGGCCTCCCCAATGCCCTTGTGGTGGCGGCGGAGCTGAGGGCCGGCGGCCACGAACTCTACGGGGTGCGCCTGGACTCGGGAGACCTGGCCTATCTTTCCCGAATGGTCCGCAGCGCCTTCGACGCGGCGGGCTTTGCCGGAGTAAAGATTGTCGCCTCCAACGATCTCGACGAGTTCGTCATCGAGTCGATTCGGGCGGAGGGTGGCCGGGTCGACATCTACGGAGTCGGGACCAGGCTCGCCACCTGCGCGGGGGAAGGCGGCGGCGCGCTTGGGGGGGTCTACAAACTAGTGCGGGTCGGCAGCGAGCCCAAGTTGAAGCTCACCAGCGACCTTTCCAAAGCGACCCTGCCGGACCGCAAAAGGGTGCTGCGCGCCGTCGACGCACAGGGCGCCTTCATCCAGGATATCATCACCCTGGACGGCGAGGAGGTCGCTCCGGGAGACCTGGTCTACGATCCGGCTAACCCGCTGCAGCAGGTGCGCATCCCGGCTCGGGCACACTTCGTCGAATTGCGTAGCCGGGTTATGGAGGGGGGTGCCAGGTGCGGCGCTCCGCAGAGCCTGGAGATGGCAGCAGCGCGCAGTGCTGACCAATTGAAGCTACTGCCCGAGGGGTGCCAAAGGCTCATCAACCCACACGTCTACAAGGTCTCTCTCAGTCACGGACTGCATCGGATGCGACTTCAGCTGATTGCCGAGGTGCAGGACCAATTCCAGAAAAAGCAGCTGCTGCTAGGTTAAAGCAGCAGCGCCCGGAGGTTGCCATGAAGCGCAGAGCCGCCCTGATGATTGTCGACGTGCAGTTGGACTTTTGTCCGGGAGGGGCGCTCCCCGTTCCGGAGGGAGACGCCGTGGTCAGCGTTTTGAACCGCTACATCTCGCTATTCTGGAAACGGGGCTCCCAGATCTTCGCCACGCGGGACTGGCATCCCGAGGTAAGTTCGCACTTTCGAGAATTCGGAGGCTCCTGGCCCGCGCACTGCGTACAGGGAAGCCCGGGGGCGCAGTTCCACCCCCAGCTCCTGTTGCCCAAGGGTACCATTGTCATCTCCAAGGGGACGACGCGCTGGGACGAGGGGTATTCGGCACTGCAGGGGGTCACCGAGAACGGAACCCCCTTTCCGATGTTACTGCGGCATATGGCAACGGACCGGCTCTACGTTGGGGGACTCGCCACCGACTACTGCGTCAAGGAGAGCGTCTTCGACGGTCTCAGAGAAGGGTTCGCGGTGACGCTCCTCGTCGACGCCGTCCGCGCGGTCGAGCTCAACCCGGGAGACGGCGAGACCGCCGTCAAGGAGATGCTCTCCGCCGGGGCAACCCTTGCCACTTTGGAAACCATTGACACCCATTTGTACAGAGATGAGGAGTAACGCCCCACCCTTCGCTCCCGCACCCACGACTGTTCAGTTAAGGCTCCCCCCCAATGGCGGGTTAAAGTTGCCCACTTCTCAAAACATGGCACCTCCCCCCTCACCCCGGCCCTCCACCGCCAGGGGGGAGGGAGAGTTCAAGCCGGACGGGATCGTTAACTTGAAAGGCAGTGCCTTCCGCCCCTTGCGCCTCGGAACAACCTCCCCCCACTAGATATGCCGGGACCATACAAAAATATGCTCCCTTCAAAATTAAAATACCGATCGGTGTTTTTTTTTGACAATCGGACCTGAAACGAGCTAGATTACAGGACTTTAAAATGCGCTGGATCAGGGAGCACCCGATGATAAAGACAAACAATCTGAAGATCAAGAGCATCACCCCGATCATTGCACCTACCGATCTGCGGCAGGTGTTCCCTTTTTCCTCCGAGTCCGGCGCCTGCGTGAGCGCCAGCCGGGCGGCGATCAACCGGATACTGAGGGGCGAAGACCGCCGGCTCATGGTGGTCGTCGGTCCCTGCTCCATCCACGACCCCAAGGGTGCCCTGGAATACGCCGAGCGTCTGGCCGCCCTCTCCCGGGAAGTCTCCGAAGAACTGCTCCTCATCATGCGGGTTTACTTTGAAAAGCCGCGCACGACCGTGGGATGGAAGGGGCTTATCAACGACCCGGACATGAACGGCAGCCACCTGATATCCAAGGGGCTTGGCATCGCGCGCGGGCTTTTGAGCAAGGTGACCGAGCTCGGCCTTCCGGTGGCAACCGAGATGCTCGACCCGATCACCCCCGAGTACCTGGCAGACCTCCTCTCCTGGGGGGCAATCGGCGCGAGGACCACGGAATCGCAGACCCACCGCGAGATGGCGAGCGGCCTCTCCTTCCCGATAGGTTTTAAAAACGGCACCGACGGCAACCTGCAGATCGCCATCGACGCCATGAACGCGGCGCACCACTCCCACAGTTTTCTCGGTGTGAACCGGGACGGGCTCACCTCCATCGTCCAGACCACCGGAAACCCCGACGTGCACATGGTGCTGCGTGGCGGCAGCAAACCGAACTACTCCCCGGAGGATATCGCCAAGGCGGAGCAAATGCTCATCAAGGCGGGGCTCTCCCCGACTGTCATGGTGGACTGCAGCCACGGTAACTCCGAGAAGGATTTCCGCCGCCAGCCGCTGGTCATGAGGAGCGTGGTGGACCAGATCGTGGCGGGGAACCGTTCCATCTCCGGGGTCATGATCGAAAGCTACCTGAACGAGGGGAACCAGCCGATGCCGAAGGATCTCTCGACCCTCGCCTACGGCGTTTCCATCACCGACAGCTGCATCGGGTGGGAGACCACTGTGGAAACCCTGCGCGAGGCGCACGCGCGGCTGAAGGCGTGCGGCGGCAGAAGGGCCTCTTGAAGGGAAACGATGTCTGAAGGGAATGGCTGCTAAACCCGTCAGCGAAAACACGACGTAATGGCAACAATCCCGCCTGCCGCGGTGTTTAGCAGGCAAAAGTTGATTTCCCCCTCCCTAACCCCTCCCCCTCCGGGAGAGGGGACAATAATAAACAAGAAAGGCCCCGGCAATGAGCGCAAGCCGGTCGGATAGGGTGTTGAAGCATAAACCTAAAATCTACAACTGCTCTATTTAGTCACAACAGAAAAGCCTTCTCTTAATCGGGGAGGCTTTTTTTGTTTTATGTCAGGGTGTGTTGCTGAC
>Ga0209123_1002414_pt1 | contig 15845 bp, 22 predicted proteins | sample BarGraIncu00431A_FD_184500 | JGI IMG/M metagenome (GOLD analysis project Ga0209123, IMG submission 184500) | Arctic peat soil microbial communities from Barrow, Alaska, USA - Barrow Graham LP Incubations 004-31A (SPAdes) (version 2) | ecosystem: Environmental > Terrestrial > Soil > Wetlands >...
CAAATGCCTCTTTACCGTAGATTGCCTAAACGAGGTTTTTTCAACAAGTTTGGCAAAGAGTACGCAGAAGTGAACATTTCTGAACTGAATCGTTTCGACGAAGGCTCAGTAGTTGACCCTGTAGCTTTGATTGAAGCTGGGGTATTAAAAAATGTCCGTGATGGTGTGCGCATTTTGGGCAACGGTGAAATCACTAAATCACTTACTGTAATCGCTAATGGCTTTACCAAAACAGCGGAAGAAAAAATTATTGCTGCTGGCGGCAAAGTCGAGGTGGTATAAGTGCTTTCAGCTCTGTCCAATATACTAAAGATTACTGAGCTTAGACAAAAGGTAGTTTTTACGCTGGCGATGTTTTTAGTATTCAGAGCCGGTACTCATATTCCAGTTCCTGGAGTTGATGTTTCAGTTATTGAACAAATGTTCACCAGTGGTAACCTGTTTGGCCTACTGGATTTGTTCTCTGGTGGAGCATTGAGTAAGTTTTCAGTGTTTGCAATGAGCATTACACCCTATATTAATGCTTCGATTATTATGCAACTCTTAACCGTTGTTGTGCCGAAGTTTGAACAATGGGCTAAAGAAGGTGATGAGGGCCGTAAAAAGATAACGCAAGTTACTCGTTACAGCACCGTGCTACTTGGCTTTGTTCAAGCAATTGGTATGGCCGTGGGACTTAAAGCGGCAATTATTAATCCCAGTATTGGTTCCATGCTCCTTATTGCATTAACACTTACTGCGGGAACTACCTTCCTTATGTGGCTCGGTGAGCAAATTACAGAAAAAGGTATTGGTAATGGCATTTCGCTAATTATCTTTGCTGGTATTGTATCGAGAATACCTGATGGTATTTACGTGATTTACCAATATGTTACAGCAGGTACAATTAACCTGTTCAATGTATTGTTATTCTTGATTATTGGCGTGGGCATGATTGTGTTGGTAATTTCCATTTCACAAGGTCAACGTAGAATTCCTGTTCAATATGCTAAACGAGTAGTTGGTCGTAAGACATATGGTGGTCATTCTACTCACATTCCGCTGAAAGTTAATCAAGCGGGTGTGATACCAATCATCTTTGCGTCATCTGTGCTGATGTTTCCGGTAACTATTGCCCAGTTTATTGATATTCCCTGGGTAAAAACGGTGGCAGAATGGTTTGCGTGGGGTACGCCGCTACAAACATTTTTGTATGCGATGCTAATCATCTTTTTCACGTATTTCTATACTGCGGTTACTTTGAACATATCGGATATGGCAGAGAATATGAAAAAATACGGTGGTTTTATTCCAGGACTGCGCCCGGGTAAACCGACTGCTGATTATTTGGATAAGGTCATGACCAGAATAACCCTTGCAGGTTCAGTATTTCTTGCGTTTATTGCCATTCTGCCTAATTTTATAGCAGTTGTGACAAGTATTCCTGGGGTATATTTTGGTGGAACCGCCCTTTTAATTGTGGTAGGCGTGGCACTTGATACGATGAAGCAAATAGAGGCGCTTGTTCTCATGCGTCACTATCAGGGCTTCATGAAATAGTAGGGAGGTGGCCTTGCAATGTATATCCTATTAATGGGACCGCCTGGGGCTGGTAAAGGTACACAGGCGGCAGAACTGGTTGCAGAGTTTCATATCCCTCATATTTCAACTGGTGATATGTTTCGGGCAGCCGTTAAAGAAGGAACTGAACTTGGCAAGCAGGCTAAGGCCTGCATGGATGCTGGACAATTAGTACCTGATAGTATTACTATCGGGATAGTAAAAGAAAGACTAGCTAAACCCGATTGTCACAAAGGTTTTATTCTGGATGGGTTCCCGCGTACAGCGGAGCAAGCCAATGCGTTGGATTGTACGCTAACTGATTTGGGAATAAAGCTTGATCGCGTTATTAACATTAATGTTCCTGTAGGGAATTTAATTAATCGCATGACAGGTCGTCGCATCTGTAAAGGCTGTGGTGCTACCTTCCATGTGACATTTAACCCTTCTACAAAGGATAGTAGTTGTGATAAATGCGACGGGGAACTATATCAACGTGCTGATGATACGGTCGAAACAGTTACAAAACGTTTGACAGTATACAGTGATCAGACGAAACCCCTGATTGATTACTATCAAGGCAAAGGCCTTTATAGTGAAATTGATGGATGCCAGTCGATTGAAAAGGTATTTTCTGATATAGTAACTAGCCTGAGAGGCGAATAAGTATGATCATCCTTAAATCAGAGCGGGAAATAAACTATCTGCGTGATGCGGGTAGAATAGTGGCTGAAACCCATGAAGAAGTAAAGAAAGCTGTTGAACCCGGAGTCACTACGCTAGAACTGGACAGAATAGCCGAAGAATATATTAAGGGTCGTGGTGCTATCCCTGCTTTTAAGGGATACCACGGCTTTGCTGGAAATATTTGTGCTTCAGTAAATGAAGAAGTTGTGCATGGTATTCCAGGATTAAGAAAGTTAAAAACTGGAGATAATGTTAGTATTGATATTGGAGCGGTAATAAATGGATACAATGGTGATGCCGCGATTACTGTTCCTGTTGGTGAGATCGATACTGAAGTACAAAAGCTTCTGGATGTTACAGAAGAATCTTTATACAAAGGTATTGAGCAAGCCATCATTGGTAATCGTTTAAGCGACATTTCCCATGCCGTCCAGAGTCACGTCGAAGAATTTGGTTTTGGTGTTGTGCGTGATTATGTTGGGCATGGTATTGGACGGCGTATGCATGAAGACCCTCAAGTGCCCAATTATGGCGGTCCTGGACGTGGTCCACGATTAAAAGCTGGTATGACTATAGCTATAGAGCCAATGGTCAATCTGGGCACATATGAAGTAAAGACACTTGACGATGGTTGGACGGTTGTAACTCTTGACGGCAAGCGCTCGGCGCATTTTGAACATTCTATTGCCATCACTGACGGTAAGCCGGAGATTCTAACTAAGTTATAGGAGGCAGCTCTGGTGTCAGTAGTGAATATATCAATTGGCCAACTTGTTACTAGTAATGCCGGACGGGATCAAACCAATATTTATCTGGTAATCGGGATTTTACAGAACAATTATCTTTTGCTGGTGAACGGTAGAGAACGAAAGTTTAAGAACCCCAAACAGAAAAATATCAGGCATGTCAATGTTCTTAATTCTATTGCCCAAGGTGTGGCGGAAAAAATTCAATCAGGCATGAAAATTACCGATGAAGAAATTCGCCAAGCCATTAAGGCTTTATAAAAACCAGATAATCTGTGATAAGCGGACTAGGAGGGATATCTCGTGTCCAAGCAAGATGCAATTGAGGTTGAAGGTACGGTTCTCGAAGCCTTGCCTAATGCCATGTTCCAGGTTAAGCTGGAAAATGAGCATGTCGTACTGGCGCATGTATCAGGTAAGATCCGCATGCACTTTATCCGGATTTTACCTGGGGATAAAGTAACCGTAGAACTTACGCCTTATGACTTAAAGCGTGGCCGTATTACCTACCGTTTCAAATAGCGGATTCGTAAGTAAGTTGGCTTTCGATGTAACGTTGATTGCGCGAGTTCGTTAATATATGAAAAGGAGGACTGGCAAATGAAAATAAGAGCGTCGGTCAAGAAGATTTGTGAAAAATGTCAGATAGTTAAACGCAAGGGACATGTAATGGTGATTTGCGAAAATCCTAAACATAAACAAAAGCAAGGATAGGGGGTGTACTATACATGGCACGTATTGCCGGAGTAGATTTACCACGTGATAAAAGAATTGAAATCGCTTTGACATATATTTTTGGTATTGGTCTTACCACTTCAAAGGAAATCATTGCTGCTAGTGGGATTAGTCCTGATACACGCACTCGTGATTTAACTGAAGAAGAAGTTGTAAAGCTTCGTGAGACGATTGACAAAAACCATAGAGTGGAAGGCGATTTACGTCGTGAACAGTCATTCAATATAAAGCGCCTGATCGAAATCGGTTGCTATCGTGGAAAACGTCATCGTATGGGTCTTCCTGTACGTGGACAGCGTACTAAAACCAATGCTCGGACTCGTAAGGGTCCTAAGAGAACTGTTGGAGCTAAAAAGAAAAAAGTGATGTAGAGGAGGGATAAACATTGGTTGCTAAAAAAGTAATTAGACCTAAAAGAAAAGAACGTAAAAATATTGAACATGGTCAAGCCCATATTCGTTCTACTTTTAACAATACTATCGTGACGATTACTGATACAAAGGGTAATGCTCTTTCATGGTCTAGCGCTGGTGGTCTTGGTTTCAGAGGCTCTCGTAAGAGTACGCCATTTGCTGCACAAATGGCAGCAGAAACCGCTGCTAAAGCAGCAATGGAACATGGCCTTAAGCATGTTGAAGTCTTTGTAAAAGGACCAGGATCAGGTCGGGAAGCAGCCATTAGATCGCTGCAAGCATCTGGACTAGAAGTAAGTTCCATTAAAGATTGTACGCCTGTACCTCATAATGGATGCCGTCCGCCTAAGCGTAGAAGAGTATAAAAAGTTTCGGGAGGTGTTAAATATAAATGGCTAAATATACAGGACCTGTTTGTCGATTATGTCGTCGTGAAGGCGTTAAGTTATTCCTTAAAGGCGAAAGATGTTATACTGATAAATGTTCATTCGCTAAACGTGCTTTTGCACCTGGTCAACATGGCCAAGGGCAAACTCGTAAAAAGGTTTCCGAGTATGGTGTTCAGCTTCGAGAGAAACAGAAAACACGCCGCGTATACGGTGTATTAGAGAAGCAATTCCGTGGCTACTTTGGTAAAGCTGATCGTCAGAAAGGCATTACTGGTGAAAACTTACTAGTATTGCTAGAACGAAGATTAGATAATGTGGTGTTCCGTCTTGGTTTTGCGGCAAGCCGTACTCAAGCTAGACAATTGGTTCGTCACAGACATTTCTTAGTTAATGGGAAAAGAGTAGATATTCCATCTTTCTTAGTTAAAGCGGATGATGTTATTCAGGTACGTGAATCCAGCAAAGAATCACCATTAATCAAAGACATTGCTGAGTCTTATGCTAGTAAAACATTACCTGCATGGCTCGAACGTTCATCTGAAGAGATGATGAGTGGTAAAGTATTACGCTATCCTACCCGTGAGGAAATTGATACTCCAGTTTCAGAACATTTTATTGTTGAATTGTACTCCAGATAAACAGTGTATGATTTTGACTTTTAGTCCTAATTTATGCCCTCGGCCGTGGGTATGGCGTAACTTAATAGTACGCAAAGAGGAGGGTCTTTCCAGATGATCGAAATCGAAAAACCGAAGATTGAGATAGTGGAAATTAGTGAAAATAACCGTTATGGCAAGTTTGTATGTGAGCCGCTTGATCGTGGTTATGGTACTACACTTGGTAATAGTTTACGTCGGATATTGTTGTCGTCTCTTACGGGCGCAGCAATAACATCTGTCAAAATTGAAGGTGTCCTTCATGAATTTTCCACAATTCCTGGTGTTCGGGAAGACGTTACCGACATTATCTTGAATTTAAAATCAGTGTGTCTAAAAATGCACACTGATGAACCAAAAATTTTAAGGCTTGAAGCTCTTACTGAAGGAGAAGTTACAGCAGGCGATATTATAACTGATCCTGATGTAGAAATTCTCAATCCGGAATTGCATTTGGCGACTGTTGATGCCAGCGGGGCGCTGAAAATGGAAATAACTGTAGAACGTGGTCGTGGCTATGTTCCTGGGGATAAGAACAAAAAACCTGATCAGGTAATTGGTGTTATTCCAATTGATTCCATTTTTTCACCCATTCAGAGAGTTAACTATCAGATTACAGATACTCGTGTCGGGAACGTCACAGATTACGATAAATTGACTCTGGAAGTATGGACTGATGGTAGTTTGCGCCCTGAAGAAGCTGTAAGCAAATCGGCCAGCATTATGGTGGCTCATCTGAAACTGTTTCAGAATTTGGCAGGCATTCTACCTGAGGAAGAAGTTACTGACGGAACATTTACCGAAGTGGTAGAAGATAGTAACGCTAAAATAATGGATATGACGATTGAAGATTTAGACCTTTCAGTACGTTCATATAATTGTTTGAAACGGGCTGGAATTAATAATGTGTCCGATCTGGTGCAGAAAACCGAAGATGATATGATGAAGGTACGTAACCTTGGTCGTAAATCAATGGAAGAAGTAAAGAAAAAATTAATCGAATTAGGCCTTGGGCTTAGTGAAGATGAAGAGTAAAGGGAGGGAAGAAAATGGGCTATAGAAAGTTAGGACGGAATACTAGCGCAAGAAAAGCATTGTTCCGCAGCATTTTGACTTCCTTCTTTGAATACGAGCGTATTGAGACAACAGAAGCAAAAGCTAAAACAATCAACGGCTTGGCCGAAAAATTGATTACTTTAGGTAAGCGCGGTGACTTACATGCTCGCCGTCAGGTTTTGTCATACCTCATGTCTGAAGAAGTAGTTACAAAGTTGTTTGATACAATCGCCCCTAAATATGTTGATCGTCAAGGTGGTTATACTCGTATTATGAAACTTGGACCACGTCGTGGCGATGCTGCACCAATGGTAATATTAGAATTGGTTTAAACATTACAATTGGGCCAGGTGACAAGGGCATATAACTTGGCCTAGTTGCCTGGTTATTGTGGTATATAGGGAAAAAGGCGGCCTTTATAGGTCGCCTTTATTTCAGTATTAGAACGTATAAGTTGATATTTTCTCTGTGTTCTTTGCGCCTCTGCGGTAAATGGTTGTGATTTTTTGAAGGATTTGTACCTCAGAGGCGCAAAGGATACAGAGGAGTTAAAAAGGGGTACAGATATGGAAGAATTTATAATTGTGAAAAATATGTGCCACATTTATGTTGCCCAAGATGGTAAACAGGTCAAGGCACTTGATGATATAAATCTATCAATTTCTAAGGGTGAGTTTGTAGCTATTATCGGTGCAAACGGCTCAGGAAAGTCCACCTTAGCCAAACACTTAAATGCCCTATTAGTACCAAGTAGTGGTAATTGTCATGTAAATGGACTGGATACAACTGACCTTGAAAATATTTGGGCAGTACGGCAAGTGGTCGGTATGGTTTTTCAAAACCCTGATAATCAAATTGTTGCTACAGTCGTGGAAGAAGATGTTGCTTTTGGGCCGGAAAATATGGGAGTAGAGCCTGGGGAAATAAGTGCACGAGTCACTGAAGCTCTACATGTCGTCGGCATGGAAGATTATCGTTATCATAGCCCACACTTACTATCGGGAGGACAAAAACAGCGAGTTGCTATCGCTGGGGTGCTGGCTATGCAATCGAGCTGTCTAGTTTTAGATGAACCGACAGCCATGTTAGACCCTAAGGGGCGTCAGGAAGTACTATCCACCGTATGCCAGTTACATCAGGACAGAAAAATAACTGTCGTATATATTACTCATTTTATGGAAGAAGCAGTAGTTGCTGATCGTGTTATTGTAATGAATTGTGGCAAAGTAGTGATGGAAGGTTCACCTGCACAAATATTTAGCCAAGTAATACGTCTAAAAGAATTAGGTTTAGATGTACCTGTGGCTGCAGAAATAGCACACTGTTTAAGGCAACACAATATAAATATTACTGAAGGAATTATTACTGATGAAGAACTGGTGGTGGCTGTATGTCGATAATCTTAAAGAACATTAGCTATATATATATGGCGAAGACCCCTTATGAGAAAGCAGCCATTAAAAATATTAATATTGAAATAAAACACGGTGAGTTTGTTGGTATTATTGGTCATACTGGTTCAGGAAAATCTACTTTGTTGCAGCATTTAAATGGTTTGTTGAAGCCGACAACGGGTTTGGTGAGTGTTGACGGACAAGATATAAATCTTAAAGATGAGGCTGCCCGAACAGCTAAACGCAAAGTGGGTATGGTATTTCAATATCCGGAACATCAATTATTTGAAGAAACTGTATATGATGATATTGCGTTTGGTCCACGCAATATTGGTATTGATGAAGATGAGGTAGATCGAAGAGTAAGAAAGGCCATGAATTTTGTGGGGCTAGGTTATGATGAATTCGCTACACGTACACCTTTTCAGCTCAGTGGTGGTCAGATGAGGCGAGTAGCTATTGGGGGCGTGATTGCTCTAGAACCTGCATATCTGATTCTAGATGAGCCCTCTGCAGGTCTGGACCCTAGAGGACGTGATGAAATATTTGGACAGATTATTAAAATGTATAAAAACACTGGTATTACAGTGGTGCTGGTGTCACATAATATGGAAGATGTGGCTCGTATGGCCAATCGGCTCATTGTTATGAATGATGGGGAAATTAGTCTAGATGGTTCGCCGCTAGAAATTTTTCGTGACAGCCAAGCTCAGCTAAAAGCAGCAGGTGTTGATGTTCCACCTCTGACATCATTGATGAATAAATTTAAACAACGCGGTTTAGCTGTAGATAATACTGTTACCACAATGGAATCAGCTGTTCAGAGTTTATTGGCAGCAGTAGGGAGGCGTTAAAATGCTTGCAGATATTATGCTTGGGCAATATTTCCCCGGAACATCTGTCATACATCACTTAGATCCCCGTACAAAGATTATTAGTACTATATTGTTCATCAGTAGTATTTTTTTGGCGGAAAACTATCAGGCTTATCTTATGGTAGCGATTTTTGTTGGTATTATTATTACACTTGCTGGTATACCTCTAATTATGATAATACGTTCTTTAAAGCCTTTATGGATTATTATTATTTTGACGCTACTTATTCATATTTTTACTACACCAGGTAGCATTATCTATGCTCTAGGGCCGTTGGCAGTGACTGAGGAAGGGTTACGACAAGGCCTACTCATGTCACTACGACTGGTATTTTTGATTATCATTTCTTCTTTGCTGACGTTTACGACTTCACCTGTAGCTTTGACGGATGGCATTGAAAGATTACTGAAACCCTTTAAAAAAATCGGGCTACCGGCCCATGAATTAGCAATGATGATGACAATTGCCCTTAGATTTATTCCAACATTGCTGGAAGAAACAGATCGCATTATGAAAGCCCAAATGGCTCGAGGTGCTGATTTTACATCAGGCAATATACTACGGCGGGCTCGAAATCTGATACCCTTATTGGTACCTTTATTTATTAGTGCTTTTCGTCGTGCTGATGAATTGGCGACAGCGATGGAGGCCAGGTGTTATCGAGGCGGCGATCATCGTACTCGGATGAAACAATTAAAAATTTCTCGGCGCGATTGGGCAGCATATGGGATTTTGTTGCTATTAATAGGGGTATTAATTGTTGTGCGCATAAAATGAAGTAAAATGTTTTAGATAAAGGTTCAGGAGGTTCCTATGGTTACAGAGCATCCGGATTACGCTTCAGAGAAACAACACTTGGATGGTACTATTAATGAAATGAAAGTCATAGTATCGTTATTAGAAGGTGATATTGATAAACGTATTCAGCAAATGCGCTTATCGCTGGAATATAAGGATCAAGTTAGTTCCTATGTTCACTCCATGATTAAAAATGATAATATTGATAAAATTTATGATATTCAGGAGGCACTGGGGAGCCCATATTTTGGCCGCGTAGATTTTAGAGAAGATGACACCCCTTTGTATGAGAGCTTTTATATCGGAAGGGTAAAAGTCAGTCGACTAGAGATTATCGGTACTCAGGATATCTTGGTCTTTGATTGGCGTGATCCTGTGGCTACGATCTTTTATGAAACACAAGATGGACGTGCTAGTTATGATGTTCTAGGAAGGTATTATTACCATGGTGACGTTAATTTAAAACGGCAATATAAAATTACTGATGGCATCTTGCTAAAAATATCTGATGATTATATTTTAGATCAATTAGTTGCTAGACAGAAAGAAGCTTTAATTGCTGATCCTTTTTTGACGGAACGGTTACTACAAGGTACTACGAATAAGCTTAAGGATATTGTGACATCCATTAGGGCGGAGCAAAATAAAATTATCCGTGAAACTTTAAATCAAGTCATCATCATTCAAGGTGTTGCCGGTTCTGGTAAAAGTACCATTGGCCTCCATCGGTTATCCTATCTTTTATATAATGAAAAATTGGACCCCCAGAAAATGATGGTCATTGCTCCTAATAAAATTTTTTTGGATTATATTTGTGAGTTATTGCCAGAAATTGATGCTGATGATGTGAGGCAGTTAACATTTATAGATTTAGTATTAATGATTACACAAACTGAGTTTACCCTACACAAGGATGAAAAGGCACAATTATATCTGGATAACAAGGCCCGTGATCAGCGTCGTGAACAGTTAAGCGCAGTAGCACAATTGAAAGGTTCTTTAGATTTTATAACAATATTGGACACTTGGGTTGTTAAAAAAATCGAAAAATTTTGCGTTAAGCTTAAAGAAATTAACCTATTCGATGGTCAGCTGATCATTACGAGAGAGCAGCAAATTGAAAAAGTTATGGAAGGCAATCACCCTAAAATATCATATAATGAAAGGATTAAAACCTTAATCGGGTACATCAAATTTAGAATAAGAAACTTCTTGGAAGTTCTAGAAGCAAGGCAGAAACAGGCAGTGGGTAGTACAGATAAAAAACATGAACTATATAGATCACAAGGGGCGGACTTTTCAGCGCATTATTTTTCCCAGTGGCTTATTGCTGATTTAGTCAGTTATTATTCGGAGATATTCAAGAATAAAGGAAACTTTAAGACGGTTAAAAATAAAAAGTATGATTTTGCTTTCATAACAGAATATTGTCTTGATATTTTAGGTGAAGGTGAAGTTGAGAGAGAAGATCTAGCTCCCCTCTGTTATCTGAAATATTTGCTAGACGGTATCAACCATATCCCGAAATTTGAGCATATTGTCGTCGATGAAGCCCAGGATTTAAATGCCATGGAGTTTACAATACTCCGCTTATTGTCGAGAAATAGTTCATTTACTATAATGGGTGACATGTCTCAAGGAATTAATTCCTATCGCAGTATTGAGAGCTGGCAGGTACTTTTGAAAGATGTATTTCACGATGTAAAGTCAATATATCGAGAAGTTAACCATAGCTACCGCTCGGCAAGGGAAATCGTGGAGTGTTTTAATAGCGTAATGCCCAGTGGACACTCACTAGCAATACCTGTGTATGAAATTGGTACTAAACCCGTCATCGAGCAAGTGGCGTCAAATCAACATGCCATGGTGGTGATAGTGGAAGCCATTAAAAAATTTAAAAGCTTAGAATGTAAGTCGATTGGTATTATCACCAAACAGGAAAAGGAAAGCCTATTGATTTATGAAGCACTGGATCCTAAGACTTTTGCCCCTGATTCCATCCACTTGATTACGAGTGACACGGTTACTTATCAAGGTGGTATTTCCATTCTTCCTGTTGCTCTGGCAAAGGGCTTAGAATTTGACGGTGTCATTATCTGGAATGCTTCGAGCATAGATTTTAGAGATAATAATTTTGACCATAAGTTGTTATATGTAGCTTTATCGCGGGCCCTATATTATTTACATATATTATATCGTGGCAATCTGACTCCTCTTCTGCAGAATTACAAAATATAAGTTCACTCTCTGCGTCCTGTATGCCTCTAGGGTTCAATAGGTCGTAAAACGATTTTCACATAGTGAGTGGTGAGGTGGAATCAAAATGCGTAACATTAAGTTGACGATAGCCTATGAAGGAACAGCCTATAATGGCTTTCAACGTCAGATGAATGGCATTGGTATACAGCAAATATTAGAGGTAAGACTGGCCAAAATGTTTGGCCATGAGCTTAAAATATATGGAGCAGGACGAACAGACACAGGGGTACATGCCTACGGTCAGGTAGTCAATTTCATGACGAGTGGTACAATTCCTACAGCGCGAATTGCCATAGGTTCAAGGTCTCTGCTCCCACATGATATCGTCATTACAGAAGCCCGAGAAGTTGATGAAAAATTCCATGCCCAGTTTGCCGCTACAAGTAAAATATATATATATAAAATATATCCTCATGTTTTGCCAAATCCTTTTTTACGTAATTATGCCTGGCACATTTGGCGAAAATTAAATATATCGGCCATGCAAGAAGCTGCTCAGATCATGATAGGTACCCATGATTTCTCGGCTTTTCGTGCTGCTGGTGGTGCAGCAATTAGTCCCGTGCGGACCATTATGACGGCAGATTGTCAGTTTGTTAATGAGATGCTTGAGCTCTCTTTTTGGGGAACAGGCTTTTTATATCATATGGTACGCAATTTAACAGGCACATTAGTAGATGTCGGTCTGGGGGCACGTACGGCCCGTGATTTTAAGGCGATACTCGATAGCCGTGAACGAAAAAAGGCTGGTATCACTGCGCCAGCCCATGGATTATATCTGAAAGAAGTAAAATACTAAAAGAACAGATACTAACCCAATTTTGAGATAGTAGTTACTGAATAGCTAACGAATGATGTCTTCGTTAAACATAATTGTGAATAACTCAAGAATTATCGAGATATATCTCGATAATTCTTGACATTGACAAGCGAATTTAATATAATGTTTCTATGAGATTTATGCCATGACTTCCGTTAGCCCCGGAATCTCAAGGATACAAAATCAATTTTAGTCTAATGTTGTGACAAGGAGGTAATCGCATGAAAACATTTATGGCAAATGATGCCACCATAGAACGTAAGTGGTATGTTGTAGATGCAGAAGGTAAAACTTTGGGAAGATTGGCCGCTGAAGTAGCAAAAGTTCTTCGTGGCAAACATAAACCGACTTTTACTCCGCATGTTGACACAGGTGATCATGTTATCATCATTAATGCTGCTAAAGTAGCGTTGACTGGTAATAAATTAATCCAAAAAACATATTTCAAACATTCTGGTTATCCAGGTGGAACTACATTCACTCCTGCTGGCAAAATGCTTGCAGAAAAACCAGAACGAGTGGTTGAGCTAGCTGTTCGTGGTATGTTACCTAAGAACAAGCTTGGTCGTCAAACCTATCGTAAATTGCAAGTATATCGTGGTGCAGAGCATCCGCATGCTGCACAATTACCTGAAGTCTTAGAAATTAACGTAAGATAATCCGGAAAGGAGGAACATATTATGGCATTGGTTACTTACTACGGCACAGGCCGCAGAAAAACCTCGATTGCTAGAGTTCGTCTGGTTCCGGGCGAAGGCAATGTTGTTGTTAACGGCCGTACTTTACCAGATTATTTTGGCCGTAAAACATTAGAACTCATTGTTAAACAACCCCTTAATTTGACTGAAACTCTTGGCAAATATGATGTATTGATTAAAGTAGCGGGCGGCGGTCCTTCAGGACAAGCTGGCGCAGTACGTCATGGTATTTCACGTGCATTACTTCTTGTAGATGCTGAGTATCGTCCATCTTTGAAAAAAGCTGGTTTCCTTACTCGTGATCCACGAGAAAAAGAACGTCGGAAATACGGTCTTAAGAAAGCTCGTAAAGCATCCCAGTTTTCAAAACGTTAATATTAACGAAACGTCAACCCTTGCAAACCCAGTGTTTGCGGGGGTTTTTGTTTTTTAAGAAAGTCTAAAAACAGGTAAAAATCAGTTCGTTAGTGACAAGCTAGTGACACGTTAGTGACAAAGTTTTAAATCAAATCAATAGCTTTTCTTAGTTCTTCTATATCCTTATGGGTATAGATTATTTCGGTGGTAATAAAGCTATTATGACCGATAAGGTTTTTAATTGATGTAGAATTGGCCTCTGCATTATTAAGAAGTGTTCCGAAAGTGTGCCTGCAATCGTGGGGGCGATGTTTGATGTCTAGTTGTTGCATGATTGGTTTAAATATTGAGCAATAGTAATAATCATATCTAGGCTTTTTGTTTTTACTTGGATGCATAATTAGATGCTCCGTATTTGATTCTACCCTGCGCTTGAAGTAAGGTAGAGTTTTTTTATTTATAGGAACAAGTCTATTTTGACCTGCTTCAGTTTTAGACTCTGTAACTATAAAGTATTGTTCAGCTAAATTAACATCTGATTTTTCAATATTTAATAATTCATTTGGCCTAATACCACTATAGATCATCATCAATATTGTATCAACATAAGGAAGGTTAGGTTCTGCACTGAATAGTAGTTCGATTTCCTTTGTACTGAACGGCTGCCGATCTGGATTAGAAGTGTCTTCTTCCAACTCAACATACTCTGAATAATCTTTATTAATAATATCATTGGCCATAGCATAACCATACATCTGCTGGTAAAGAACTTTCATTTTACGCAAAGTTCCATGACCTAGAGTACATTTTGATATAGCATTATCTAAATGCATAGTCTTAATTTCCTTGAATTTCATTTCGTGCAGCGATGGCGAATTTTTATATACAGAATTATATCCGTTGACGGTAGAGGTGCCAGCACCATTAAATTTTTTAGCTTTCCATAATTCAAAGACTTCTTTAAATGTTATCTTCTCATTATCTATCATGTATGGATTATCATTAAATTTTGCTAACGCTAGCACGGTCTGTTCACGTTTTTCATAGTAAGGAGTGAGTTTTAATGTCAGAAGAACTAGAAAATAGTCTAGAGAAATTTCTTTGCCGAGAATTCCGCGATGGTGAGCAGGAAAAAGAATCTTTCGTTATCGATACGGAAGAAAAGGCAAACTGGGCCATCAGAAAGATACTTAGATGTCAGCATAAGGTTGAAACAGTAAAACAATTTTCGGCAATGCAAATTAGTGAGATTAACCAATGGAAAGAGCAGCAAACTGAGGAAAATGATAGATCAATTAATTATTTAACCTCATTGCTGGAGCCATACGCCAAATCTCAGTTAGATGGCAAGAAAAAAACGGTTAAGCTGCCATCAGGTAATGTGAGTTTCAGGTCTGTATCGCCAGGGTATTTCATTGCCGGGAATAACGTTGATGGCAAAAATCAGCGACTGCTTGATCATGTCAGGCAATCTGATCCTGAGTATCTTAAAATCGAAGAATCTGTTGATTGGGCTAAATTTAAAAATGATTTAACAGTAACCAGCATGGGGCAGGTCATTAGCGCTAGTGGCGAGATATTGGATTTTATATAAGCTGTGGAGTACCCGGATTCTGTGAGCGTAAAGGAGCGTAAGTAAATGTATTTATTAAGCCAAGGCGACTTACATCAAATGGGCGTTCAAAGTTTATTTCTACGTCAACGTGGCTTTGACATTCATCAAGTTGACGTATACCCAGCACTCAAGACTAAGGAGGAGTATGTAAGGGCCCTTAAATTAATTTATCGGAACTATGTTGAAGGCTGGTGGAATTATAAAGATCAGTATGTTCAATGTTGCGGTTGCCACTAGTGTTGATACGAGTATCGATACTGGTCTTGACGGTGACACGTATGTTCTCGGAGGCGGTGGATTCCGGCAGTCGATAAATGAAGGCGTTGCCAATATTTCAGGCACAATTAAGGCGTTTTTTGAGAATTTGACCCTGCTCAATAAGGCAATCAATGGCACGGAGTCAAGTGTCGAAATGAAATTGACAAAATTAACAAACAGCTTGACGTTTTTATACCCGGAAGTGATTTATGAACGTAATAGTCCTGGAATTGATGGACCTAACATTAATAATGTTGAGTATGACATGACATCAATCATTACTATAGTTGTAAATAATAATATTTTCGGTGGAACAGTTTTAGACGGTGATACTATTTTAGTATCAGAATTTGACGATAGAAATATTTTGTTTTACACAGCTCCCAGCGGTAGGGAGTCATTTTATTTTATGGTCATGAAGGAAACACATGAAATAACACTTATAAGCCATGATACTATTGTTCTGCAAAACATGCAGTTAACTAAAATACCAATTGCAACAGCTAAGAAATTTATTGGGCAGATTAATGTTTAATTGATTGCGCCGCC
>Ga0209123_1002415_pt1 | contig 15844 bp, 18 predicted proteins | sample BarGraIncu00431A_FD_184500 | JGI IMG/M metagenome (GOLD analysis project Ga0209123, IMG submission 184500) | Arctic peat soil microbial communities from Barrow, Alaska, USA - Barrow Graham LP Incubations 004-31A (SPAdes) (version 2) | ecosystem: Environmental > Terrestrial > Soil > Wetlands >...
GTTTGTAAAATTAAAGCAGATCGAAAAATACGTTTGTCGGTGGCAACTGCTTTTGATTGCCCCTTTGCCGGAGCGGTAACGCCGGAACAAGTTGTAAGAATAGTAGATGCTGGATTGGCGGTTGGCGTCGACGAGATCATATTAGCTGATACTGTTGGTACTGCAACTCCCCTGCAAATGCAAACCTTATTAAGCCAGTTGGTGGTTAAATATCCACAGATTTCATTTATTCTCCATATTCATGATACACAGGGCATGGGATTGGCCAATGTTCTTATGGCCCTTAGTTTCGGAGTAACCCGGTTTGAAGGCGCGGCTTATGGTTTGGGCGGATGCCCATTTGCACCGGGTGCTGCTGGTAACATAGCTACTGAGGATTTAGTGAACATGTTGCATAAGATGAACATAACAACTGGGGTAGATTATGAAAAACTTATGGGCGTTGCCCATTTTATCGAAGAAAAATTAGGCATTTTGCCAGTGGGGCATATGTCGCGCGTGGCGTCCTGTAAATCCTAATTAACTACAAATATTCGTTTTTGAAAAAAGGAGGTTCAACATGCCTAGCCCTATATTTAATCAAGAAAAATGCAAAGCTTGTGAAATGTGTATTGATGTGTGTCCAAAGAAAATTCTTGAACTGAGCGAGATAGTAAACCCAAAAGGGTATCGTACTACCCATTGTAAAGATGAAGCAGCTTGTATTGGTTGTATGTTTTGTGCAAAGATGTGTCCTGATACTGTCATTGAAATCTATAAATAAGGATTTAGGAGCGAAAAAAATGAGCGAAAAAGTTCTGATAAAAGGTAATGAAGCGATTGGTGCAGCAGCCATCCTTGCTGGTTGTCGTTATTATTTTGGCTATCCAATTACACCACAGAGCGAGTTGCCTGAATATATGGCTAAAAAGTTGCCACCCATTGGTGGGGTGTTTTTGCAAGCCGAAAGCGAAATTGCCGCAATTAATATGTTATATGGTGCTGCAGCGTCTGGGGCAAGGGCAATGACTTCCTCCTCAAGTCCGGGATTTAGCTTGAAACAAGAAGGGATATCTTATATTGCGGCAGCTGAACTACCATGTCTTCTGGTCAATGTTCAGCGGGGTGGCCCGGGTCTTGGCACCATTCAGCCAGGACAGGCCGATTATTTTCAGGCCACCAAAGGGGGAGGACATGGCGATTATCGTCTGCTTGTGCTGGCTCCTAACAGTGTCCAAGAATTATTTGATCTTACCTTTGAAGGGTTTGACCTTGCTGACAAATATCGTATACCGGTATTAATTTTGGCAGATGGTGCAATTGGCCAGACAATGGAAGCCGTTAATATGGATGTTAAGTCACCACAACTGGTGGAGAAACCTTGGGCGACCACTGGACGCCATGGTAGAAAAGAAACCAATGTTGTAAAAACTTTATATTTCGATAGTGAAGAGGCAGAACAAGCCAATCGGGATCTACAAACGAAATATGCTTTGATTACGAACAACGAGAGACGGTGTGAAGAATTTTTCACCCAAGATGCCGATCTAGTACTTGTGGCTTATGGAATTTCGGCACGGATCGCCAAATCAGCAGTGAAAAAATTGCGTGAGCAAGGGCTTAAAGTAGGCTTGCTCAGACCAATCACTCTGTGGCCATTTCCCGCGCCAGATTTACTGCGCGTTGCTCAAACGGCAAAGTCTTTCTTAGTTGTGGAGCTTAGTACGGGGCAGATGATTGAAGATGTTGAACTAGCCATACGTTGCCAAAAACCAGTACATTTTTACGGACGTACAGGTGGTAATATTCCATCAACTGAGGAAATTGTACAGCAAGCTTTAAAGATCATGAATGACAAGGGGGAGAACTAGTATGCAGGAAAAACTGTTTAAAATAACAGCAGGCCTAAAAGATGCAGCCACTCATTATTGCCCCGGATGCCATCATGGAATCATTCATCGGCTTGTTGCTGAAGTCATTGAAGAACTGGGTGTGCTAGAAAAAACTATTCTTGTCGAGCCAGTTGGCTGTTCGGTGTTGGCCCATAATTATTTCAATTTAGATACCATCCAGGCAGCACATGGTCGGGCACCAGCGGTAGCTACTGCAGTGAAACGAGTACACCCAGATGCAGTGGTACTCACCTATCAAGGGGATGGGGATTTATCGGCCATCGGTTGCGCTGAAATCGTGCATGCAGCCATGCGTGGCGAAAAATTCACAACGATATTTGTGAATAATGGTATCTATGGAATGACTGGCGGGCAGATGGCGCCCACGACCCTTGTGGACCAGGTTACAGTGACTTCGCCTTATGGTAGGAAAGTTGAAGAAACTGGTAAACCCATCAGGATGTCAGAAATGCTGGCAACCTTAGACGGTGCCAAATATATTGCCCGCGTTGCTGTTAACACGCCACAAAATATTAATAAAGCGAAAGCGGCGATTAAAGAAGCTTTTCAAAGACAAATTCGCGGTGATGGCTTTACCCTTGTTGAGGTATTGTCAACGTGCCCGACAAACTGGGGTATGACTCCAGTAAAAGCCAATAAATTTGTTGTCGACAATATGATGCCGTACTTCCCTTTAGGAATTTATAAGAATGTGGAGGAAAGCAAAAATGAATAGTGAAGTACTTATTGCTGGATTCGGCGGCCAAGGTGTGCTATTAATCGGACGTTTAATAGCTTATGCGGGAATGATGGAAGACAAAGAAGTATCGTGGATCCCTGCATACGGACCAGAAATGCGTGGCGGTACAGCATCCTGTTCGGTCATTGTTTCCGACGAAGAAATTGGCTCACCAATTGTAACAGCCCCAAATGTGTTTATGGCCATGAACAAACCTTCACTTGATAGATTCCAGTCAGCAGTTCAGGCTGGTGGAGTGGTACTTATCAATAGTTCTCTCATTGAGAATGCTGCTGAACGGTCTGAACTAAAAACTTATTACGTTCCTTTAAATGAGCTTGCTGTTGAGGATGGCGGCAAGCTTAGGGATGCTAATATGGTGGCGCTGGGGGCCTTGGTTGGTGCAACCGATATCGTTTCTCTTGAGAGTATACAGAAGACCTTTGCTAAGACTTTTGCGAGTAAACCACAATTTATTGAGTCCAACATGAAAGCCGTTAAACGTGGTATAAATTGTGTTCATAAACAAAAAAAGTAGAGTAGATAATTCTTCTCGAATGCTTTTTGCAGGGTAGGCCTGCACTTTGTTTAAGTGTAGGCCTACTTCCTACAAACATCCGGGAGGGTAGTTTATGACATACCTCCAGAATGTTCCTACAAGAGAAAGATGTATGTCTCATAAAAAACACAGTTACAGTATTGACAATATAAAAGTGCTTTGCTATAATAAGTGTTAATAAGACTAAAGGTAATGACTGGGATTAGTAAAAGTTGAGAAATTTTCAGAGAGCCGAAGGTTGGTGCGATTCGGTAAATTTTAAACTTTGAACTCACCCATGAACTGCAGCCCGATAATGTAGGGTGCGCCGGAATTCCACCGTTACAGGGATAGATGGTGTTTGCCATCGAAAAAGCGGGTTCTTTTTGAACCAATTAGGGTGGTACCGCGAGTTTACCTCGTCTCTATGTATTTAGAGACGGGGTTTTTTGGCATTTAATTTTAGAAAAAAAAGAAAGAGGTCGTTGTCATGAATAGAAAAATATTGGTTTTGGATACAACATTAAGAGATGGTGAACAAGTGCCTGGAGCAAAGCTTAATATATATGAAAAATTAAAAATTGCTCATCAACTAAAGAGATTAAATGTGGATATTATTGAAGCAGGATTTTCGGCATCTTCCAAAGGTGACTTTGATGCCGTACAGAAAATTGCCAAAGAGATTATTGATGGCCCTATGATTACAGCCCTGGCAAGAGCTGTGAAGAGTGATATTGACGCAGTGTATGAAAGCATTAAGTGTGCGCAAAGACCACTGATTCATATTGTCCTCGGCACATCCGATGTTCATGTTGATAAAAAGTTTAATAAATCTAAGGACGCCGTATTGCAGATGGGTGTGGACGCTGTTAAATATGCCAAATTACTACTTCCCGATGTTCAGTATTCGACGGAAGATGCATCGCGCACGGAGTTTGAATATTTATGGAAAACCATTGAACAAGTTGTAAAAGCAGGCGCTACCATGATTAATATTCCTGATACTGTTGGTTATGCCGTACCTGAAGAATTCGGAGAACTCATTAAAAAAGTAAATTATCGTTTGAAAAATTTAAATGATAAAGTGATTTTAAGCGTCCATTGTCATAATGACATGGGTCTTGCCACCGCCAATACACTCATTGCCGTCAAGAACGGTGCTGATAAAGTGGAATGTACCTTAAATGGAATTGGTGAACGTGCTGGTAATGCAGCCCTTGAAGAAGTAGCAGTAGGTATACATCTGCGCAGCGATTATTATCATGCCCATACCAATATTGTGTTAAAGGAAATTAAAAAAACATCAAAGCTTGTAAGTAATTTGATGGGGCTAGATATTCAAGTTAACAAAGCCATTACTGGTGATAACGCATTTTCTCATTCTTCAGGTATTCATCAAGACGGTCTACTAAAATCTCGGGAGGCTTATGAGTTTGTAAGGCCAGAAGAGGTTGGTGTAGAAAATATGGAACTGGTTCTGACGGCCAGGTCAGGCAGACATGCTTTTAAAGACACCATTACGAAAATGGTCACGGGGGATATTGGAGATGATGATCTAGAGAAACTGTTTGTCAAGTTCTTAGAATTGGCTGATTTGAAGAAGGAAATTTATAGCCATGACCTTTATTATCTAGTTGATACGTACTATTCTGACCAAGGTTTGGCGCAGGAAGACATCAATAAGGTGGGTGGAAAACTGTATGAACTTGTTACCTGTCAGGTAGTCAGTAATGATGTTTTCCCATCGGCCAGTGTAAAAATAAGGTGCGGGGAAGAAATATTTGAAGAAAGTGCATCGGGGGATGGTCCGATTGATGCTCTGTATACTGCCATAAAAAATATCGTTAAGCTGGATATTGAATTAGTGGAGTATAAAGTAAGTAGTATATCGAGAGGGAAAGAAGCCTTGGGGCGAGCCCATTTGCAGATGAAATATAATGATAAAATTTATTCTTCCAAGGCTGTTGAAGTAGATATTATTAAGGCCAGTGCCATTGCATTTATAAATGGCGTAAACAATATAATCATTGATGAGATTGTTAATGACAGCAGTACTCAAGAAACAGTAAACTAAAATTAATGAGGTAAAAGGGGAAAAAATATGAGAAATAAGCATATTGTAGTCATTCCTGGGGATGGTATTGGTGAGGAAATCACATCAGCGGCAGTGCGAATATTAGATAAAGTGGCCAACAAAAGTGGCTTGACCTTAACCTATGAAAAACATTTGGCTGGCGGCGCTGCTATTGATAAGTACGGTGTGCCACTCCCTGATTCGGTCATTCAAGCTGCAAAAAAAGCCGATGCCGTGTTACTTGGGGCTGTCGGCGGTCCGAAATGGGATCATGTTCCGCCAGAAATACGGGCGGAAAAAGCCATTTTAGGATTGCGTAAAGCGTTGGGGTTATATGCTAATTTCCGTCCTGTTCGCGTGTCGCCAGCATTAGTTGAATATTCTCCGCTCAAAGCAACCGCAATTTCTGGTGTAGATATTTTGTTGGTACGGGAACTCAGTAGTGGCATTTATTATGGGGAAAAATGTGAATCACTGGTGGTGGATGGTATTGAGCAGGCCTCAGATGTTGAAATATACACTGTGCCTGAAGTCAATCGTATTATGCATTTAGCCTTTCAAGCAGCGAGACTCAGGCGCAAACAACTCATATCAGTGGATAAGGCCAATGTACTGGCCACCTCCAGGCTTTGGCGGCGGACAGCCAACTTGATAGCTAGTGAGTATGCTGATATCAAATTGGACCATATGTATGTGGATAACTGCGCCATGCAGCTCGTGTTAGCCCCCAAAAACTTTGATGTAATTGTAACGAATAATTTATTTGGTGATATTTTGAGTGATGAGGCCGCCGTATTGACGGGATCAATTGGCATGTTACCCTCAGCCAGTATTGGTGATGGTACTGGGCTGTACGAGCCTATACATGGATCGGCCCCTGATATCGCAGGCTTGGGTATGGCAAATCCCATAGGTACCATTTTGTCTGCAGCCATGTTACTTCGATATTCCTTGGGCGAAGGGGTTGCAGCTGATAAAATTGAGCAAGCCGTCGATCGAGTGCTGGCTGCAGGTTATCGTACTGCAGATTTATACAAGCAGGGTTCGACGAAAGTGACGACGGATGAAATGGCTGGCCTTATTGAAGAACAATTAAGTTAACATTTAATAATCAGGGACGGTGTTTAATATGAAAATATCTGGTGCAAACGTCATTATAGAGTGTTTGCTCGAACAAGGTGTAAATACTGTTTTTGGTTATCCAGGCGGACGTATTCTACCTTTATATGATGCCTTATATGATGGGGCTATCCGTCATATCAGGACAGCCCATGAACAAGGGGCCATTCATGCTGCTGATGGTTACGCTCGGGCTAGTGGGCAGGTTGGTGTTTGCATTGCCACAAGTGGACCAGGAGCCACTAATTTAGTCACTGGGCTGGCCAATGCCTATTTGGATTCTGTGCCATTGGTGGTTATTACTGGACAGGTTCCTACCGATCTGATTGGTGCAGATGCCTTTCAGGAAGTGGATATTTATGGAATAACTATGCCGATTACCAAACATAATTTTCTCGTAAAAGAGGCTGACTTGTTGCCGGCGATTATCCGGTCTGCATTTTCCATTGCTTGCTCGGGCAGGCCTGGGCCCGTGCTCATCGATATACCAAGCGATATTCAGTCAGCGATGATTGAATTCTGTCCCCAGGATAAAGATATCCTCCCGATTGCCCAGTACCAACTATCAGCCCGGGGTAGTACGTTGATTGATGAGGCCGTTGCTGTTATTGGTATTGCTAGTCAACCCGTTCTGATTGTTGGCGGCGGTGCGGTTTCTGGGGCCATCCCTCAGCAAGTGATTGGATTGGCCGAAAAACTGGGTGTTCCCGTGGTCAGCACTTTGATGGGACTGGGGGTTTTTCCCACGGACCATCCCCAACTTTTAGGAATGACAGGTATGCATGGTAGTAAGGTGGCAAATCATGCCATACAGGGTGCAGATGTTGTGATTGCCATTGGCAGTCGATTTAGTGATCGAGTGACCAATAACAAATTAATCTATGCTGAGGGCAAAAGGGTCATTCATATTGATGTGGACCCCGCGGAGCTTGATAAAAATATTCCATCTCATATTGGCTTGTCTGGTAATTTGGAACAGCTGCTGCCAATTTTGAGTGAACGTGTTCAAAAAGGTACTCAGACCCAGTGGTGGAAGACCATTAAAAAATGGCAAGAAGAATTCTTTGTCCATCCGAGGACAGAAGGATTAACAGCACCGTGGATGCTCAAAACATTATCTGCGGCGACGGCGGGTGAACCTTATCTTTTTACTACCGACGTGGGACAACATCAAATGTGGGCCGCTCAGAATTTAAGTCTCAGCACGCCACGCTCTTGGATTACTTCAGGGGGGCTGGGCACGATGGGATTTGGCCTGCCAGCAGCCATTGGTGCACAACTTGCGGCCCCAGATCAACGAGTTTTTTGTATTGTTGGCGATGCTGGCATGAAAATGACAGGTTGCGAGTTGTTTACTGTGAGTAGTGAAAATTTGCCCCTGATTACAATTATTGTTGACAATGGCTGTTTGGGAATGGTTCGTCAATTACAACACTTATTCTACAATCAACGTTATAGTGCCACATTAGCACCAGCAGCAGTGAATTTTGTCTATTTTGCCAAAGCCTTTGGCATTGAAGGTCATTTAGCGACAACCCAGGAAGAATTTAATCAAGTGTTAGCGGTGGCCCTTGCCAGTGACAAAGCCAGCGTGATTGTGGTCAAAATCCCTCATGATGATCTAGTAGCGCCCATGCTGAGGCCCAATGGGCCCTTGGATGATTTTATGGATATGTAAGCGCACTAAGAAAGTATAAGTTTTACAAACCGCAGAGGCGCAGAGGACGCAGAGGGATTATAATAATAATCTTCTCTCTGTGTTCTCTGCGCCTCTGCGGTTAAAAATGTCGCTATGTTTGTTATAAGTTTTACCTTCCCTTAATACTGGTCGCAAATCGTTCGATGCGTAGGAGGGCTTCTTTGATATTGGCTGTTGACGTGGCGTAAGAACAACGGACAAACCCTTCACCGCAATCGCCAAAAGCATCCCCTGGCACTAGGGCCACCTTTTCAGCTTGCAGTAATTGTTCAGCGAATTGTAGTGAAGTGAGGCCCGTTTTTTTTATAGATGGGAATAGATAAAATGCACCTTTAGGCTCAAAACAATCAAGACCCATTTGGCGAAAACCATTTAAAATAAGACGACGACGCTGATTGTATTCAGCGGTCATCTGCTCCACGTCTTTTTCGCCCCGTTTCAGTGCTTCAATCGCCGCAAGTTGTCCCATAATGGGGGCAGACAACATGGTGTATTGGTGAATTTTTGTCATGGCGGCAATAAAATCAGCATGAGCTGCAGCATAACCAATACGCCAGCCTGTCATGGCATATGCTTTTGAAAATCCATTCAGTACAATCGTGCGCTCCATCATACCAGGTAGGCTGGAAAAACAGGTGTGGGTGCCATCATAGGTTAACTGGGCATATATTTCATCAGAGATCACAATCAGATCGTGTTTGGTGGCGAAGAGGGCAATATCAGCCAAATCTTGGCGACTCATGACTGCGCCCGTTGGATTGTTAGGATAACCAATCAGTAATACCTTGGTGCGGGGCGTAACAAAAAGCTCCAATTCTTTAGCTGTAATACGGAATTGGTTTTCTATTGTTGTCGGCACAGTCACCGCAACGCCGCCAGCAAGAATAACGCAGGATTTATAGGATACATAACAGGGTTCTGGAATGAGGACTTCATCTCCAGGGCTGAGTAAGGCGCGCATGGCCAAATCAAGGCCTTCGCTGACCCCCACAGTGACCAAAAGTTCACTGCGAGGTGCATAGGTAACCTGATAATTATTGTAGAGAGATTTTGCGATTTCTGCTCTGAGCTCTAAGAGGCCAGCATTGGAAGTATAGGAGGTTTGTCCACGGTTTAGTCCATAAATACAACTTTCCCTAATGTGCCATGGTGTGACAAAATCAGGCTCGCCCACGCCGAGGGAAATGACACCTTTCATTTCCGCAGCAATGTCAAAAAAACGCCTGATACCGGAAGGAGGGATTGATTTGACAGTTGGTGAGATACGGTCGGCCCAATTCATGGTGAGACCACCAGCCTGTGCTCTTTTTCTTCTTGATCATTAATAATAACACCAGCATATTTATATTTTTTTAGCATAAAATTGGTTGTAGTACTAACAACACCATCAATGGTAGATAGCTTGGTGGAAACGAAATCAGCAACTTCTCTTAAAGTTGTTCCTTCTACAGCCACTGACAGGTCATAGGAGCCTGACATAAGATAAACGCTACGCACTTCCGGATAACGATAAATACGTTCGGCAATGGCATCAAAGCCAACTTCTCGTTGCGGGGTGACTTTTACTTCAATCACAGCTGTGACTTTATCTACACCGGCTTTTTCCCAATCAATAATTGTTTGATATTTAACAATGATTTGTTCACTTTGGAATTTTGCGATGAGTGCGCTAATTTCCTTGGCAGGTTTGTTTAGCATAATTGCCAGTTCATCGGGTGATTGTGTAAAATCTTTTTCCAAAAGGTCTAACAGTTCTTTCATATAAATGATTCCTCCTGACTAAATAATAAGAGTTGGATATTTTGTAGCTTGGATCATAAGAAGATATAAATTATTGTATTTTTTAGAATATCACAGATGTTATAAAAAAGGTATATCTATTTACAATAATAATGAAGTATTCACTAGATAAGTTGCTGGAAGTTAAGTTGTTTTCAAAATGCAGGTTCCGTTACTGAGGCTTCCTCTCCCCCGTGTCTCAGTAGCACATTGTCCTTTGAATTATACCCTTAGATATAGTATAATTGATAGCAAGTCAATAAAGGAGAAAACCATGCGGAAAAATTGGGATTTATATTTTATAGATATTGCTTTTCAAGTGGCCCAGCGTAGCACTTGTTTGCGACGTGCTGTTGGAGCAGTCATTGTTAAAGATAAGCGTATCAAAGGAACAGGCTATAATGGTAGTCCCGCCGGTCTGCCACATTGCATCGATGAGGGGTGCGTTATGTTAGAAGATCATTGTATACGTTGTATTCATGCCGAGCCAAATGCTATCCTGGAATGTACGCCTGATGAACGCCAAGGGGCTACTTTATATTGTACCGATCGGCCGTGCCCGGAATGTCAAAAATTAATTATCACTTCGGGCATTACAAAGGTAGTATATGCCCGAGACTATCATTCTCATACCGACTGGTTCCCATTAGCCACTCATATGCAAGTAATACATATGCCCCAAGAAAAGCAGGCACAGGTCGCTTCAGCGACCATGTGATCGCTTTGTTCGATGCGCTAGCAGTCGAACATCCTTACTTTGCAGGTCGCTTCAGCGACCATGTGATCGCTTTGTTCGATGCGCTAGCAGTCGAACATCCTTACTTTGCAGGTCGCTTCAGCGACCATGTGATGGGCTTTGTTCGATGCGCTAGCAGTCGAACATCCTTACTTTGTACAAGTCAAGTATTTGTCATAAATAATCAGTTTGACAGGCTTGTTGGCATGATGTAGAATAAAGTTGTTGTGTAGAAAAGAGGTAATATATTATGCAGTCATATATTGTGGCTTTTTCTATTGCTTTGGCCGTTGCTTATTTTATTACGCCCAAAGTAATGGAGTTAGCGATTAAAGTAGGGGCGTTAGATGCGCCTGATGAGCGTAAAGTGCATAAAGGAATGATTCCCCGCATGGGTGGATTGGCTATTTATGCAGGTTTTGTATTGGCAGTGCTGGCAAGTATGTATGTCAGTCGCGAAATTATGGGTCTCTTAGTAGGTGGTACGATCATTTTAATTGTTGGTATTATTGATGATCTAAAGCCATTACCAGCCAATGTTAAACTATTAGGACAGATTGTCGCAGCTGCTGTATTGGTCATGTTTGATATTCGCATTGAGTGGTTGACTAATCCCTTTGGCGAGATGATATATGTAGATTATTTAGCGATACCATTGACGATTCTCTGGGTAGTAGGCCTTACTAATACGGTCAACCTGATTGATGGGCTAGATGGTCTAGCTGCAGGGGTATCGACAATTGCGTCGGTGACTATTTTACTGGTGGCCTTGCAACAGAATTTCTGGACAGTGGCTATTTTGACGGCTGCCTTAGCTGGTAGTGCACTGGGTTTTTTGCAACATAATTTTAATCCAGCTAAGATTTTTATGGGTGATACTGGCAGTATGTTCTTAGGATATATGCTGGCAGCAATATCCATTCTTGGTGCAGTGAAAAGTGCAGCCACAATTGCCCTGATCGTACCGATTGTGGCCTTGGGCCTGCCAATTTTGGATACTGCTTTTGCTATTATTCGCCGTTATATGAGCGGGCGACCTATTTTTAAGCCTGATAAAGGACATTTGCATCATCGTTTATTGGAAATGGGACTCACACAAAAGCAAGCAGTATTGTTGATGTATGTGATTAGTGGTTGCCTTGGACTGAGTGCCATTGCCTTGACTGAGGTCAATAAATCATTTGGCATATTGATTGTCATTGCTTTATTATGTATTGCCTTTATTGGTGCGAAAAAAATAGGGGTGCTCAAGGCTACTAAAAAATCCATCGAAAGTCATTAAGTATAAATTGTAGGCGAGCATTGTGCTCGCCTATTTTTGGTTATAATAAGAAAACTATAATCGTTGAAAGTTATTTGAGAGGAAGTATGTATATGACCCGCATAAAAGTAATGACAGTATTTGGGACACGCCCCGAGGCTATAAAAATGGCGCCAGTTGTACTTGAACTCAATAAATATCCTGAGAGTATTGAACTCATCGTGGCTGTGACTGCCCAACATCGGGAAATGCTTGATCAGGTCCTCAATTTATTTAATATTGTGCCTAATTATGATTTGGATATCATGTCCCAGGGACAAACACTATTTGATGTTACCTGCCGCGCCTTGCAAGGTTTGAATGAAGTGCTTTCAAAGGAAAAACCTGATATTGTGTTGGTACATGGCGATACGACAACGACCTTCGCCGGAGCATTGGCGGCTTTTTATCATCAAATTACAGTGGGTCATGTTGAGGCTGGGCTTAGAACACATAACAAAAATTCCCCCTTTCCCGAAGAAATGAACCGCAAATTGACAGGCTCCATGGCCGATCTACATTTTGCCCCAACCATTTCGGCGCAAGAAAATTTGTTAACTGAGGCTGTAGCCAAAGAAACAACTTTCATTACAGGTAATACTGTCATTGATGCCCTGTTAGCGACAGTACATAGTGAATATAAGTTTGCCGATGAAATGTTGGCCAACATTGATTACAACGGCAAACGGGTTGTATTGGTAACGACCCACCGTCGGGAAAATATTGGTGAACCCATGCGGCATGTATACCAAGCTCTCAGAGATATTGTGACAGAGTTCGAAGATGTGGAAATAGTATTCCCAGTACATCGAAATCCTCTTGTGCGCCAGGTAGTGGAAAGTGAACTTGGTGGCATCGAACGGGTAAGGCTAATTGATCCCCTAGAATACGAGCCTTTTGCCAATTTGCTAGCTCGTTCCTATCTTGTGCTCACTGATTCCGGTGGTGTTCAGGAAGAAGCTCCAGCTCTTGGTAAACCTGTCTTAGTACTAAGAGATACTACAGAACGGCCAGAAGCCATTGATGCAGGCACTGTTAAACTCATTGGCACAGATAAAAAGCGGGTATATAATGAAACACGTCTGCTCCTTGCTGACCGTAGTGAATATGACCGTATGGCCAATGCCTGCAATCCTTATGGTGATGGACAAGCAGCACGGCGGATCGTAGAAACTATTTTATGGAAGTATGGTTTTATAAAAAAACAGCCTGAGCAGTTTAAAAATTGTAAACTATTTATTGAAAAATAGAAAAACTGACATAAAAGTGTTATTGATAGCAGGATTTCGATAGAAGGTGTCGAATCGATATCTAATTATTATATTACAGTGAACCTTGCTAAGCATAGGGAGTTATAATAAGGGCGAATTCCAAGTAAGGTTATAAAAAGTGTATTTTGGGGAATAATGATCTCCAAACAATGCTCGGGATTTTTCTAAAGTAGTAATGTGCCTATATTGTTGTGAGGTAAACACTATGCAGAAGAATAATAAAGAATTGTTTGATGGCTTTAGTACAGCGGCGACGATTGGCTTCTATCTGGTATCCTCTGTTGTAGTAGGTGTTTTCCTGGGCAGAATGGCAGACAGATATTTTGGCAGTCAGCCGTGGGCTACCATTGCTGGTATTGTGCTTGGTATGTTAGCAGGCTTGTGGTCCATATATAAGAAAGTAGTGGGAGGAAAGTAGAGAGTAGGACACTTTCTATAATACATATGCAAGGATATCTCATGGAAGTAAAAAAAATAGTATTACAAATTACTGTATGGGGGGCTATGATCTGTTGCATTGCCTATTTTTCGGGACTTAGCTGGCGAATACCAGGCTTCCTATTGGGCCTTGTTACGAGTATAATTTATTTTTTGCTGATGTGTTACCGCGTTGGTAACAGCGCAACTATGACTGTGCCTAAGGCCATATCCTATATGCGGTTAGGCTGGTTGATGCGACTGAGTTTTATCTCACTCATGTTGTTGTTATCAATAAAGATAGAATTCTTTGATTTTATATCAGCTGCAGTTGGCTTATTTTCATTACAAATAGTAATGACCGCAAATGCGAGTTTGTTTGTAATAAAAAGCTTCTTAAGCCAGAGTCGATGATGTAGATATAACTGCTTGCTTATTGGCAACTTGTTTTAATAAGGCGTATAGCAAAAAAAATACGCCACCGTAATGTACACCAAGAAAGGAGGGGGAGAATTATGGGACATGAAATCGGAACTCATAAGCTGGCACATTTTGCGGGTATGACATTTCACCTTGATACGCTGATGATGACTTGGCTTACCATGGCTATCATTATTTTGTTTGCAGTGCTCGCAACCAGAAATCTAAAACTACGGCCTTCAGGTCGGCAAAATTTTTTAGAAATGGTTGTGGATGCTTTGCTAGAGCAAATTGATGCCAATATGGGACCAAAAGGCAGAAAACTTGCGCCACTGGTTATTACCTTATTTTTGTTTTTGGCCGTGGGCAATGAACTAGGACTCATACCAGGACTCACATCGCCGACGAGTGATCTCAATACGACACTTGGACTGGCGTTAATGATTGTTATCATCGTACATGTCTTGGGGGTAATGAACAAAGGGCCAGTACGGTATTTCAAACATTTTTTTGAACCATACATACCATTTGTCATTATTAATATCATTGAAGAATTGGCCAAGCCAATTACGCTGTCGTTTCGTTTGTTTGGTAACATTCTAGCGGGCGAAATTCTGTTATTGATATTAGGAATGTTAGTACCTTATGTAGTGCCAACAGCATGGCTAGCATTTAGTGTATTTGTTGGTATTGTACAGGCGTTTATATTTACCATGTTATCCATATCGTATCTGTCTAATTCACTGGCTGATGGTCATCACTAGGGGTTAGTTTGGATAAAGAACATGATTGTCATTAATTTAGAGAGTAAAAGGAGGATTTCACTGTGGAACAAGCAATTATTATTGCTGCTTCAGTTATTGGAGCAGGATTGGCCATTGGTTTGGCTGCGATTGGTGCTGGTATTGGTGATGGTGCTGTAACTGCAAAGGCAATTGAGGGGATGGCTAGACAACCAGAGGCAAAAGGTACTATCTTGGTAAATATGCTTATTTCTGTAGGTTTGATTGAGTCAATTCCGATCATTGCTGCCGTTATTGCTATTGTACTGGTATTTGCCAATCCGTTTATCACAAAGTAATAACTGCCCCTTATCCGGTGCAAAGAGGAGGTGCCGTCATTGGTTGAATTGAATGGAACGTTAATAGCGCAAATTGTCAATTTTCTTATTTTAGTGGGGATTTTAACGAAATTTGCTTATAAACCCTTAATGCAAGCCTTGGAAGAACGCCAAAACAAGATTGCAGCCAGCATTGACTCTGCAGAACGCGACAAGCAGGAAGCGGAAGAACTGAAAATTAGTTATCAAGAACAATTAGCTCAGGCGCGAGTTCAGGCCCAGGCTATTGTTGAGAAAGCAGAGAAACTGGCAGAAGAAGCTAAAGAAGAAATATTGCAAGAAGCGCGCGTCGAAAGTGCTCGCATCTTGAAAAACGTGCAAGAAGAAGTAGCCCGCGAACGTGCGTTAGCCTTAACACAACTCAAGAGTGAAGTGGTTGCTTTGTCCATGGCAGCAGCTGCTAAAATTATTGAGAAGAATATGGATAATGAAATAAATGCCAATTTAGTGGCTAGTTTCATTGAGCAACTGGAGACCCCCAAAACAGGTGGCCTGCCATGTTAGCCAATCAGTTAGCATCTAAATATGCCCAGGCCATCTTCGAACTGGCTGCCGAAAATAATATGTTGGATCAAGTGGAAACCGAACTCAAATTGGTGGAGAGTACCATTGAACAATATAGTGACTTGTCGACCCTCATCTATCATCCAAGGGTGCAAGGGCAAGCAAAAAAAGAAACCCTGAGCAAAATATTTAGCCAAGATGTGGCTGACATTGTTCTTAAATTTCTCAAGTTACTTGTTGACAAACGGCGAGAAACA
>Ga0209123_1002416_pt1 | contig 15838 bp, 14 predicted proteins | sample BarGraIncu00431A_FD_184500 | JGI IMG/M metagenome (GOLD analysis project Ga0209123, IMG submission 184500) | Arctic peat soil microbial communities from Barrow, Alaska, USA - Barrow Graham LP Incubations 004-31A (SPAdes) (version 2) | ecosystem: Environmental > Terrestrial > Soil > Wetlands >...
TGAGCTTTTTGCATGGGATGGGGAATGGTATCTTCGTGCATACTTTGATAACGGAGAACCTCTCGGATCTAAAAGTAACGTGGAATGTCATATCGATTCATTGCCGCAAAGTTGGTCTGTGATTAGTAGAGCTGGTAGTTCGCTGCGCTCTGCGCAGGCTATGCAGGCAGTTAACAAACAGTTGGTACAGCGCAATGATAAGCTGATACGTTTATTTACCCCACCATTTGACAAGTCAACCCTCAATCCCGGCTATATAAAAGGTTATCTACCCGGGGTACGTGAGAATGGAGGTCAATATACGCATGGTGCTATTTGGGCGGCTATGGCTTTTGCCATCCTGAGAGATGCAGACCGATCCTGGGAACTTTTCGGTTTGCTAAACCCAATACAGCACAGTAAAACGGCAGAGCAGATATCCATATACAAGGTTGAACCTTATGTTGTGGCGGCCGATGTGTATGCCTATGCACCTCATACAGGACGTGGCGGCTGGACATGGTACACTGGCTCTTCTTCATGGATGTATCGTCTTCTGGTTGAAGAGCTCTTGGGTGTAAACCGATCTGGAAGCAAACTAATCCTTAGCCCGCTCTTACCGAAAGATTGGAATAGTTACAAAGTACATTATCGTTTTGGACAAACCGTGTATCATATCACTTTCAATCGCATCACTAATAACTCGTTACCTCGTCTTATCCTGGATGAAAAAGAGCTTTCGGACAATAAAACGCTATCTCTGGAAGATGACAGGAAAGAACATTTTGTAGTAATGTGGGTTAAATAAGTATAGCGATATCGGGATGCTTTCCGGACAAAAGATATACTTTGGTGGAAAAATGAGATCAGTACGGCGAAAAAAAATCAATACAGAAAAAAATCCTATACAAAGGATACTTATCTGAGAATAAAAGTTTTTTGTGGAATAGCCAGCTACTCGCTTTGTAAACAAACCGTAAAGATACAAAATGCAGAAGCACTGAATAAAATTCTTCCTTTTTTAATCTTCAGCCTTGATGACATATTGGAGGCTCCTAAAACAATGGGGTTATCTAATTTGATTCTCATGTACTTTGTCTTAAGATTCATTCTCATTGTAATTATATTTTAGCATCCTCAAAATATATTGTTTTAAGTATCTAAGATACTCAATATCAATTAAGCATTTTCATATTTTTTTCTTACTTCTTCCCAGTTTACCATATTCCAGAATGCCTCAATATAATCTGATCTTCTGTTATGATATTTCAATTATAGGTATAGGCGCTTAGACCGCAGGATTATTTATCTGTATTTTAACGTTTTGGCTCATACTCAACCATTCTTTTAAGTAAGGTATCAAAGATTGCGTCCATATTTTTGTATCTAAAATGATATCCCTCTAACCAACCTCTCAAATTCATTATGTGAATATGCATGTCAGGCTGATTTTTCCCTTTGTTCGAAGGAACTTGTTTTAACTTTTTATAATCATTTTTTAATGGAATATATCCAGTCCATTCATCCGTAACCACATCGGCATCCTTTGATATATGTGCTTTACAAAAAGGAAGAAATGAAGCACAAGAAGCATTATCAATGATTTGTGTGTATGCCCTGCCAACTCCATTAAATGGCAACTTTTCAAGTGCCACTATTACCAATTTTTTCTTGCCTTTACTTCGACCCTGTTTTTGTTCTTCTTCTCCGCCAATAAAACATTCATCAACATGAACTTCCCCTGTAAGTGGGTAGTTAAAGCTGCTTTGCATTGTTTGCTGGACTTTCCATTTGAACTCCCAACAAGTCTTCTGGCGTTGTTCAAATTCATTTGACAACTCTAATGAGGACATCCTTTTCTTCCTTGTACTAAGTCGGAATGCAATGTGAAATGCAATGTGAATAGAAATTTTGCACTTGTCAAACATTGTTCCTGAAATTGGACTTTCATCATATTTACACTTTAAACATCTTCAAGAGTGAGGTTTTAATCCGTGATAAAATTCATTGCAACCACACTTTATATAAGTGTAACCATCTTCCCATTTTATGTCTGCAAAGTATTTATAGTAGGATTCATCTTGATAAAACCGTAATGTAAATTTTATTGAATTCAACCCTAAAATTGTTCTCTTTTCCCCATCCGACAAAGGTAATCTCAATTGTTGAACTTGGGCGGCTTAACCGCTTATACCTATAATAATCAAGATACATCCACATTAATAATTTTTTTATATCTATATTTGTATATTAATTAAAATGATCTTTCGGAACACAAATTATTCACATTTAAAATACACACAAGTGAAACCCCAAAACATAGAATCGACAGGTGTTTCAAAAGTAAAAACTTCTGATTCAGGTACCGGTAAATTTCCAATCGTTTGTATTGGTGCTTCGGCAGGTGGTTTGGATGCTTTTGAACAGTTTTTGGGTAATGTACCGGAAAGCAGTGGAATGGCTTATATTGTCATTCAACATCTGGATCCTACACATCAAGGCATGTTACCGGAATTACTTCAACGAATTTGCAAGATGCAAGTTTCTCAGGTAAAAGATCGTATGACGGTGAAGCCAAACAACGTGTATGTGATTCCGCCCAATAAAAGTATGTCTATTCTAAAGGGGATTCTTTATTTGTTCGATCCCATTGAAACAAGAGGACTTCGGTTGCCTATCGACTTCTTTCTACATTCACTTGCCGATGATCAAAGAGAGTATGGGGTTGGTGTTATACTTTCGGGTATGGGTTCCGATGGTTGTGCAGGAGTTCATGCTTTGAAAGAAAAAAACGGAATTGTGTTGGTACAGGAACCTTCTGATGCAAAATTCGACAGCATGCCCCGAAATGCTATAGTTTCCACGTCGGTTGACATTATTGCTCCTGCCAATGAACTGCCAGTAAAATTACTTGAATACTTAAAACAGACACATGCAGTGGTCTCAGAAATAGATATTGAAATAAAAAATCAAAGTGCCTTAAAGAAAATTTTTATTATTCTACGGGCACAAGCAGGAAACGATTTTTCGTTGTACAAAAAAAATACAATTTATCGCAGGATTGAACGGAGAATGGACGTTCATAAAATTGATAAAATAGCTGCATACGTGGTTTTCTTGCAAGAGAATCCAAAGGAAGTGGATATACTGTTTAGGGAATTATTGATTGGCGTGACCAATTTCTTTCGCGATCCTGCAGTATGGGAAATGCTGGAAGAAACGGTGCTTCCTGAAATGATTAAGAATCAACAGGAAGGCACTATATTACGAGCCTGGGTGGTAGGTTGTTCTACTGGCGAAGAAGCTTATTCGCTTGCCATTGTGTTTAAAGAAGCTCTCGAGAAAAATAACCCACACGGAGGTATTTCCATTCAGATATTTGCTACCGATTTAGATGATGAAGCTATAAAAACTGCCCGCAAAGGGTTATTCTCCGATAAAATTACGACCGATGTATCAGCCAAACGACTTGCCCGGTTTTTTTATGCTACCGAAGATGGGTATCGCGTCAATAATGAAATTCGGGAAATGGTTGTATTTGCCAAACACAATATTACATTGCATCCTCCTTTTACCAAAATAGACATTCTTACTTGTCGCAATTTGCTCATTTATATGGATGCTGAATTGCAAAAGAAGTTGTTAGGTTTATTTTATTATAGTATCATTTCCAAAGGATATATGGTTCTTGGAAGTTCCGAAACACTCGGGACCCTGAGCCATTTCTTTGATTCTTTGGATAATAAATTAAAAATTTACAAACGAAACTTTACAAACGAAATACCTGAATTGTTTGATTTCCCATATTTGTTTTCACGCACCAAACTAACTAACGTGGAACCTCTGATTCCGGTTAAAACAACTTCGAGTATTCAAACCTTAGCAGATCAACTGCTATTGCAGCATTTTTCACCACCGGGAGTTTTGGTAACCGATAAAGGCGATATTATTTACATCAGTGGTCCTACCGGAAAATACCTGGAACCTGCCGTAGGTAAAGCAAACATGAATATTTTTGCCATGTTGCGCGATGGATTGCAAAATGAGTTTCCGGCTGCATTCCACCATGCAATTCTAAAGAAGGAACCTGTGACCTTGCATAATATTAAAGTAGGTACAAATGGAGGTACACTATACATAAACGTCATAATTCAATGGATTGAAAAGCCCGAAGCTTTGCGCGGTATGGTGATGATCATTTTCAGGGATGTTCCAAAAATTGCCGGATGTAAAGAACCGGGAAAAAAAGGAGAAAAATCGTTTAACAACATCAAGCAACTGGAGTTGGAAAAAGAATTGCAACATGCACGTGAAGAGATGCAAATAACACTGGAAGAGATGCAGACATCGCAGGAGGAACTGAAATCGACCAACGAGGAATTGCAATCAGCCAATGAAGAGCTGCAATCTACAAACGAAGAATTGACCACTTCGAAAGAAGAAATGCAAAGTCTGAATGAAGAATTGCAAACGGTGAATGCGGAGTTGCTATCGAAAGTAGATGATTTCTCGCGGGTAAAGAATGATATGAAAAACCTGCTGAGCAGTACCGATATTGCAATGGTGTTTTTGGACAAAGAATTGAATATTCGTCGGTATACCAATGAGGCAACTAAAATTTTCAAACTGATAAAAAGTGATATTGGTCGTTCATTTACCGATCAAGTATCCGATTTGGCCTATCCCGAACTGGCTACCGATTCACTTGAAGTGTTACGTACGCTGGTGTTTATTCAAAAACAAATTACCACTTCCGATGGACGTTGGTTCTCTACACGCATTATGCCTTACCGCACTTACGATGACAGAATCGACGGACTGGTTATCACTTTTTTCAATATATCCGATCATAAACAATTGGAAGTAGAACTGAATGAAACAAGGCAAATGTATAGTTTACTTTTAAACAGATCGACCGATGTTATCATTAAATTATCAACCGCCTGGGAAATATTGGAATACAATGCTGAAGCAGAAAAATTCTTTGGCAAGAAACGAAAAAACGTTCTTAATCAAAATTATTTCCAATTACTCGTTCCTGAATCAAATCAAAAGAATACTGAAAAAGAACTAAATAAATTATTGAAAGAGGGTAAAAATACCAACTATACAATGTCTGTTCTGGCATTCAACGGTCAACTAATAAATGTTGAATGGTCAGTAAATATATTGATTAATAGCCTGAATATACCAACTGGAATGATTATTATCACAAAAAGCACAACCCAGTTATGAGTAAAGAAGAAAATTATACAGAAGCCAAATTGCTCCGAATCAAAGCGGAAGAACAGCTAAAGAAAAAACAAGATACTATCGGCATTCCTACAACCGAGCACGATGAACAATAACTATTGGACGAATTGCAGGTACACCAGATAGAACTGGAAAGGCAGAACTAAGAATTGCGCCAGGCCAATGTGTAGCAGAAATAGCATTAAGAAAATACACCATGTTGTACGATTTAGCTCCCATGGGCTATTTCACTCTCGAAAGTGATGGTACAATCATTGAACTAAACTTTACAGGTGCCGAAATGTTGGGCGACAGACGTTTTAGTTTGGTAAAGATTAACTTTAAATTATATGTTACTGATGAATCAAAACCGGTTTTTAATGAGTTTTTCGCCGGGCTTTCGCTGAGAATTCTGAAGAGTCGTGCGAAGTAAAGCTTGGATATGATAAAAATTCGTTAGGGTTTTTTTATATGGAAGCGGTAGTTATCGACGATGAACATAAATGCCTTTTGTCGTTAGTCAATATTTCAAACCTTCAGAAAGAAATTAAAAGTCATCCGGTAAATTTCTGAAATTTAAACTTATCGCCTTATTGTTGTCATTCATCTGATTATTATACAGTAATTATTCGCCTGTAAAATGATTGGGAGATATCACCTTGCAATCATTCGAACACAAATCCGGTTTTCTGGCTCAAAACATATCAAAAAGCGACAGAATCTTGCCTTTCTGTTTCTAATCACGAATACTGCCTTATAGGGTATTGTTTTTTCAACACCCGATAAAAACGTTTGCTTACCTTCCTTTTACGCGCAACAATAGATAATTTATTATTATTCAATATTTTGACATAGTATGCTGAACAGATCCCATACTGGTTTCTACTGCATTTTCATTTCGTCGTAGTGGCTTATAGAAACGTGAAGCCACTGTGAAGAAATAAAAAAGTGTTATGTAGTCTTTTATTCACAGAAGAACTTAAAGTCATCATATGAGTAGAGTCTATTCAACCCACCGAAAAACTAACTCATTGTCAATATCTAAGCTAATATATTAACTGAAACGCCCCTAAACAGGACTTTTGTAAAAATATTTAAAAAAGGTAGTTAAAATGGTTGGTGGTGTTAAATATTTCATTTATCTTTGAGGCGTTAAAATAACAATTATTGCAGATATTGGAATACAGAACGGATATACATAATAGATTATATTTTATAAAGGAAATATAATCTATTATGTATATATTGGCGTTAGCTTTGAATACAAAGTACATATATTCCGTTTTCAAGTAAATATATGGGATAGTTGTGCCATAAACAATTCGAAGTAGGGAGTTTTTAAATTTTTAGCTTTGAATAATGTTTGTTTTAAAACTGTTAGCAATTAGATTTCGTCATATTAATTGCATGTTTATTTTTCTTAATCATTTTAACAGACACACTTTTCAGGGGTAATTTTACACCCTAAATTATGTTTAGTCGTAGTTTTTTACGACATTAATTTTACTTATCCATAATTTCTTATCTTATGTTTGATGAGCAACTGTTTGATTAGTAAGTTACAATTGTGTGTTTATTTAAATGCATGGTTATTAGTAATATAAGAAGTAGATATCTCAATTATCGAATATACCTTTTCCATGATACTCGTTTTTGGGAACTACGAACTTATCTTATCAGGTAAATAAAAGATCGTAAGGTCGATCCGTATAGAGTTTTAACACCCACTGCCTACCTGAATAAATCCACTTTCCTGAAGCTGTTATAAATCTAAATATAAATCGTTTAAGTCTAGTCGTTGGTTGAATGTCATCGAAAACACGCGAAATTTTCTCGACCACATAGTTGTAAAAGATTTTTGCTATCGCCATAATAATTAGATATGCCATATTTTCGTTTAAGAATGAGCATGGTAAATGATTCCAACCAAAATCATTATTCATCACATCGAATGTTTTTTCGCTTGCACCGCGTTGATTATAATACTCGATAACTTCTTTTTCTGAACTTTCCCAGTCATTTGTCAATATAGATCGGTACTTGAAAGTGTCACCAGTAAACAAATCTAATTGATTCTCAGAGCTATCTTCACGCATTATGACTAGGCGATAGTTCTTGTCTTCAAAAAATTGGGTAAATTTCAATGAGCCTACTTCATAATTTTTGTAGTTTATCACTACTTTCTCCCATTTATCAATGGCAGTTATTTGGCTGTAAAGTTCAGCACTTCGGTTGGCTCTAATATAAAACAATTGACTGTTTTGTGCAACCACATCTATTATCTCTTTTGAATAATAATCCGCATCCATTCTTGATCGTTTCACTTTTATATCTTGATCGTCCAGTAATTTATAAGCTCTTGCAAGTGTGCCTGCTTACTCAAACTTCACATTGGCGTTCCCATCCCTATTCTCGATATAAACAATTTTATCGCCAATAGTAGCAATGCCTGAACAATAACCGTTATATTTTTTGTAAGTGCATTTAGTGTCATACTTTTCGGTTACTATAATCTGATTGTCGTAATCGAAATCATAACTACACCCTGTTTTTAATTTTTCTGTAAGTAATAATGCCTTGATATTTAATTTATTAAGATTGCTATTAAGTAATTTAAAATATATATTGATATATTTGTTAAAGCCAAATTAAAGTTGTATATTTGTCTCATAATCAACTAAGTGATAATTTGTGAGAAATATAATACTATCAGAACAAGAAAAAGCGAAATTAAAGGTTTTACAAAAAAACAGTTCAAATTCCGTTGTCAGAAGTCGTAGCCTTTTTATTCTATTATCAGATAACTTTCATTCTATTGCTGAGATATCAAGAATAACAAAATGTGACCGTCAATCAATTAGTCGTCTCTTTAATGCATGGGATTCCTCCAGTTCAAAGGACAAGCTAAAAACATTATCTATAGCACCAGGACGAGGTGCCAAACTCAAGCTTAAAGACGTTGCACATCTACTACCTGGTATGGTTGAAGAGCATAGCAGAAATTTAAATTTAGTGCTCTTCGTATTAGATAATGAATACGGAATAAAGATTTGTAAATTGACTTTGCAAAATTTTTTAAAAGGTAATAGGCTATAGTTATAAAAGAGCTTGACATTCCATCAAAAATAAACAAAATGAAGTTGAATATGCGAAAAAACAAATTGAATTACAACAACTTATAGATTTACACAACCAAGGGTACATAGATATATGTTATGGTGATGAGTCACATTTTAGCTTAACACCTAATCTACCATATGCATGGCAACATAAGGATAAACCATTATTATTACCGGCAAGTAGGTCAAAATCATTAAGTGTTTTGGGTTTAATGACCCCTAGTTGCAAACTGTTTTCTAGAACATTTGAGGGCAGCGTTGATTCTCAAATTATGATAGATTTCATTGATGAGTTTGCAGTTCAAATTAATAAACGGACTATTGTGATATTAGACAATGCGCCAATACACAAAAGTAAAAAATTCATTGCTAATATCGAACGGTGGAGAGAACTGGATTTGGAAATCTTTTTTCTTCCTACTTATTCTCCTGAGCTAAATAAAATTGAAATACTTTGGCGTTTTCTAAAGTATAAGTGGATACCATTAGATGCTTATTTAAACTTTCAAAATCTCAAAGACCGACTAAATGAAACCATAAATCAAATTGGTTCAAAATACATCATTAATTATTATTGATTACTTAATGTTGAAATTATAAGAAATACCTTGTTTGAAACATACTCTTTATTGTCTATAGCAAGTTCTTTTACTACCCTTAAAACTGTATCTGCACTTGATACAACATTGCCAGGGATTAACTTCAAATCATTACCAATATGTGTTTGAATATCTACTGCACAGTCACCTCCGCAACAAAATACATTGCTTAGATTCTTTATTACATTGCCATAAGTGTAGCCTCTAGTCGAAGTTCTGGCACCAAGTTCTTTATCAATTAGTTGACTTAAACCTGATTTGTCAAACTCGTTATTTACATACGGAATCCCTGAAAATGAGCTAACTGTTGTTGAATTTATTTGTATCTTCATGCCGTAAAAAGATTATTGTTTCTTTTTTTTGTTTGTAGCACTAAGATAGGTAATTTTTCCCAATTGTCAAAATACTAGTATGTTATTTATAATTAAATAGATACGATGCATTTTTAACGGTTTTTTAACGGTTAATTGTGGATGTAAGGTAGTATTAAAATACGAAAGAACGAATGAAGAAAATACCCATGGTAAAAATTGATTTCTATTCTAAATCCATACGTGGAAAGGTTATTGCCATCATCGTCATTACGGGTATAGCCATTGCATTATCCTGGATTATACTGCGTGTTGCTTTCGGGCAGGTTGTTGTGACCATCGAAGAAGTGTCGAAGCCGAATGATAAATTGCTTCTTTTGAATAATTTATCGAACGATATTACTCAGATAGGCCAATATCAACGGAAACTCATTTTGAAAAATCCAACAAAATCGAATCCCATCCTGCTGCCTGAATCGGAACTGCTATTCAAAAGACTGGATACCTTACGCACGTTTTGTACAGATAATGAATTACAATTACATCAAATTGATTCCATAAATGGAGTCATGACTCAATATGATGACTTAGTGGTGAATTATCTTAAACTTTATGCCGATCTTTTCAGTAATAACCCTTTGACCGAAAAAATCAAGTCGCTCACGAACCTGATCTATGCGAGTGCAATGAAAATGGATAGTAATGTAATTATTTCCGAAAAAAGAGGAATAACTACAACTACTTACGGAAGACCTATACAAATACTGAACGCAAAACCACGTGCTTCATTTATAAAACGATTTTCTGGACTGTTTAGTAATGGATCGGATAATTCAAGCAAAGAAACTCTACGACAGACAGTACAAAGCGAGCATTCTATTCACACTGATACAGTAGTGATATCACAACACGACAGTGTAAAACGTGCGATAGATAGATCGTTACGAAACTTAGATAAATACCATCGGTCGCGAAGTGTTACACTTGCAAACAGCGAACTGAACCTGATTCATGATGCTAATGGTTTTATTAACCGGATACGTGGCTTGTTACGGACAATGGAAGAAGATGAGATTGCGAAGATAAAAGACAATGATGCTGTTTTGATCAAAAACGTGCAAGCAAGTATGATAAATATAACCATCATCATGGTTTTGTTTATTATTATAACAGCCATACTGATTTATCTGGTATTTAGCGATATTGCACGCAGCAACCTGTTCCGGAAACAATTGCTAGAAGCTAAAGAAGAAGCCGAATATCTAAGTACGGTGAAGCAACGGTTTTTATCGAACATGAGTCACGAAATACGTACACCATTGCAATCTATTATTGGATTTTCGGAACAAATAATGCAACAGGACAAGCCTTCGAAAGCGTCTATTGAAGCCATCCATTATTCATCCGAACATTTATTGCATATAGTGAATGAGGTATTGGATTACAGTCGTATTGTGTCAGGTAAGTTTACGTTTGAAAAGAAACCGTTTAATATGAATAGCCTGTTGACAGAAATAGCTGCCACCATGAAGTTGCAGGCTCAAGAAAAGAATATCCAGCTTGAATATAAGAACGTAGAGTCCTATCCTATTCTTTATCTTGGGGATGCGTTCCGGTTGAAACAGATTTTGTATAACCTGATTGGTAATGCCATTAAATTTACAATCGAAGGTAGCATTTCATTGGAAGTAGAATCAACTATAAAAAATAATTCTACTGAATTTTTGTTTCGAATCAATGATTCGGGGATAGGTATATCGGAGGATGATTTGAAACGTATCTTTAATGAATTCGAACAAGCTGACTTAACAGCACAACATCCAAATGCCGGTACGGGATTAGGATTGAACATTGTAAAAGGATTGGTGGAACAACAGGGAGGAACACTTAAGGCAGAAAGCACTTTACATAAAGGTTCCAGCTTTGTGGTAACACTTATTTTCGAAAATAAGAATGAGGTTGAAAAGATTGATTTTAAAAAAATAAGAACGAATAAAACGAACTTTAAAGGACAGGTTTTGATTGTAGATGATGACCTCTTTATGCTGAAATTTTGTTCCATAATATTAAACAAATATGGCATTCAACATACTTGTCAGGCATCGTCCGAGGAACTAATACATGAAGAATGGGACAATGATATAAGCCTGATATTTACAGATATCAGAATGCCGGGAATAAACGGAATAGAACTTTGCAAATTGCTTCGCACTAAAATAAAGAAAGGAGTCAAAATAATTGCCCTAACCGCCCATGCCTTGCCGGATGAACAAAAAGCTATTTTAGAACAGGGATTTGATGGTTTGATAACCAAGCCGTTTAAAGAGGCGGATCTTATTTCATGTATCAATGAAAATTCCGGAGAAGTAACGAAACTTGATCTTTCAGCTTTGCTTACTATGTGCCTGAATGACAAGGAACTGATTCAAATGAGTCTGGTTTCGTTTATCTCAGAGACAACACAAGATCTGATAACGCTCCAACAGCTTACTGAACAACAAGACCAAAACGAAATGATGGAGATATGCCATAAGCTAGCCGGAAGAATAGGCCAGGTTGGAGATATGGCTTTGTCAGTAAAACTACGGAAGATAGAAAAGGCACTTAAACAACCCTGTGACCTAGGAACAGAAAGCGATGATCTGAGCCTGATAATGGACGAAATAAGTGACCTGATAGAAGCAGTAGAGCGGTACAGAGAACAATAATCAATGAGCTCACAGATAAAAAACCAAAAGATATTACCCTTCGATATTGTATTTTGCCAATTTCAGATAGAGGGTTTTCCTGTCGATATTGAGTAACCGAGCGGCTTTTGATTTGTTATATTTTACTTTCTTCAGGGTTCTTATGATTATTTCCTTTTCACTGGTTCCATGCAATGCCTTTAAATCAAACTCCGATTCAGAAGGATTGGCAAAAGTCTCTAAAATCATTTCTTCGGGCAGAACGATTTTTTCTATCGTATCACCTTTCGAAAGTAAAACAGCCCGTTTGATACTGTTTTTTAATTCGCGCAAGTTTCCAGGCCATTCATAGAGAGAAAAGATTTGCATCACCTCATCCGAAACATGAGTAACATTTTTCTCCAGTTCAATATTAGAGAGGGTAATGAAATGTTTGACAAATGCTTTCAGATCATCTTTCCTCTCTCGCAAGGCAGGAACAAGGATCTTAAATTCATTCAACCGGTGATATAAATCCTCGCGGAAAGTCCCGTTTCTGACTTTCAACAACAAATCTTCATTAGTAGCGGTAACAATACGTATATCTATTTTCACGGTACGATTACTTCCTATGGGTTGAATCACTTTTTCCTGAAGTGTACGCAACAATTTAATCTGCACGTCATAACTCAGGTTTCCTACTTCATCCAAAAAGAATGTTCCTTTGTTGGCTATTTCGAATTGACCTTTTTTATCAAACAGAGCTCCTGTAAATGAACCTTTTGAATGTCCAAACAATTCACTGGCTGCCAGTTCCGTGGAAAGCGCGCCACAGTCGATGGCTACAAACGGTTCTTTGGAACGTTTACTCAGGAAATGAATGTTTCGGGCTATATGTTCTTTACCAGTACCACTTTCGCCTTGTATAATTACCGACACTTCAGTTGGGGCAACAAGTTTTATGTAGTCATTCAGTTGGATGGATTTTTTGCTTTCACCTTCAACAAACAGGTTGGATTTCGTAATTGAATTTGTTTGTTTAGGTTCTTTATTGCAAATTGCCTCATTAATGATCATGAGCAATTCATCTGGTATGACAGGTTTTGTGATATAATCGAATGCCCCCATTTTGATGGCATTTACTGCAGTTCTGATGTCATTAAAGTTTGTAATGACAATAATGGGTGTTTTAATATTTCTCGATTTCAGTGACTTTATTAAATCCATACCTATTCCGTCAGGCAATCGGTAGTCAAGCAAAATAAGCTCATATTCTTTTTTCTCAATGGAAGCAACAGCATCCTTGATACAATTTTTGGCATCTACCTCATGACCGTGTTTTACCAAAAAGCCCTGCAGTATTTGAATAAAGGTTTTATCGTCTTCAACGAGTAATATAGTTGCCATAAAAGTTCCGGGATTAATTATGACCCAAAATTAATAAAAAAAAACAGGAACTGAAATACATTCAGCTCCTGTTTCATTTTAATAACACTCCTGTGTCCCTGGATTATTGTTTTACGATATTTCCGTTAGCATCAATATTGATGTTTTTGCTTTCTCCAGAAGTTGAATTTTTGAAGCTTATGATATAAAAAGTAGCTTCACCGGCTGCATCTTTTACTACATAAGCAGTTTCAGCAGTATCCCAACCCTGAGATTTGAAACTTACAGCAAGATCTTTTACCGGTTGAGGTAAATCAGCTGATTTAATTTTACTCTTAACAGGTTCAACAGTAGTTTTGGTAACCGTTGTAGTTGTTGAATCTTTTGCTGTTGAATCTTTTGCGGTTTTAACTACATTCTGAGCGTAAACCGAAGCACCAGTCATCATTAAGAAACTGAATGCAAATAACATTACTTTTTTCATATGATTTTTATTTTAATGAGTTTGACAAATGTTTGTCCTTACTAGTATAGTCAATCATCGTACCTAAACCACACAAAATCGTATCAATCTGATTATGTGTGGATTACAAATAATTGAATAAAATTTTAAATTCATTTATGGTGATTTTATCTACATACTGATTAATTATACCCAATCATGAAAAAGGTTATTGAATGATATTATTTCTTTTATGAGACCATTAATAACATGTATATTATTCATATACATGTTATTAAGTTAGTCAGTCAATCCCCATTAAAGCTTTTTTGTCAAAAATACATGATTCCCTGGTAAGTGTTAAACCATTATCATGGCAAGGTCCGGTTTGGATTAAAATAAACTAATCGGTGTTCAGGGTCATGTAAACTATGGATACTTCTGTCATAACTAAATTTTAGTTTACCGGTTGTAAACAACAGGTAAAGAAAAATATGAAAAACTTTTCAGGGATACTCCTATTCTATTAAAAACCATTTGTATAGTAGTATCCGGGCGTTTATTTATAAATTTATTCCTTTTATGTTCACCTTAAATCCGCAAATAATATTTAATGATTATCCACTAAAAGAAGTTCTTGTTTATAGCACTTCGTGCAATAAATACATGTTTACACTTCGTGTTTGGAAAAATGAGGTGCTTACTGTTTTGTACATAATTGGGATAAATAGAAAAAGTTTGTAGACATGTTTGGTTGTTGACTATATTTTATGTCAGCATGATTTTAATAATTTGTTTCAGCAGTATTTTAGGTCGACTTGTTGCATAACTGACACTATTTATTGTTGGCTTGTTGACAATGTTGTTTGTTGACATGTTGTCAAGATTGCAATACTTCTTGAGCTCAAGTTGTCAATCTATCAATCATAAAACCAACTATCAATCTAACCAGATTTATTGTTAACAAGAAGTTTGAAAAGCAATCTTTCAAGTCAATTGATACAATAAATAAGACTCGTTTCAAACTGTCTCTGTTTGTCTCTGTCTGACCACTTTTGTCCTACATATAGTTATGGCACAACTCAGAAACAGAAACTAATTTTGTGCTATCATGAAAGGAGAGAATTTCAATGAACTATTTGCATAATCTAAAGCTAATCGTATTTGTATTCAGCAAATGGCAAGTTGTATTTTGAGCTGCTTGAAATTCTTTCAGCAGCTCAAAATTACTTGCCCTTTCAGGGGAAACGCAGCCTCCGAAGTCGGTGCGTTAGAAGAAAAGTTTATGGAGCAAATAGCTCAAAAGTAAAATTTAACCAATATGAATGTTGTAGAGAATGTTGTAGAGAATAAATTGCCTCACGGACGCAAAACGGATAGGATACCCAAGAGAGATCCAGCCTCTTTCGGTACACTATAAGTCTTAATGAGGTACGAAACACAGTATAAAATGAAAGTCAAAACTCATTTCGAAGAGAAATTATCAGTTCAGAGTATGCAGTATTTGCATCGACCTATACCAATACACACAAATAACAGTCAAAATGGTTGCGAAAATAAGTTCAGGTAGTTCCATCTTTGGAGCACTTTCCTACAATCAAAAGAAGATGGATGAACAACATGCTTATGTACTTGTGACTAATCGAATGATAGAACCGGCTGATGGAAAATATAAAATCGGTATCTGTATGCGTTCGTTTGAATCGTATTTGGTTGCCAACCAAAAAACGGAAAATCCAATTTTACATATATCATTGAATCCCGACCCGAAAGATGTGTTGACCGATGACCAATATTCTGAAATTGTACAAGAGTATATGCAAAAATTGGGTTATGAATAGAAACAGGAAAAATACTATAAGTATTTTTCCTGTTTCTAAAGTTACGAGCACAAATAGCATTAACACAATATAATTTGTTATTCTATATTCTGAACATTTTCTCTATTCCCTGTAATTTGCCTGCAAGTGCCTGCATATCATTGCTTATTTTGCTATCGGTGATCCTGGCATAAATTTGAGTAGTACGAATATTTGTATGCCCGAGCATTTTACTTACAGTCTCTATCGGAACGCCTTTTGCCAATGTGATGGTAGTTGCAAAA
>Ga0209123_1002417_pt1 | contig 15832 bp, 7 predicted proteins | sample BarGraIncu00431A_FD_184500 | JGI IMG/M metagenome (GOLD analysis project Ga0209123, IMG submission 184500) | Arctic peat soil microbial communities from Barrow, Alaska, USA - Barrow Graham LP Incubations 004-31A (SPAdes) (version 2) | ecosystem: Environmental > Terrestrial > Soil > Wetlands >...
TGACTACATTGAGCGGTTCTACAACCGGAAACGGATTCACTCTTCGCTGGGGTATCGGACCCCATACGAGGTCGATCAACTCAAACTTGTAGCTTAACTGACTGTCCACGATTCCGGGGCAAATCCATCGGCCGCAAGCGCATGGAAATGGTCTCCGCCGCCTGGGTCGAGCAGAAGGCGGTGCGGGAAATCATGGTGTTTCTACAGTCCCACGGCCTGGGGACCGCGCGCGCGGTGCGCATTTACAAGACTTATGGTAACGAAGCGATCCTCAAGGTAACCGAGAACCCTTACCGGCTCGCCCTCGACATCCACGGCGTCGGTTTCAAGACCGCGGACGCGCTGGCCGCCAAGCTCGGCATCGCCCCGGACTCCATGATCCGCGCCCAGGCGGGCGTCAGGCACGTGCTGCAGGAGATGTCCGGCCGCGGCCACTGCGCGGCGGCGCACGACGAACTCTCCGAGAGCGCTGCTGCCTTGCTGGAAATACCGCAGCCGGTCATCGAAAGTGCGATTCAGGCCGAGATCGTCGAAGAGAACCTGATCCCGGACGAGATTGCCGGAAAGCCCTGCCTCTTCCTGGCTCCCTTGTACCGTGCCGAGGTCGGCGTCGCCTCCAGCCTTTCCCGTCTCGCGCCGGGCGCGCCCCCCTGGGGGAACATCGTTGCGGAAAAAGCGATCCCCTGGGTGGAGGGGGAAACCGGTCTGGTGCTATCAGTTTCCCAGCGCGAGGCGGTCCGGCTCGCGCTCCAGAGTAAGGTTATCGTCATCACCGGCGGACCCGGGGTCGGGAAGACTACTCTGGTCAACTCCATCCTCGGCATTATTCGGGCCCGGGAGCTTCGGGTGACCCTCTGCGCCCCGACCGGAAGGGCAGCCAAACGACTCACCGAGTCGACCGGGCTGGAGGCGAAGACCATCCACCGTCTGCTGGAGTTCGATCCCCAGACCTTCGGTTTCAAGCGCGGCAGGGACAACCCGCTGGAGACCGATCTGCTTGTTTTGGACGAGTCCTCCATGGTCGACGTCGTGCTGATGAACAAACTCCTCCCCGCCATTCCCGACGCCGCCGCACTGGTGATCGTAGGCGACGTGGACCAGCTCCCCTCGGTGGGGCCGGGCTGCGTCCTTGCCGACATCATAGCTTCGGGCGCCGTCCCGACGGTGCGGCTCACCGAGATCTTCCGTCAAGCCGCCAGCTCCCGAATCATTGTGAACGCCCATCGCATCAACCGGGGCGAGCTGCCGCTCAAGGACGAGGGGAAGGATCTCAGCGATTTCTACTTCATTCCCGCGACGACTCCTGAGGATATCCACGCGAAGCTTTTGCAGGTGGTGACCGAGCGCATCCCGAAGCGTTTTGGGTTTCATCCGGTGCGGGACATCCAGGTGCTGACGCCGATGAACCGGGGCGGGCTCGGGGCGCGCTCGCTGAATGCGGAGCTGCAGCAGGCCTTAAACGGCAAGGCCGAGCCGCGGGTCACCCGCTTCGGCAGCAGCTTCGCGCCCGGCGACAAAGTCATCCAGACCGTCAACAACTACGACAAAGAGGTCTTCAACGGCGACATCGGCAGGATCGTGACGCTGGATCTGGACGAGGGGAATCTCGTTGTGGAGTACGACGACCGGCAGGTCCCCTACGAGTTCGGCGAACTGGACGAGCTCTCCCTCGCCTACGCGACCAGCATCCACAAGAGCCAGGGGTCCGAGTATACCGCGGTCGTGCTGCCGCTTGCCATGCAGCACTACACCATGCTGGAGCGCAATCTGATTTACACGGCGGTCACCCGGGGCAAGAAGCTGGTCGTCGTCATAGGCGAGCCGAAGGCCCTGGCCATGGCCGTGAAGAACCACAAGTCGCACCGCCGTCTCACCAAGCTGGCGGGGAGGATTTCGGGGTAACCTTGAAATTGTCGACCACCATTTGAGAGGCGGATTCAGAGAGGCGGAACCATGACAATGCGTGACTTCTCCCCAATCCATCCAGGCGAAATCCTTTCAACGAAAGCTAATAAAGGTATTAGGCCAAATCCCACCCGGCTCGTTCCAGTGCTCTATAGTCATCAAATCACATCATAACAACGGGTTTGGCCGGATTATGACAGGAAAATGGTCATCGCAAACCTTCTCCATTGTTTTCACGAGGTTGCTTTTTGCAAAGGCTTCTGTGACTTTATTCATGGGTCCCTCGTTGCTGAAATGTTCCGTCTATCATCAATCTAAAACAAATCAGGTAATGAATTAGGTGAGGTGATTTTCCACAAAAACTGCCCTGCCTGAATATCCGATCCTTGCTTTATGCATACAAAATACATATCATGATGGTGACCCATGACAATCACCTTTTTTCAGCCCGCCTCGCAACGGCAAAAGAAAGGGATATCTATGAAAGCTGAATACGATTTTTCCAATGCCAAACGTGGCCCGATTGTTCCTCAAACTGGGAAAACACGGATCACAATGTACCTCGACGATGCCATTCTCGAAGAGTTCCGTAGTCGCGCGGACGGGGCAGGTAAAGGATATCAGACATTGATTAATGATGCTCTTCGTGATTACCTTTCGAAGGATTCGGGCAACCTTGAAGAAACCCTTCGAAAGGTTATCCGTGAAGAGATGGGGCGAGCAGCCTGAGGCTTGCGAAGTTGCTGAGGCGCATCCAATGTGTCTCTACAATCTGTCAAGCTCGTTCTTAGTCTTAGGTACCGGGGATCTCCATGCTCATCATCGTAGAATCGCCCACCAAGGCGCGCAAGATACAGTCGATCCTCAAATCGAAGACCATGTCGACGGTCGGACACTTCAAGGACCTCCCCGAATCCAGCATCGGCGTCGATCTGCAAAGCTACGAGCCGACCTTCGTTTACCACGAGAAGAAAAAGAACCTCCCCCGCGAGCTGCGCGACGCGGCCAAGGGGGAGACGGTCATGCTCGCCGGCGACCCGGACCGCGAGGGGTACGCCATCAGCAGCCACATCTTCGAAGAGGTGAAGTCGGTCGCGAAGGCCTGCCTGCGCATGGAGATCTTCGAGGTGACCGAAAAGGGGCTCAGGGAGTCGCTCGCCCGCGCGGTTCCTTTCGAGCAGACCAACTCCGGGCTTTACCACGCCTTTCTCGGGCGCAGGATCGGTGACCGGTTGGTCGGCTACCTCCTCTCGCCCATGGCAAGCCGTGAGTTGCACGGCAAGTTCAGCGTGGGGCGGGTGCAGTCGCCGGCGGTGCGCCTGATCGTGGACCGGGAGCGGGAGATTCGCGCCTTCCAGTCGACCCTTTACTGGATCCTGAGCATCCGGCTCGACAAGGACGGCACTCAGTTCCTGGCGCGCCACGTCCGGGGCAAGTTCGAAGTCCAGGCGGACGCCCAGGCGATCATCGACGCGATTCTTTCCCAGAGCCACGCCCTGGCCGAAAAGGTGGAGCGCAAGGAGGCGCGGCAGTCCCCCAAGCCCCCCTTCACCACGGTCGACCTGCAGGCTGCGGCGGCCGCCCGCCTGAAGATCTCGCCGGAGCAGACCATGAAGCTCGCCCAGTCGCTCTTCGACCAGGGCCTCATTACCTATCACCGTACCGATTCGGTGCGCATGGCCGATGAATTCATCCAGGAGATCCGGGCTTTTCTGACGGGTACCCTGGGACCCGCCTACCTCCCTTCCAAGCCGAACCAGCACAAGTCCAAGAACTCCCAGGCCGAGGCGCACGAGGGAATCCGCCCGACGCACATGCATTCGCTCTCGGAGATTTCCGCCTTGATCACCCGGGAGCGGCTCACGCCGGAGCACGGAAGGCTTTATGATCTGATCTTCCGGCGCGCCGTGGCGAGCCAGATGGCGCAGGCGGTTTACGACGCCACCATGATGCTCTTCGATGTTGCCGGGGAAAAGTTCAAGGCGACCGGTCGCGTGCTGAAGTTCGACGGCTTTCTCAAGGTCTACAGCGAAGTCGACGAGGAGAAGGAGCGCCGGGGCGAGGATGACCCTCTGCAGGCGCTGCCGCCGGTGGTGCCGGGCGAGCTGGTGCCGAAACTGGGCGAGAGCCTCGAGGAGAAAAAGACCAAACCTCCCGGCCGCTTCAGCTTCGGAAGCCTGGTGAAGGAGCTGGAACGGCTGGAGATCGGCCGACCGTCTACCTACGCGGCCATCACCAAGAACATCGCCGACCGCGGCTATGTGCGCGAGGAGAAAGGGAAGGTGGTGCCGCTTCCTCCGGGGGAAACCCTGGTCGATTACCTGCGCGAGAAGCACCCCTGGGTGATTGACTACGAGCTCACTCGCAGGATGGAGGGGTTTCTCGATCTGGTGGTGGAAAATAAGGAGACCTGGCAGCGCTTTTGCCGCGGGGTGCACGGCAAGATGGGATACGCCAAGCCCCAGGAACGGGGGGAGGGGGGAGGACCAAGCGAGGGGCAGTTGCGCTACGCCCGCTCCCTGGCGGAAAAGCAGGGTGCCAGCATCCCCGAGGCGACCCTTGCCAGCGGCAGGGAACTTTCGGCCTGGATCGACGCCGCTCTCGGCAAAAAGGGATCTTCCCGGGAGTCCGCAGCAAGGGGCGCCCGAAGCGGCTCGGCGTCTGCGGCCGGGAGCACGGGAGCACGGGAGCACGGGAGCACGGGAGCATCCGCCGGAAAGGGAGCGCGCGAGGGCAAGGCCGCCAAGCCGGCGGCCGGCGGCAGTCTGGGAGGGTGCCCCGATTGCGGCGGGGAGGTGCGGGAACAGGAAAAATCCTATAGCTGCGCCGCACGCTGCGGGTTCGTGCTTTGGAAAGACCGGCTCGACCGCTGGGGCAAGAAAATTTCCCCGTCCCTCGCCGGAAGGCTCCTCAAGGGAAAACCGGTCCTATTGAAAAATCTCGTGTCCACCAAGGACGCCAAGCTGAAGTTCGACGCCCACGGCGAGTTGCATAAGGACCCCCAGTACGGCTGGGGGATCCGTCTCAACTTTGATAGGAACGGGGCAAAACCGTTTGAAAAATGAGTGACACCGCGTTTTCCCTCAGTCTTAACTTTCCAAGCTCCCCCTCGCCCTTTGGGAGCGCTGCCGTTTAAGTTGAGAATACCCTGAGACAAAGAGCGGTGCTTGGCAAGGGGATGTATGCAGCCTTCGGTTGTAGAGTGCTAATTGGCTTGCTATTATGTTTCGCCTGAGGTAGATTTCTGTATACAGTATCCGGCTGTTAGGTGGATAGTGAAAACGGTCGCGATGAAAGCTAGAGCAAAAAGGGACGCTGAGAGATTCGGGTCTCCGTGTGGTTAACTCTAAGGTCACGTCCTGAGGTTCGCCGGGCAGTCACATTGTGTGAAGGTTAGGCGCACGTCATTACCCCCAAATAAGGAGAAAACACATGTTCGGAACCAGTATTTTTTCGCTGCTCATGCTCGTCGTCGGTACCTGTATCTTCATGGTAGCGGGACTAGCAGTATGTATCGCAATTTCCATCTTCTGTGACACGATCAATATGAGCGGCTGGGCTGAAGGAATCTCCGAAAAGGTAATTGCCCTGATCTTTTTCCCGATTCTGCTCGCTGCCCGGGCAGTCGACGTTGTGCTCTGGATCTTTGTTCCGGCTAATATCAAATACTCTATGAGTTCAAAAGTTTAAGCCTTTTTCGCAGCCGCCCACGATAGTGCCGGCGCGCGACCAAGGAAGCAAATACTGAAAGCCAGGGGAAAGTAGACCCCTGGCTTTTTTACCACCCTGTCAGCTTAGCGTCCTGCGGCGTTGCTAGCTGCACCGGATTGCCCCATTCCACACCCGCCCCCCACGGGGCACTGCCGAGCCTGCTACCTTCTGCTACCCATTTCTCTTGGTCCCCCTCCTGTTCAGAATTTGGCTGAAATGTGCTAACTCTGCACATTTCACCCGGGCGCGCGGCCGCTTCGCTCAATTTTATCGTTATAATCCGATTGTTTAAACGCCTGCGCTCCTGGCACGCCCCGTGAAAGAGAAGCCTATACGCTGGTAGCCTGGGACCCGCAACAGTTGCCGGCCCCTGAGTCTATCTGCAAAGGAGCATTACGATGTTTTCACTGGTCCATTTCAGCCGGGTCTTTCCCTATATCCACCCCTATCTTTTTCCCATTGAGTCGAATCAGGCAGTGCAGACTGCCGCCGATGACGCCGCCCACAGCCGCTTTGAAGCTGATGCTGCGACCTTGGAAGCAGCCACCACCCGGGAAGCTTCCACCTGCACTACCAGCAGTCAGGGAAGGCGCCTCAAAAACCTGTACCGGCGCCGTTTGCGCAGCCAGCGCAATGAGGCTCTCACCTACAGCGGAGCTTTCCGAAACGCTGCCTGGTAGCTTACGGATGCGGCTTAGGGTGTGCTGCACTGCATGTAGCTTTGCTGCCTGCGGCCTGAGGTGGCACTAGTTGCAGTTTCAGACTCTCAGACTGTCTGGGTAGCTTGCAATTGGCCCTTCTAGCGCCGCCAATCCCAGACGGGTTGGAGCGGCATTATCCGCAACAGACCGGAACCTTTACCAACCTTTTACTGCTTGGACCCGGCCGCTACCAACTACTTTCCCCGCAGCATAAGCCTCCCCACCCGCAGTCGGCGGGCAAATTCAGAGTTTCCACACCAGCCTTAAATGCACGAAACCCCGGCCTTTCTTGCCCAGCTACTCAGTGTACCTGGCCTCATCTGATTAGGTTTGACCTTTTCGGGGCCGACTTCTATGATTAATGAAAATCTCGCTAAGCAGGTGCACATGCTTTTTACCGAATCACCCCGGCGGCCCTGGCGGCCCTATCTCCTGGCACTTCTCGCCTTTACTATTGCCGTAGCGGCACGGTGGTTCTTTTTCGCTGCCCTCGGTGCACGTGCTCCTTTCGTGACTTTGACCCCTGCTGTTTTGTTTGCCGTTCTCTTCGGTGGGCTTCCTGCCGGCTTCCTGGTGACCATCCTCTCCTGCCTGTTTGTCATCTATTGCTGGCACGCACCGGTTAGCCCCCTGGTGGTACACGACGCTCCCGACTGGGTCGCACTGGTCGTCTTTCTGCTGAGCTGCCTCTTGGTTTGCTGGCTAAGCGAAGTGACGCGCCGCGCCCAGAGGCGGGCCTTCGAGGCGGAGGGGCAGCTGAAGCTCGCTTCGGAACGGGAACAGGCAACTGCGGCCCTGCGCGAGCAGCTTGCCAGCATCGCCGCCACTGTACCAGGCGTGATCCATTCCTTCCGGATCCGGCCGGACGGCTCCAGCAGCATGCCCTATGCCAGCGCCGCGTTGGAACAGATTTACGGGGTGCAACCGGCCGAGGTCGCGAATGACGCCGCTCTCCTTTTTGCCCTGATTCAACCCGAGGATGTCGAAGCGGTGCGGCTCTCCATCGCCGAGTCGACGCGCACCCTGTCACCCTGGCATGACGAGTTCCGGGTGAACCATCCCAGCCGCGGCGAGATCTGGGTCGAGGGGCACTCGGTGCCGCAGCGCGAGCCCGACGGCAGTACGCTCTGGCAGGGATTCATCTCCGACGTCACGGCGCGCAAACTCTCCGAGGCCGCGCTGCGGGATGCCAGCGAGTTCAGCCGGCAGATCATCAATGGCGCCGAGGAAGGGTTTATCGTGTACGGGCTGGATCTCACTTTCCAGGTCTGGAACCCGTATATGGAGCAGTTGACCGGTCTGCCTGCCAGCGAGGTGCTGGGGCGCCACCCAGCTGAGGTATTCTCCTTCCTGGAGCATTCCGGTCTACTCGGGATGCTGGAGCGGGCACTGCAGGGTGAGGCGGGCGCACTGGAATTCGCCTACTATTCCACCCATAAAGAAAGGACGTGCTGGGTCTCGGATCGGTTCACCCCGCTGCGCAATGCCAGGGGGGAGATCATCGGGGTCATCGGGCTGATCAGCGAGGTTTCCGAGCGCCACAAGGCCGAGGAGGAGTTGCGCGGCTCCGAGGCGCGCTTTCGCACCCTGGTGGAGCAGGCGGCCGACGCCATCTTCGTGCACGGCCGCGATGGCAGGTTCACCGACGTGAACCGGCGCGCCTGCGAGAGCCTCGGCTACCCGCGGGAGGAACTGCTGCAATTGTCGGTTTTCGACATTGATGAGGAACGCACACTGGAAAATACCCAGCGGGTCTGGGATCAGATCCAGCAGGGGCAGCACTTAACGCTCAGGGGGCGCCAAAAGCGCAAGGACGGCTCGACCTTTCCCGTGGAGGTGCGGCTGGGAAGTTATCTGGAAAACGGGGAAATCCTTTACCTCGCTCTGGCGCGCGACATGAGCGAGCGCGAGTGCAGGGAGGAGCAGATCCGCGAGACTTCACGCCGGCTGGAACTGGCCACTACCTCGGCAGGGTTCGGGGTCTGGGACCTGGATGTGGCGGCGGGTACCCTGGTTTGGAATGAGCGGATGTTCGAACTCTATGGCGTCAGCCCGGGCGACTTCGACGGCACCCGGGCGTTTTGGAGCGCCTGCCTGCACCCCGGGGACCGGGACCGAGTCCTGGCAGCGGGGAACGCTGCGTTGGAGGGATCCCAGGACTTCGATGTCGAGTTCCGGGTGGTGGCTGCCGACGGCAAGGTGAAGACCCTCAAGGGGGAAGCTGTCGTAGTGCGGGACGCACAGGGGTGCGCTCTGCGCATGATCGGGCTTAATCGCGACATCACCCGGCAGCGCTCCCTGGAGGCGCAACTGCTTCAGGCGCAGAAGATGGAGGCGGTCGGCCGGCTGGCCGGCGGGGTGGCGCACGACTTCAACAATAACCTCACTGTCATCCTAGGCTACGCCGAACTCTCCAAGCTGGTGCAGCTCAGCGGCGCAACCTACCACGAGTACCTCGACCAGATCATCAAGGCTGCCGAGCACTCCCGCGACATCACCCAGCAGCTTCTCGCCTTCTCACGCAATGAGATCATTGCCCCCCGGCAGGTGGATCTCAATCAGCTGATCAGGCAGACGGAAAAAACCCTGTCTCGCCTGATAGGCGAGGACGTCTGCCTAAACATGACCACGCCGGAGGGTATCTGGCCCGTCCTGATCGATCCCGCCCAGGTGAACCAGATCATCATAAACCTCGCCGTCAACGCGCGCGATGCCATGCCGGTGGGGGGAACCCTGAGCATCGAGACGAGAAATCTTCGGATCGACGAGGTCTACTGCCTCAGTAGCCCCGAGGCTGTCCCCGGGGAGTATGTCCAGCTGACCGTCAGCGACACCGGGGTGGGGATGGACCGGGAGACGCTGGGACATATCTTCGAACCGTTCTTCACCACGAAGGGGGTCGGCAAGGGAACCGGTCTCGGCCTGGCGACGGTGTATGGCATCGTGAGCCAGAACGACGGGTTCCTTGAGGTCTCGAGCGAACCGGGGCAGGGGGCGGCCTTTGCCCTCTTCCTGCCGCGGATGATTCGGGAAGCCGGCTCCCAGGTGGAGGCGGCCCCGGTCCCTGGCGCCGGGGAGGGGGCCGTGCTGCTGGTGGAAGACGAGGCCAATGTGCGGCAGATGGCCCAGCTCATGCTGGAAAACGCCGGTTTTTCCGTCCTGGCGGCGAGTTCTCCCTCCGAGGCGCTCGACCTTTGCCGGCGGCCGGAACTGCGCATCGACGCGCTTTTGACCGATGTCATCATGCCGGAGATGAACGGCGTGCAGCTTTCCGGGGCCGTCAGGGAACTGCGTCCCGGCATCGGGATCGTCTACATGTCCGGCTATACCGCCGACATGATCCAGCATCACGGCGTCCTGGCGCCCGGGGTCATCTTTATCCAGAAGCCGTTCGACATGAACAGCTTGAACGAGAAGCTCCAGGAGGCGATCAGGTACTCGCGGCCGGCTTGACCCCAGGGCAGCCTCCGCTCTTAAGCAGCCCCGCGTCGCATCGGTCCCCCCTTCCGCCGCCTCCCCTGTCCCGGCTGCTGTTAGTTTAGGGCCCCTTCCCTTAACGGGCTGGTGCTGTTGCCATCTCCTCAAAATATGCCACCTTCCCCTTCACCCCAACCCGCCTTTGCCAAGGCTACGGCGGCCAAGCCCTTCCCGCCAGGGGGGGGAGCGTTTAGGTCAGAAAGAATCGTTAATTAAACGCCAAGCACCCGACCCTCCCCATGATGGGCATGGGCTTCCCTTTGAGCCTTTATCCCAAAAGGACCGGGACTTTTTTACGGGAGTGATTTCTCATGAACTTTGATAGTGCGCATTATAATTAAAGATTTTCCTGCCGACGCCGATAATTAAGACAGGTCGTCCCCCTGCACGGGGACCGGAGCCGCAAAGCGGCCCGCAGCGCTGATGGGCAGGTGGCAAAGGCCGGTTCACCCTGGCAGCAGCGGCCACCCCAAAGGTTGAGAAATGTCTAAATTGAACCTTACCACCAAATTGAGTCTGGTTATCTCGCTGCTGGTAGCGCTGGTGCTGACCGTCATGACTCTCTGCGCGTCCTGGTTTTTGGAGCGGGAGTTCCTGACGACGGTTTCCAGCCAGCAGAACGGCATGCTGACAGCCATGGCAGACGAAGTCGACGGCAAGATCCGGACTGCGCAACAGCAGTTGGTCGCCATTGCCAGCATCATCACCCCGGAGGTACTGGCGAGCCCCGAGGCCGCGCAGCGCTTCCTGGAGGGCCGACCGGACGCCCTGGCGGTTTTCGATAATTCCATCTCCCTTTTGTCGCCCAAAGGGCGGATGCTCGCGATCTTGCCCACGGAACCGGACTTGATCGGCCATGGGTATGACTTCCGCAATTATTACCAGCAGACTCTCGCCACCGGTAAACCGATCATTTCCGAGCCGCTCGCCTCGACGCAGAGCCATCATCATCCGATCGTCATCTTCACCGCACCGGTTTTCGGCCCCTCAGGGAAGCTGATTGGCATACTGTGCGGCACCCACGATCTGCTGAAAAACAATTACCTCGGGAATCTGGGGAGCGCGCGGCTCGGGGCAAAGGGGTATCTCTACCTCTACAACGACGCCCGCACCATGGTGGTTCACCCCGACCAGAGCAGAATCCTCACCAGGGACGTCCCCGTCGGGGTCAACAAGCTGTACGACGCGGCCATCAAGGGTTTCGAGGGAACCGGGGAGACCGTCAGCTCAAAGGGCGAGCGTTTGCTCAGCTCGTTTCGGCGCCTGAAGACCACCAACTGGATACTCTCCGCTAATTATGTCCAGTCTGTGGCCTACGCCCCGCTTTACAAGGCGAAATGGTACCTGCTGAGTTCGCTCTTCGGGGCTCTTTGCTGCACGACTGTCATTACCTGGTTTTTCATGCGCTACCTGACGTCTCCCTTGGTCGACTTCACCCGTCACGTCGAGGAGATGACCGGGAAGGAGCATGAACCGGTGCCGTTCGAGATCGGCTCTAGCGACGAGATCGGGACCCTCGCGCTCGCCTTCAACCGGATGGTGTACGAGGCGCATCTTCAGAAGGAGGCGGCCCTGGCGCAGGAAGCGTTCAGCGAAAACCTGCTGCAAAACTCCTCGGTGCCGACCTTTGTCGTCGACGCCCGGCACCGGGTGATTATCTGGAACCGGGCCTGCGAGGAGCTGACGGGGCTGCCCGCCTCACGGGTGCTGGGCACCAATCGCCCCTGGAGGGCGTTTTACCCGGCGGCCCGCCCCGTACTGGCGGACCTGGTCATCGACGAGGCCCTGGGCGACCTTTCCGACCTCTACGGGGTCTGCACCCGCTCCCCGATCGGCCCCGACGGCATGTATGCCGAGGGATGGTATCCGACCTTGAACGGCAAGGAGCGCTTCCTCTGCTTTGACGCGGCTCCGATCCGCAATGCGGCGGGAGAGGTGATCGCCGCCATCGAGACCCTCAGGGACATCACCGGCCGCAAGCAAGCCGAAGATTCGCTGGAGAAGCTTTCGCTTGCCATCGAGCAGATGCCGGTGACCGTCATGATCACGGATCAGGAAGGGGTCATCGAATACGTGAACCCCAATTTCACCAAGGTGACCGGCTTCAGCGCACAGGAGGTCCTTGGCATGAAACCGAGCCTGGTGCGCAGCGACTGGCACAGCTCTGATTTTTTCCAGGATCTCTGGTCAACCATCCTTTCCGGCCGGGGCTGGCGCGGCGAGATACGCAACAAACGGAAAAACGGCGAGCTTTACTGGGAGTCCGCCTCCATCTCGCCGGTCAAGGGTGCGGGGGGGGAGATTCGCCACTTCGTCGCGGTGAAGGAGGACATCACCGAAAGAAAGTGGGCGCAGCAGGCCCTGAGCAGAAGCGAGGAGCGCATCCGGTTGCTGCTGGAATCAACGGCGGAGGCGATCTACGGCGTCGACCTCAACTGCAGCTGCACCTTTGCCAATCCGTCCTGCGCGCGCCTGCTAGGCTATGGGCATCCGGACGAGCTGCTCGGCAAGAACATGCACCAGCTGATCCATCACGCCCCTCACGTCGAGGCGGTCTGCCTGAAGGATGCCTGCCCGATGTACCACGTGTTGCGCAGCGAAACGGGGGTGCATATCGATGACGAGGAGCTCTGGCGGGCGGACGGTTCCACCTTTGCCGCCGAGTACTGGTCCTACCCACAGCGCTGCGACGGCGAGGTGGTGGGGGCCGTGGTGACCTTCTTCGACATCACCGAGCGCCGTCGGGCCGAGGAGGAGTTGCGCGAGGCAACCGCCGCCGCCGAGGCCGCGACCCGTGCCAAGAGCGAGTTCCTGGCCAACATGAGCCACGAGATCCGGACCCCGATCAACGCGGCCATCGGCATGCTCTACCTGCTACAGCAGACCGAGCTCTCCGCGGTCCAGAAAAACTTCCTGGACAAGGCCAAGAGCGCCTCGAACATGCTGCTGCGGGTCATCAACGACATCCTGGATTTCTCCAAGATCGAGGCCGGAAAGCTGGAGCTGGAATGCGCTCCCTTCAGCCTGAGCGCGGTGCTGCGCGACCTGGCTGCCGTCGCCTCCGCCACCATCAAGGACAAGCCGGTCCAGCTAAGCGTCGTCTGCGCCCCCGAGGTGCCGGACTTCCTGATGGGAGACCCGCTGCGTCTGGGCCAGGTGCTTTTGAATCTCGCCAGCAACGCCATCAAGTTTACCGAAAAGGGGACGGTCGACCTGCAGGTGGACCTTGCCAGGGAGGGAGACGGAGAGGTGGTGCTGCGCTTTAATGTTACCGATACCGGCATCGGGATGGCGCCGGAGCAACAGGAAAAGCTCTTCAGCGCCTTCACCCAGGCGGACACCTCGACGACCCGCAGGTACGGCGGGACCGGGCTGGGGCTCACCATCAGCGCGCAGCTGGTGGAAAAGATGGGCGGGGCGATCCGGGTGGCGAGCGAGAAAGGGAAGGGGAGCGCTTTCAGCTTCACGATCCGCTTCCAGCTCCCCTCACCGGAAGAGGAGGGAGCGGCGGCAGCCCTGGCCGGAGAGCCCTCGGGCGGGGTGTGCGACGGGGTCGACAGCCTGGCCGGAGTGCGCATCCTACTGGTGGAGGACAACGCCATTAACCAGGAGGTGGCGCGGGAGCTGCTGGAGCGCCGCGGGGTGAGGGTGGTCCAGGCGGCAAACGGCGCCGAGGCGCTTCGGCTCCTGGGTGTCTCCGGGCCCGGCTACCAGGCGGTCCTCATGGACGTGCACATGCCGGTCATGGACGGCCTGGAGGCGACCCGTCGCATACGGCTTGATCCGGCACTGGACGGTTTGCCGGTCATCGCGATGACGGCGAGCGCCATGAGCCGCGAGCGCGAGATCTGCATCAAGGCCGGCATGAACGATCAGGTCAACAAGCCGATCAACGTGGCCGAACTGTTCGCCACCCTGACGCGCTGGGTGACACCCGCGGGGGCGCTGGCCGAGGTCCCGGCAGCACAGGCGTCGGAGATCGACGGTTGGGGACTTCCCGACCAACTCCCCGGCATCGACATCAAGCGGGCGCTCGGGACACTGGAGAGCGCGCCCTTGCTGAGGAAACTGCTGCTCAGCTTTCACCGGGAGAACCTTACCCTGCTGCACGACCTGCATGCCGCACTGGCGGGGGGCGACCTTGAGCTGGCCCGGCGCCTGGTGCATACCGTGAAGGGGGTGGGGGGGAACCTCGGCGCCATGGGGCTCTGCTCAGCTGCAGGCGCCCTGGAGCCGGTGCTGCATCCGGGCGGCGCACTGCTGGACCAGGCCCTGGAGCTTTTTGCCGACCGTCTGAACGAAGTGCTCGGCTGCGCCTTGTTACTGGGGCCGGACCTTGATAGCGTCAATGAAATGCCGGGTACCTCCCTGGCGGATCTCCAGCCGTCGGAGCGCGAAGCAATCGCGGGGCTTTCCCGAAAACTAAGCGGCTTACTTGAAGCTGACAACCTGAACGCACTTGGCGTTTGGGAAGAGCTCAAGCCGCTGCTCCCGGCGGAGGCGGCGGCGAGGCTCGACCTCGCACTGCAGGGGCTTGATTTCCGGGGAGCCTCCCGCATCCTCGCGGACCTTGCCCGTACGCTGGAGATTACCCTATGACAGACGAGAGTAACGAACTGCAGGTTCCGAGACGGCATAAGGTGTTGATAGTCGACGACACCACGGCAAACATCGAGATCCTGTACAAGATATTGCACGAGGAGTACGACGTCTTCTTCGCCAAGAATGGCCCGGACGGTATCAAGGTGGTGCAGCGGGAGCTGCCGGACCTGGTACTGCTGGACATCATGATGCCCGAAATGGACGGTTACCAAGTCTGCACGCAGTTGAAGGCCGACCCGCTGAGCGCCTCCATACCGGTCATCTTCATAACCGCGATGGGGAGCGAGGAAGACGAGACAAAAGGTCTTGACTGCGGCGCCATCGATTATCTGACAAAGCCGATCAGCCCCCCCATCGTGAGAGCCCGGGTCAGAAATCACCTGGAACTAAAGCGTAGCCGGGACTCTCTGGAGTTGCTGGGGAGGGAATTGGTCGACAAGAACCTGGAGCTGAAAAAACTTGCCCGGGAGGACGGACTGACCGGCCTGGCAAACCGCAGGCATTTCAACGAGACTCTTGAGGCGGAGATCAAGCGTGCCCACCGGAGCCGGCAATTTCTCTCCCTCATCCTGTGCGACGTGGATTATTTCAAGCGCTTCAACGACCATTATGGGCACGTTGCCGGGGACAAATGCCTGCAGGCGATCGGAGCCACCCTGCTTTCCACCTTCATGAGGGCGGGTGACCTCTGCGCGCGGTATGGCGGGGAAGAATTTGCGGTGATACTTCCCGAGACCACCCCTGACAATGCCGAGAAGCTGGCCGAGAAACTGCGTCAGAAGATCATTGCGCAGGCGATACCCCATGCCCAGTCGGAGGCGTTGGAGGTGGTTTCCTTTAGTCTTGGGGTGGTAGGGGCGCAGGTGTCCCGGGAACGCAACTCGGAGTGGTTCATTAGCGCGGCGGACCGGGCGTTGTACGTGTCCAAGGAAAATGGCAGAAACCGGGTGACGGCAGCTGAGGTCAGTGAAGAATAGGACACCAAGGACCTCAAGGACACCAAGGAAGCTGAGAGAGCCAAGGAAGCTGAGAGAGCCAAGAGAGCCAAGAGAGCCAAGAGAGCCAAGAGAGCCAAGAGAGCCAAGAGAGCCAAGAGATCCAAGAGATCCAGAAGGCTGAAAAGTCCCCTCTCCCGGAGGGGGAGATACCGTTGTAGAAGTCAAGAAATTAGGCGTAAGTGGGGTCAAACGGTTTACCGTTCTTGAGGACCCCAAACATGATATGTACAAGCTTTTTCATACAGGCGCACGCGATGACCATCCCGTTCTTCGATTTTTCTTTCAATCGAAGGTACAATGCCCTCACAAAGGGATTTGATCTCACTGCAGAGAGTGCCGGCATATAAAGGGCTTTTCGCATTCTAGCGCTACCGATCTTGCATAGTGAGGGTTTACCCTTAACAGACGTGCCTGAATCGCGTTGTTTGGGAGATAGCC